>Ga0307488_10000415_pt1 | contig 34912 bp, 22 predicted proteins | sample SB02metaG_FD_202248 | JGI IMG/M metagenome (GOLD analysis project Ga0307488, IMG submission 202248) | Sea-ice brine microbial communities from Beaufort Sea near Barrow, Alaska, United States - SB 0.2 | ecosystem: Environmental > Aquatic > Marine > Coastal | place: USA: Alaska | collected...
AACATTTAGTCCTACACCTAGTCCTACGCCAACATTTAGTCCTACACCAATGCCAACATTTAGTCCTACACCTAGTCCTACACCAATGCCAACATTTAGTCCTACACCTAGTCCTACACCAATGCCAACATTTAGTCCTACACCTACGCCAACACCAACATTTCGAGGTATAGAAAATTCTGGATCAAAACTATCATATATTATGTATTTTACTATAATTGTTTTGTTTATTTAATAGATAATTATAATTTTAAATATATTTAAAAATTGTATTAAAAATACATTTTTTAAATTATAAATTTTTCTAAAAAAAAGAACTAATTAATTCCAAAGTATTATTCAAACTTTTTTCTTGATCTTCGACAGTTTCCAAATCTAAATTTAACTCAACTATATCAGCATTAATAATTTTATGTTTCAAACTAGATATTAATTTTGTAACAAAATCCATAGATAATCCATTTGAAACAGGTGTTCCCGTACATAAAATATATTTAGGATCTAAAGCATCAACATCTAAAGAAAGATGAATTTTTTTATCATATGTAATTTCATTTAATAAATTAAATAAATGAGTTTGATGAAAAATATCTAAAGAATTAATTTCGTTAGAAGTAAAATTAGAAATATGATTATCATTTATTAATTTTATTTCATAATCATCACAATCTCTAAGACCAATATAAATGAGTTGATTATATTTTAATTTATTATTAAAATTCGATATGAAAGGTGATTTAGTTAAAATATCTAAAGGTATGCCATGAATATTTTTAGTACGACTTGATTTAAAACTATTGATATCTGCATGTGCATCAATCCAAATAAGAACTAAATCATCTTGATATTTCTCAAGACTTGCAGTTACAGAACCGATTGCAATTGAATGATCACCACCAATATTAATATTTAATATATGTTTATCTAAAGTTTTTTTATTTGAATTATAAATAGTTTTATTATATTGTAAAACATTTGATAAATTCTGACGATAATTATAATTATCATATGAATTATTAAACTTTAAATTATAAGTTGTGAAATCATTATATTTTGGAATTTGTTTTAATTTATTTGATAAAATATTAGGAACTTTAGAAGGTCCATATAACTTTTGTCCAATAAATAGAGGACATAATGTGAAAGAATTTTTATTAAAAATTTTAGGAATAATATTCATTATATTTTTATAAAAATATATAAATTTTATTAAAATTGAAAAAAATAAATATTTTAATATGAATTCTATTGATTTAATTGAAACTCCTATTATTGATATCAAAAATTTGAAAGTGAAAGAATTAAAAGAATTAATAAAAAAAGAAAAATTATTCAAATTTGAATCAAAAATAAAAAAGAAAGATTTAATTAATAAATTAATCGAACATAGGAAAGAGTATGATGATTCTGACGAAGAAATTGTTGAAGAAATAAAGATTATGAATATAAAAGAAGTTAGTGAGGAAATCAATGATCCGGATAAAAATAAGAATTATATTTTATTTAAAAACAATATATTATATGAAGTCTGTGTGATATTAAAAGATTTAGTAGAAGAGTGTCGAATAGTATTTGATGAAGAAGGATTTTCTATAAAAATGATAGATAAATGTTTAGTATGTTTATTAGATATTTCAATAAAAAATTGTTATGAAAAATCAAATTTATTAGATGGAGAAATCACAGTAGTATTGAATATGATGAATTTACTAAAAATTTTAGATTGTAAAGAGAGTGATCAACAAATTAAAATTATCTTTGAAGAAGATAATATGTTAATTCATTTTTTCCAATATATTAAAAATAGTGATAAATTCAAAATCAATTTATTAGATCCGAATTTAATTGATCCAATTCAAGATTTTAAAATGGAATTTAATCATAATTATGTAATTAATTCTAAAGAATTTAGTAATATATGTAGTAAAATTAAAAAATTCGATGATAAATTACGAATTAGTTATTCATTAGATAATGATGAGAATATGATGTTTAAAAGTGAAAATGATTTAATCGAATTAAATGGAAATTTTGAGAATAATTTACTTGTATCAGTAGATATAGATGAAGATATAGAAGTATTATTATTATTAAAATATATAAATATATTTTGTAAATCAGATAAATTTTCAAAAAATTTAATTGTAAATATGATTGATGGAGATCATCCAATAGAAATGAAATATATCATTGATAGATTAGATGATTCTTATATAAAATTTATTATCAGTCCGCAGAATAATGAATGTAATTAAAAAAGTTTTTAATAATATAAATTAAAATTATTTATATATATTATTTATATATAAATAATGTTAAAAATCAAAATTAAATTAGAATCATTATTATACAATAATGATAATGAAGCGATTCAATATTTAAAATTCAAAAATATTTCAGTAGATGATTATGATCATGAAATAAAGAAAGAAATAGTAAATGAGATAGAATTAGAAATAAGAGAAGATTATTCAATTGATTATTTATTAAAAAAATTATCAAAGACATTAATGGATAAGATTGATGTTCAATATATGAAAGAAATAACATCAGAAGAATTAAAAACTTGTGTATATTGTTTTGCAGATAGAGATTTAAAAAATCCAAAAAATAAGAATGAAATAATAATAACAGATAAAAATATAAAAATTAGTAAAATAACAAAACAAACAGATATTGATGATATTGATATTGAAGAAGATGATGTATCTGAAATAGATTTTGATGAAGAATTTGAAGAATTATCAGATATTGATATGGATGAATTCGCAAATATTGATGAAGATATGACAGGGGGTGGTATGAATGGGGGTAAAATATTATTATGTAAAAATTGTAAAAAAGTATATTTTTACAATAAATATTTTGATTGGCAAAAATACCAAGGTGATTATAAAAATTTCCGAGATATATTTCCATTTCCAGAATTAATATATTTAAGAAATAATAATAAAAAACTATCATTTGATTTAATAGATAGTCAAAGAAAAGAGATTCCATATAATTTCAATGAAAAAAACATGATATCCCCATATGATAATATAAAAGAAATTAGTAAGAATTTTTTTATAAAAGAAAAGAAAAACCAAATATATAAATATTTAGATTCAATATCATTAAATGATGGAAAGGAATATAAATATATTTATAATACATCATATATGTTATTAAAAAATTTCGAATATGATAATTTAACAATGACATATTTTCCAGAATTATGTTTATATAAAAAAAACAATCAATATAAAAGTATAGAAATATATTCTAAATTATATTATCCGAATCTAAATTTTGCGAATTATTATTTAAAATTTTTAGATAATATTCCAAAGAATGAATATATAGAAATTACATTAAGAAAAATCCAAATAAATAAAAAAGAAATCGATGATAGTCTAAATGTGTATAGTATAGATCAAATAATTAGTGAAAAATATGGAAAAGATGAATTATATGAAGGTTGGGGTGTAGATATAGAAAATAAAGAATTGATAGATAAAAATTTTGAGAAAATCAATAATAAAGATATAGAAATAACAAAATATATCAACAAAATTAATTATAAAATAAATAGTACAAAAGAGACAAATTCATTAATTAATTTTTCATTAATTTTTCATTTATTTGAATTAAATGAAGAAACACCGTTTATATCATCATATTTAGCGGAAGAAGGAGTAATATTAGAAAAATATTATCGTCCATTACAAACAGATATAGAAAAATTAAAATTAGTAATAAAAAACAAAGAGATTATACGATTTTTAACATTATTACCTGAAAAAATAATGGGAGAAAAAAAATATTTTTATATTCATTTATATGAAAATTTAAAAATCGAAGTAACAATTTCTATATCAAAAGAAAATAAAGTATATATATCTAAAAAAAATTTATTAGAAATTAATAAAGTAGTTAATAAATTAATAACAAAACTCAATAATTTAAATATATTTAATTTTTCAAATACAAAAATCCCATTATCAAATACAGATTTCACAGAATGGAATAAAAATAATAAAGATACAACTATTAACTCGATTAATTTAAATTTTGAAATACCAAATAAAAATATAGAAGAAATTCATTCTAAAATCAATAATATATCCAAATGTTTTAATAATTATTTTATTAGAGATTATAATTATGATAATAATGATTATAGATATATTAAAATCAATAATATTAATTTAGGAGTGTTAACGGATAGGTTTATTTATTATAAATTAGAAAATATTAAAGAACTTAATGCAACAAATATTAAAACAGAAGAAGAAATTGAAGAGATAATAATTATGTCGATTATGTCAGATTTTCAAAAAAATTATTATGAGGCAAAAAACATTTATAAAAATTATAATTCAAGATATAGAAATATTGATAATAATATCGTTCCTATTAATTATGGTGTATTTTTTAATATTAAAAAAAATGATGTAGAAGATGATAAAGATAATAAATATATGATAAATGTGTTTGGTTTAAGAGATTATAATGATATAGAAAATATTGAAAAATTTATAAGTAAAATATTTTATATATTAAATAATCCAGAAGATAAAAACGTAAAAGATATATATAATATATGTAACATAATAAATAAAAATGTAGATGATAATATTAAGATTTTATCAAAACAAAATCTTATATTATTAAATCAAAAATATAGAAAATGTATGAATGACTTCAATTTATTAAATCATAATAAAAAACAATTAAAAATAACAGATAAATCAGAAATTAAAAAACTAAATGAACAAATGAAAAAAATAACAGATACAAAACAAAAATTATATAAAAAGATAATTGAAAAAGAATCAACAACAAAACATGTAAAAGCATTAAAACAATTACAAAATGTGTTTAGTAATTTAAAATTCAATAGTTGTTCTGATAAAAATATAAAACAATATACAAAAAGATGTCAAGCACAAAAACAACCAATGGGTACTGGTAATGGTGTATATGAAGAAGTTATTGATTGGAATAAAGATGTTGAACAAAATAGATTGAATAAATTAAATAATGTGACATGTAGTATAGAAAATATTCAACAAGGTGGTAATAATGAAGATTTAGGTAAATTTACATATTGGAATTATTGTAGTTATTGGAATATAAAATATTCAGAATTTCGAAATTATCAAGATTGTTATATAGAAATAACATCATATAAAGGAAAAGGTAAAAAGAAAATCCAAAAGATAGCATCTGAATTTTTCGAAATTGATTCAGAACAAAAACAAATTTCTGTTGTTTTAGAATTAATTCATAAAAAAATAATTAATAATACAATAAATATGAATAATTATAAAGATTATCTACAAAAGATAAAAAATCTAGATAATGAATTTTTAAAAGAATATTATGGTAATGATTATTTACAAACATATATTTTAGACATAGATGAATTATCAGAATATTTATTTTCTAAAAAACTTTCTAAATATGATTTATTTAAATCAATAATAGATGAATTAGAAAATAAAAATGCATTCAAAGTTATTTTAAATTTATTAATGAAAAAATTTGATATAAAAAAACTAATTATAATAGGTAAAAATAATAATATACCAATGAATGAATTAATTATTTATATTATTGATAAAATTTTCCAAATTAAAAAAATTAAAAATAATGAAATAATTAATATATTAAACTTTTTATTTATTGATATGGATGAACTTAATATCGAAACAATTTATCAAAAATATATAATTAATAATCAGCAATTTTATGATAGATTTTTAGTTTATAATTTAGATAATGAAACCGAAGATATCATAGAAGATAATATAGAAAATAAGGATGATACTGATGAAACAAGTTTAAAACAATTGATGAGTGAAGTAAAAGATTTTATTATTCGTAAAGATGAAAATAATCATATAATTGATAGTGTTATTAATTATAGAGGTAAGGCATTAACATGTCCAAATTATTCTGATGGAATAGTAAAACCATTGATTGGATTTTTAGATATATCTAAATTTAGTAATAAAGAAAACTTGGGTGATAATGAAATTAGAGATTTAGTTTGTCAACCTTGTTGTTTTGGCCAAAAATATAATAAAGAAACTGATGATCATATTATTGATAAAAGATATAGAAAAAATATGTTATTTTGTAAATCAAAAATTGATTGGAGTTCTTATTTAAAATTAATTGAAAATGAAACTCGTATCGATGGTTATATTTATTCAGAAGCTTTAAATATTAATACTACTCTTGGTATGTTATATAAACCATTATATAATCTTTTTAATAATTTTGTATACTTATTAAATCAAAGACATGGAGAAGAATTTGATAATTTTCTTTTCAAAGATTATAATAATTCGAATAGAGTTTTAAAAAATTATGGTTTTTGTAAAAAAGGTTATGATCAAAAGAAAAATGTAATATTTACAATATTAGAAGATATATTAAATATTGATAAAAATATTATTATATCTAATATTGAAAAAAAATTAAATAGTAATCCATATATTTTTAAAATTTTAAACGAAGGTAAATTATATATTCTTTTTAAATCTATTGAAAATTATATAAATTATCTTAATAGTGATATTGTTGATATTAATTGGATAGTCGATATATTAAAATATCCTGGTATTTTTGAAAATTTTTCAAATGGAATAAATATATTATTATTTAAAAAAGTAAATGAAGAAGATGATAATACTGATATAAAAATTATCAAATATAAATTTATTGATATGATTGATTATTATGATACATCTAAAAATATAATATTCTTATATAAACATGATTCTGGGGAAATTGAACCAATTATATTAAAAAGAAAAAAATTACAATTGGGAATTTTTAAACAAAAAATGAATAAATTAGATATTTTTAAAAATATTAAAAATAAATATAATATTGATATTGATGAATATTTTACAGATTTTATAATTTTTTTCGATGATTGGATAAATGTTTTATTTAAACATAATTATTATTCTTCTATAAAAATTATTAAAAAAATCGATAATATTAAATTACAATTAATTGATAAATTCTACAAAGTAAATTATTTAATTGATAATGATAATAATTTAATTCCAGTTATTCCATCTGAAGTAAATATTAATTTGGAATTTGAAATTTTTAATGATGTTGATTATTTTATTAATAATAAATATCTAAAAAATTTAGATGATACAATGATATTTATGAAAAAAATTAGACATGAATTAAATGATGAATTCTATCTATTTGAAAAAATAATACTTGATGAAGATAAAAAAAACATTATTGGAATTGAATTGAGAAACAATTTAATAATCCCAATTATTCCACAAGAATATAAGAATATGATATATAGAATTAGTTCTAAATTTTTATATTATAATATTAATAATGTACTATTTAATAATGAAAAAAATGAAGAAGAAATCAAATTTATTAAAGAAAAATATGATTTGGAAATTTATCAAAGATTTATTTTAGAATTTAGTAATTATTTAGATACTCATAAAAATCAAGTTTTAATATTAAATCAAAATATAAATACTGATAAAAAATTATTTAGTGAAAAAATATTAGAAATTGTTAATGAAATTATTACTTTTAAAGAAGATGATTTAATTAATTATAAAAAAATAAATAATCAAACAAATAATTTAAGAGTTTTATGTAATATTGATCAGAATTTTTATTGTAATAAAAACAGATTAATTATTCCTTTCTCTAAAAAAAACTTTTTAATTGGTTTATTTATTGAAAGTCTTCTTAATAATGAAGACTTTAGATCAAAAGTATTTAATAATAATATGACTAATATTATTGATATTAATAAATATATTGATGATACAAATCATGTTTTTAATAAAAAAGAATTTTCTTTTTAAAATAGATGTATAAATTACAAAATCTATAATATTATCTTTTTAATTAAATATAATAAATTCATTTAATATATATATTATTAAATGAAATTATTAAATAATTACTCTTTCGTTTATGATTTTAAAAAAATTATTTTTATTCTTTTTTTTATTTTCATTTCATATAAAACCTTCTTTTATAAAATAACTATTTTTTTATTAATTTTATTAATTTGTATTTATTTCTTTTATAGAATTCCTAATATTAATACCACAACAAATAATGATTTTATTCATGCTCCTTGTTATGGTATTATCAAAACTATTGAAAAAACAAACAATTATTTACAAATTTCAACTTTTATTAGATTAACTGATCCTCATATACAATATGTTCCATATACTGGATTTTTACGTAATATTTTATATAAACCAGGGGAATTTAATCCAGCATATATGATGAAAAAAGGAAAATATAATGAAAAAATGATTTATAATATTGAAACTAATAAGGGTAATATTATTGTTTCTCAAATTGCTGGTGTTATTGCTAGAACTATAATTCCATTTGTTAAAAAAGAAACAGTTATTAAACAAAATGAAGAATTGGGTTTAATAAAATTTGGTAGCAGATGTGATATTTTCATTCCTTTAAGTAATCCAATGAAAATTTTAGTTAAACCGGGTGATATTATAGAAGGTTCTTTTACTAAATTAATTCAATTTTTAAATTAATTTTATATTCGTTTGAATAGATTAAATGTTTAATAAATTTATTTTCACTTTTATATTCAATTCGAAATACATATCTACTATATATAATGTTTTTTGTATTTAAGTTATATATATTATTTATTCTTTTTTGTATATAATATAATTTTTTTATTTTATTAATCATTATTTATAATAAATATATAATATAAATTTTATTATAAAAATAAAATAATATATTATAATATAATAAAATGAGTAATCCAACCAATACTAAATGTCCAAATAATGTACAAAGTATTCTTTCAACTGATTATAGACCACGAACACAAGTATATGATAATGTAATTGATAATAATAAATATAGATTATATTTACAACAAAATGCTGAAAAACTCATGGCTGAAAATAAATCTAAATTTACTTCACACATGGGATGTTGTGCATGTGATAACCAACCAAAAGAAATTTCAGATAAGATTGTAGGTTATAAATGTGATGATGGAGCACAAGTAGTAGGAAAACCATTAAATGAAAAGAAAGCAAAGAAAGAAGAATCAAAAGGTCTTATGTCATTTTTCGGATTATTATAAATAAAATTTATTAAAAAATAAAAATAAAAAATGATTTTACCAAAAGTGATTGAAGATATAATTTATGATTATTTAAATCAATTAAATTTAGAATATTGTGATATATGTGATGATTTTGATCAAAATAAAACTTGTCAAAAATGTGAACAATATTTATGTTATGAATGTTATGGTATAAATAATATTTTGGAAAATATATGTGATGTTTGTTTTGAAAATGAATGTAATTAAAATTGATATTTTATATTAATTTTAATTAATATGAAATATTTAATAGTGGTCGAGTCGCCAAGTAAATGTCAGAAAATCCAAAATTATTTAAAAGAATGTTTTCCAGAACATGATTTTATTGTAAAAGCATCTGTTGGTCATATTATGAAATTAGCATTGTCTGGTTTGGGAAATATGGGTGTTGATTTTGAAAATAATTATGAACCAGATTTTATAATTGATCCAAAAAAAAATAAAGTTGTTAAAGAAATAAAAAAAATAAAAAAAACTGTAGATAAAGTTATTATTGCAACTGATTTAGATTTAGAAGGGGCAAAAATTGGATATGATGTTGCAAAATGTTTAAAATTAGATTTTAATGAAAAAAATAGAATCGTATTTAACGAAATTACAAAAAAAGCTTTGAAAATTGCATTCGAAAATCCTGAAAAAATAGATATTGATATGGTACATTCACAATATGCACGTAGAGTATTAGATCGAATTATTGGATTTGATATTAGTAAAATTACAGCAAGAGAAATTCAAAAAGGAAGTTCTGCTGGAAGAGTTATATCAACAACGACAAAAATAATTTATGAAAGAGAACAAGAAATTAAAAATGGTAAAAGTAATAGTTATTATGAAATATTTGGAAATTTTACGAATGATAAATATATCTTAAAAGATTGTATCTATAATAAAAAAAAACAATATATTGAATTAAAAGAAATTAAAAAATTATTTCAAAATTTTAAAAAATCTGATTTTTATATCGAATCAATTATTGAAAAAGATGAAGAATCTCAACCACAAAAACCATATATTACATCAACAATTAATCAAAGTTCTCCATATAGTATAAAGAAAACAAGTTTGATTTTACAAAAATTATATCAACAAGGTTTAATTACTTATATAAGAACAGATTCTTATAAAATGTCAGAAGATGCGAAAAATATGATGAAAGAATATATCACTAATACATATGGTGAAAAATATTTTAAATATAGAACTTTTGGTCAAAAAAATAAAAGTAGTCAAGAAGCACACGAATGTATTAGAGTAACTAATATAAAGAAATTATCAAATGAAATAAATGATGATGATGAACATAAAATTTATGATTTGATATGGAAAAGAAGTTTAGAATGTTTAATGGAAAATTCTAAATTTAATTCAAAAGATTTAAAAATTAAAGTTTCAGAAACTAAGAAAAAATTTCAAAAAAAATTAAATCATTTTTATTTTTTAGGATATAAAATATTATCAACTACTTTAAATGAATTAAATAAAGATTGTTTATTTTTTAATATAATTAAAGAAACTGAACAATTAAATTATATTATTATTAATAGTAAAAAGAAATATGTATCAAGTGGTATACGATATAATGAATCGAAATTAGTTAAAGAATTAGAAAGATTAGGTATTGGAAGACCATCGACATATGGAAACACAATCGAAAGTATATTAAAAAAAGGATATGTCGTAAAAAAAGATATTAAGGGAACTGATGTTGAATCAGAAAATTTAAAATTAGAAAATGATAAAATCTTTCGATATACATTAATTGATAAAATTAATGGTGAAAATAATAAATTAATTATCACTGAATTAGGTATAACTGTTACAAATTTTTTAGAAACTAATTTCCAAGTTATTATGAATTATAATTTTACATCAGAAATTGAAAATGATTTAGGTAATATATTAAAAAAAGATAAAATATGGTATGATGTTGTTGATGATTATTATAATAAATTTAAACCAGATGTTGAAAAATTCAATAAAATTAAACCAAAAAATAGTGATAATTTAATTGGTGAATATAATAATAAAAACTTTTATAGATTTAAATCTAAATGGGGTCCAAGAGTTGTATATGGAGAAATTGGAGATAAATGCACGTTATATTTAACTTTGACTGAAGGAAAATTATTAAATACAATAACATTACAAGAATGTATTAAATTATTACCAACTAGTATCGGAAAATATAAAGAAATAGATATTGAATTAAGAAAGGGTAAGAGTTTTTATATAAGATATAATAAAGAAAACTATCCTCTACATTGGGATTTTAAAAATTTAAAGAAAGATGAAATAACATTGGAAAATTGTATTTTTTCTATAAAAAATTTTAAAAAAAAAAATAAAATTTAGTTTTTGTTATTATTATAATATGAGTCGTTTTGTAACAAAAAAAAGAACATTTTTGAAGATAATATTATTAAGATTGATAGTATTTATAATAATATCAATTACTACAGTATTTATATTTAATGAAAGTTTTATGAATGGTATAGAATTTGCTATATTAGATATAGTTGTAGAATTTCTTACTCATTATATTTATGATAGAATTTGGTTAAAAATTAACTGGGGAATCATATCAAATGATTAGTTGATTATTTTTTATAATTATTTAACGTTCTTGCTGATGGATCAGTTGCACCATCAGAATATTTTGGTAACCAATAATACGGTATAACTTGATCTGTATTATTATAATATTTATTATATATTTTTCTATAATAATAAGCCTCTTTTGTAATTGGTTTATTAATTAAAAAATCATTTTTTTTATTTTCAAATTCATCATCTGTGATTTTTTTTGAAATATATTCTTTAATTATTTCAAACCATGATCTTTTTTGGCTTGATACACCATCACTAAATGCTTCTTTCTGTCTCCATAAAATTTCATCTGGTAATAAATTATCATTAGAAAATGCTTTTCTAAGTAAATATTTTTCAATATAGTTATTCGTTTTTGCCAATTTTAATTCTGGATTTATTGAAAATATATATTCGATGAATTTTTTATCTGCAAAAGGTACTCTTGATTCTAAACCATTTTGTGATACTGATCTATCACTTCGTAAACTATCAAAATAACAAATATTAGTAATTAATCTCTTAGTTTCAATATTAAACTCATCTTTATCATCGCATTTATTAAAATATATATAACCTCCTAATATTTCATCACTATAATCTCCATTAAATACAACTTTACAATTACTATTATCTTTAATATATTTTGATACTAAATAATTTCCAACACTTGCCCTTACTGATGTAACATCATAACTTTCTATTATTTTTATTGTTTCTTCTATTGAATTTAAAAATTCTTCTTCACTTAATTCAATTATAGTATGATCACTTTTTATATGATCTGCTACGATTTGCGAATAATATAAATCAGGGCTACCTTTTAATCCAATTGAATATGTTTTTACTGTATTTGGTTCAAATTTACTACATACAATTGATGCAACTAATGAACTATCAAGACCACCACTTAATAAACAACAAATCTCTCTATCACTCATTATTCTTTTATATACCGCTTCTTTAAATATTTTATTGATGTTTTTCAGTATTTCTTCTTCTACATGATCTACTTTTTTAATTAATAATAAATCAGTTATATATTTATTATATGATACTATCATTTCTCTATTATTATCATATATCATATATTTCCCTGGAATAAATTGTCTAATTTGATTCTCATTATTTTCGGATAAATCATATAATCCCTTCATTTCTGATGAAAATACTATATATTTCAAACTATCTTGATTATAAAATAATGGTCTAACTCCATAAGGATCTCTACTAATAAATGTTTTTTTATTATTATCATCATATAAACAAAAAGAAAATTCTCCATCTAATTTATTACATAATTTATACATAATTTCTTCATCATTATTATTTTGTTGTTTATATAATTCATATAAATGTAATATTACTTCACAATCACTTTTAGAAAAACATCTAATTCTATATTCTTCGATGATTTCTTTATAATTAAAAATTTCACCATTACATATTAAAGTGATATTATTATATTGAAATGGTTGATTTCCCAATGATCTTTTATCCATTATACTTAATCTATGGAATCCAAACATCATATTATTAATTCTTGTTAATTTACTATTATCAGGTCCTCTATTTTTAATTTTATCAAAGGATTTTACGATTTGTAATTCTCTTTCTTTTGAAATTTGTTTTAATTTTTGAATATATAAAAAAATACCACACATTATATTATATATATATATATAATTATTTTTATATTATATTAGATTATTAATAAAATTATAAATTATTTATTAATAATCTAATATAATTATATATAATAACATAATTATGATTAATACAGAAACTATGATGAAACCACAAAAAGATTTATTTGATTTTTTAGAAAATATTATTCAAAAAAAATATAATGATTTAATTTTAGAATGTTTTTTAAAATTTAAAAATAAAACAATTTTTGAAATTACAATGAAAAGAATTTTAAAGGGTAAAGATGAATTTGATTGCGATGAATATAAAATTACATTAATTCAAGTAAAATATATTGTTGATGAATTACAAAAATTAAAAAAAAATAATAAAAAAATTAAAAAAGTAGAATCAAAGAAAGTAGTATCAAAGAAAGTAGAATCAAAGAAAGTAGTATCAAAGAAAGTAGAATCAAATAAAACTGAAAAATTAAATAAAGAAGATTGTGAAAAATGGGAACAAAATAAAAAAAATATTAAAAATGGAAAAATCATTAATATTAAAAATGGAAAAAAAATTAATTATACTACTAAAAATGGAGATTTGACTAAAAAAGTCAATGATATTAATAAAGAATGTGGAGAAGTTCAATCTGAAAAAAAATCTATAAAAGTTTTAGCACCTTTACCAAAAAAAATTCCATTAATACCACAGTTACCAAAAACACCAAAATCAATTAAATCTAATAAAAAAATATATAATTCATTTGATCAAGATGAATGTAAAGTACAAGATGATTGTGATTCAAAATGTTGTAAAAATAATCAATGTGTTAGTAGTTCAATTTGCAAAAAAGAACAAAAAGAAAAAGAAAAAGATGATAATATGAAAAAACAAATTGAGAAAAATAATAAAGCAGAAAAAAAATTACGAATTGATTATAATAGTTTTGAAAAAAAAATAATTAGTCTTATTAAAGATTTAACTGGAAAATTAGGAAGAAAAAATATTGATAAAATAATATCCGATAAGGAAAAAATAGAAGAAAAAACATTAAATGTATATAATGAAAAATTTGCAGGAACTACTCAAGCATTTATTATTAATAAAATTCCATTTGAAATCCAAAGACATTTAAATTTCTTAAATGAAAGTATCAAAAAATTAACACCTCGATCAAAAAAAAGTAAAACACCTAAATCACAAGTAATTGAAGAAATACAAACATTTTCAGATGAAGAAATTGAAGATTCAAAAGAAGAAACACTTAATAAATTATCAAAAAATAAATCATTAGATAAAAAAATAAAAATTGATAAAAAATATCAAAAAAAAATATTAGATGATTTAAAAGAAAATAAATTAAATAAAGATGATATGGATTTAATTTTAAAAAAATTAAATCTTAAAACACACAAAGAATATTTAAAAGAATTAATTCTAATTGGATTAAATAAAATATGATTTTAAATAAATTAAATATTAAAAATGATTTTATTTATATATTAAACAATCAATATGAAAATTATATTTTATAAATCTAGTTTTGGGAAAAAATTAAAAAATATAGGTGTTACACATTTAAATATTTTATTAAATGATAATGAATTAAAACGAATTATTGAATTTAAAAGAAATATTGATTATTTTAAATTAGGAATTGAAAATATTTTAGAAATAGTATTAAAGAAACATAATATTGAGAAATATGATCTATTATTAATACAAATAGATAATTATAATAGTGTTATTGAATTTAAGAATGTTTTCAATCATGAAAATATCACTATTATCAATGAAAATATCATGTTTGATGATGATGATATATTAAGTTTATATAAAATATCAAATGTAAATCATAAATATTATCTATCCGACGATGATGATTCTTTTCAATCTGATGATAATGAAGATTTTTCATCAGATGATAAAGATTTTCAATCTGTAGAAGAAGAACTAGTAGTAGAAGAAGAACTAGTAGTAGAAGAAGAACTAGTAGTAGAAGAAGAACTAGTAGTAGAAGAAGAACTAGTAGTAGAAGAAGAACTAGTAGTAGAAGAAGAACTAGTAGTAGAATCATCATCTAATATAGTATTCGAAAAATTAGAAAATATCACCGATAAAGAATGTATTTTATCTAAAATTTTAGATTTAAAATTAAATAATATATATTATTTATTGAGTAATAATTCAGAAATGAAAAAACGAAAAATATCAGCACAAATTGCAAAATTAAATATTTCTGTAGAATTTGTAATTATTGATAAAGAAGAATATGAAAAAAATAATTTATCATTACATTTAAAATGTATTAAAAAGGCTAAATTAATGAATTTTAAAAACATATTGATTATGGAAGAAGATAATGAATTTAATTATCAAGTATTTAATCATTATTTAAATAATACTATTAAAGTACCAACAGATTTCGAAATATTATATTTAGGTGGTCAAATTTTAAATGGAGATCTTTATGATGAAAATTTAATTCAAGTTAATTCAATCATTTATAATCATGCATATGTAGTTAATTATAAAATTTTTGATTATATTATTGAAAATATCGAAAAGGAATGGAATACAATCGATAATTGGGATATCTCCGAAGGATTATCGTCACAAGTTGATTGGAATGATGGTAAAATCGACAAATTTTATAGTAAACATATTTGTGAAAAAAGAAAAAAATCATATTGTGTATATCCATTATTATGTTATAAAGAATCTATCAAAGTTGATCATAATAAAATGAAAACATATAGAGATAATATGGAAAAAACTGGAGGATTTTTTTATAAAAATTTATGTAAAAAAATATCGATATTTGTAATTAATGATAATAAAGAGACTGAAAAATTATCACGGTTTACAGAAATGGCGAATGAATATTTAAATATTTTCAATATATTTAAATCAGTTACATCATATGATTATTTAAATGAAATCGAAACTTTAAAAAAGTTTTCTTTAAAAAATATCAAAGAAAATCAAAAAAGTCATAAATATGATGTTAATAAAATGAATAATATATTATCACATTATTATTTATGGGAACATTTCAGTGGAAATGGGAATGTAATTAATTTAGTATTGGAGGATAATATCGAAATGGAAGATTTTTTCAATATTAAATTAAATAAAATCTTGATTGAAATGGATAATTATGATTGGGACATATTGTTTTTGAATTACCAAATGGAAAATCAAAAAGAAAACGAAGAAGATGGAAATATATTAAAATTAAATGAAAAAAATCAAAATGATAAAGCGTATATTAAATCTTCATATTTAATTAATATTAATTCTGGTAAGAAAATAATGGAATATATTAATAAAAATACAATTAAACAATCATTGAATGATCTTATGATTGAATTATTTAATGATTTAAATTGTTATAAATTAAAAACGAATATTTGTTCAAGTAATATAACTGAAGAATCAGAAGATTTATTAAATATTAATAAAGTAAATGAGTTAATTAATCCAGAAGAAGAAGAAATTATATTTGGGAATGTCGTAAATAATGATGCTTATTTCGATAAATTATTATCTGATATTAAATATAAAGAGGTAATGGTAAATGATAATATTTTCTTTAAAAATTCGAATGATATTTTATTTCGATTTAATAATGATGATGAATTATGTTATCACGGGCATATTTTAAATAATAAAATCGTTATTAATAATCTTAATAAAGATCTATTTAAAATGTCAGTAAAAAAAGAAAACGGAAAGGAATCAATTATGATATATTTAAATGATGATTGTAAAATTCCAGATTTTTTAAAGAAAATAATAGAATTATTAAGTTTGAAATATCAAGTTCTTGTAGTTGGTAAAAATTTATATAATATTGTAATTAATGATGTTTATTATATTACTATCCAAGAAGACATTTTTTTAGAGAAAATGTTACAAATGTTACAAATTAAAAAGATTTACACTAATAATTTTAATATTTTATTATATGTACCAAAAAAAAATGAAATTGAAATTAATTATATAATGTATGAAATTCCAACACTAATTAATTTTGATAGAAAACTATATAAAAATAATGCGATTGAATATATTAGAAATACTTATGATATATTTAATAATATTTATTTTTTCAATAAAAACTTAATGGAAGAATTTAAAGATCATTTGAATTTAAATGAAATTCCAAAAAATTTCAAATTAAATAGTTTTGTATTTAGTAAAAATCAAAATAAAATAAAATTAGGTATGAAACGAAACATTATATTATCAATTGATAGACATCCAAAAAGATCAATAAATTCATTTAAAAACTTCAATAAAAAAATGAATGGAAAGTTTCAATTAATATTATTGAATAATAATGTTAATAATATAGAAGAAGAAAATATTATAGTTCATAAATTTAATCATTTGAATTTTGATAAATATTTAGATATGTCATACTTCTTTATTACTTTTGAAAATGAAGTAAGTACTTATTATAATATTTATAATTCAATAAATCGTTATTGTATACCAATTATGCCACAATATTTTAATGAATTTAATAATAAATTCATTACGTTTAATGGATTTATAAATAAATTTAATATAATTGATATGAAAGAGATTTTTGAAAATTCCAAAAAGAAAATTATTTATAATAATCTATGTGATAATATTATAAAATCTCATTTATCAAATATGAATTGGTAAATTACATCATATGTTTAGTATTATAATGATTAATTCTTAATATCAAAGAATGATCTAATCCATTAAAATTATAAAAAGTATTATCATATTTTTTAAATTGAATTAATAATTTATTAATATGTAAAAAATGTTCTGTATTAAAAACAAGATCTTCATCTTTAAAATATGAATATTTATTTCTATCGCTATCAAATGTTAGTTTTATAAATACATCAGTTAATTTTTTATTAGTAGTTTTTAAATTATCAATAGATTGAATATTTAAATATATATTTCTATCACTATCTAATAGAATTTCATTATCACTTGTATAATTACTATAATTTATATAATCATTTGCTTGAAAACCTATAATATTTGCAATACTTGATTTGCGATATATATGTGGTATTATTGCATTAGTTATTGGATCTATATCAAATATAGTTGGTTCTTTAAATAATAAACTAAAATTACCAGCAGACATATCTGAACTTATATTTATACGATTTTCAACTTTACTTTTGAATTCTAATTGTGTAATATGGACACTAATTCCATCTGAACTATTTGTTATATTTAATTTTACATATCTTGCAGATAATGTATTTATTATCGAAAATTGTTTATATCTATTTAATGCAATAATTATGTTTGTTTGAGTATTAATAACAGTCCAAGTAATTTTATCATTACTTATTTCTATTGTAAATGTTTTTGGTTTACCATAAAATCCGTCTGTACATAATATAAAAAATTCATCTATTATAACTGATTTCTGAAAATCATATATGATATATGCAGGTAATGTTGATGAAATCCAACTTGTATTTAAATCCAAATCAAAAATATTAAATGCAGTTCCTTCATTAGATTCAATATTATCACTATTAGTTTCTAAATTATTTATTCTACTATTTATATTACTTGTAATTACAGAATATAAACTTGATCCAACTGCATTCATTTGAGTTTGTATTTCTATTCCCAATTCACTTAATGTATAATTACCAATTGGTATTGTGATTGAATATTCAATATCATTTTCTAAAAAATTTAATATATTATTACTATAATTTATTATATAATCACTATTGGGAATAATTGCATTTAATAATTCAATTGAATATATATTTCTAATAGGATTATCCAATTGTATTAAATAATTGTTTTCTTCATAAAGTGTTATATCGCGGTCTCTACTATCAATTAATAAATCATATTTTTTTTTATATTTTATTAATGATTCGATATATTTTTTTGGATCTATTATAATTTCTTTTTTTGAAATATTAACGTTTTTTTTCAATTCTATATCTGTAAATTTTTGTACATCATTTATTAAATGATTTCTAAATTTGTCTTCATCTCTTTTTACAAATTTTATATTTAAATTATTATTATCATTTTTCAATATTTTATTATAATTTCTCTCCCTTTCCATATCAATATTATTATATTGTATATTATCTAGATTATAATTATGTACTGGTTGATTATTATGTATTATATTATCTGGTATGTTTTTATCATGATTACTTTCAAAATCACTTTCGAAAAAATCACTTTCTATTTTATTTTTTTTATCAATGATATTTTTAATTATTATAATTGTCATTATATTTTTTTCTTTTTTTTTAATATTTTTTTTCCCATATTTAATTGTTATTTCATTTATTGTATTTCCAATTAAACCTTTATAAATTGTCAAATCTATTTTTTTTTTATATTTATTTTCAGAATATTCATTTAATAATTTAAATAAATGTTTGAAATTTTTAATACTTACATAATTATCTGTCATTTTAAATAATATATATATATTATATAAAGTAATTTTTAATATAAAATCATTCTTTAATTAATTTAATAATTTTACTTGATATATATATATATATATATTTAAATGTCACGATCATCAAATTATATTCCATTACAAGATGTTTTACATAAAATCGAAATTATTGGCAATAAATGTTGGCCTTCTGATACACCAATTAAATCCGCGAGTTCACTTATTGTTACAGGTGATAGTTTTTTTGATGGTAGAGTTAATATTTGTGGGAATTTAACTGTTTCTGGATCTACTAATATTGGTTCTGTAGAAACTGATAATTTTGCATTAACTGGTGGTCAAGAAGCTTGGATTTTAAGAAGTGATTCTTCAAGCAAAGGATTTTGGGGGAAACCATATTTTAAAACAAATGATGATCCTCTTTTAAATATTTCTGGTCCATCTGATAATATTGTTCATACAGAATATTCCATTGGTATTGGTATTACTAATACTACTGAAAAATTAGAAGTAGGTGGTAATGTTATAATTGGTGATCAATTTATTGGCAATTATAATGGTTCACCAACTGATACAACAATTATAAGTCATAAAACTTATAAATCTGATAATGATGGTTATGCTATTAAAATAAAAAATGATTCGCAATTAGATTTAAATTCTAAAGTAGATATGAATTTCAATATTTCTGATGAACAAGTTATGACAATTGATAGTTTTGGTAATGTTGGTATTGGTATTACACAACCTAATGAAAATTTACATGTAGCTGGTAATGTTCAAATTGATGGTAATTTAAATGTTGAAGGAAGTTTAACATATATTAAATCTACTGTAGTAGAAGTTAATGATCCTAATTTATTTTTAGCTAGAAATAATCCTTCTGATGTAATTGATATTGGTTTTTTTGGTCAATATGTTGATAATGGTACAACTAAATTCACTGGTCTTTTTAGAGATGCTTCTGGTACAGAAGGTTATTATACATTTTTCCATAATTTAGAAGAAAAACCTACTACTACAGTTAATACAGTAGGTACTGGTTATCAAAATGGTAATTTACATTTAGGTGGATTACAAATCGATAATGGTATTACTTTTACTACAAATGATGCTTTTATTTATGAAGATAATTTAGTTTTAGATAGTAGAGCGGGTGATGGTACTGGTTTTGTTGGCATTGGTATAAGTGATCCGTTAGATTCAATGGATGTTAATAATGGTGTTATTATTAGAAATGGTAATTTGAAAATTGGTATTACTAGTTCAAATGCTTCTGTTCATATTAATAGAGATGACGTTATTGTTATCCCAGTTGGTTCTACTTTACAACGTCTTGATATCACTGGTGGTATACGATATAATTCAGATAATGATGTTTTTGAAGGTTATAATGGTTCTAGTTGGGATAATTTTGGGAGCCTTAGTGATATTGATCATGATACTTATATATCTGCAGAAGATTCTAGTGGTACAGATAATGATCAATTGAAATTTTATACAGCTTCTACTCAAAAAATGATAATTGATACAAATGGTAATATTGGTATTGGAACAGAAAATCCAGAACATTCTATGCATATACAAAATGATCAAGATTCAACAACATTTATTGAAATTCAAAATTCTGATACTGGAACATCTGCAACTACTGGTTTATATTTAGTAAATGATAATTCTAGTTCAAATATTATTCTAAATGGTTCTGGTTATACTACTAATGGTGCAGATAAAGCAGATGGCTTAACAATTACTACATCTGATAGTGCAAGTGGTGGGATCAACATATCAGCATTGACTGGTGGTATAGAATTATATACTGGTGATACATCATTAGAAAATACAACTTCTAGAATGAAAATTGATAATGATGGTAATATTGGTATTAATAATAGTTCTCCAGTATATCAATTAGATATTAATGGTAATATTGGTATTTCTGGTAATATTATTCCTAAATTAAATGAAACTTTTGATTTGGGTACTACAACTATGAGATTTAAAGACTTATTTTTATCTGGTCAAACTATTCATTTGGGAGATACTAAAATTTCTGAATCAACTGGAATTTTAACAATTAATGAATTACATGTAACTTCAAATATGATGTGTAAATCTGATTTATATTGTCAAGATGTATTTGCTAATTGTTCGATTGATATTACTGGAAATTTAAATATTAGTGGAAATATCATAGGATATTCTGATTTTAATATTGAATCAAATGGATATATTAATAACTTAAATATCACAAATAATTTAACTGTTTCTAGTAATCTTGATATTCACGGTATTGCTAAAATAAATTCATTAAATATTACAGAAAATATTACTAGTAATTCATTAAATATAACAGGTAATGCGGAAATAGATGGAAATTTGATAATAGATGGTGATTTAACAGTACATGGTACAACTATATCAATTAATACAGAAATAGTAACAATTGATGATCCAATGATAGAATTGGCATCGAATAATAAAATAAGTGATATTATTGATATTGGATTTTATGGAAAATATATAAATAATGGTATAACAAAATATAGTGGATTAGTTAGAGATGCTACTAATGATAATTTTAGATTATTTACAACTGAAGAACAACCAACAACGACAATAAATATAGATGATGAAAATTTCACAGATGCTAAATTATTAGTAGGTGATTTAGTTGCGAGTGGTTCAGTTAATATTACTAATAATTTAATAGTTGATACTAATACTTTATTTGTTGATGTTTCTACTGATCGAGTTGGTATTAATAATCCTATTCCAGAAACTACATTACATTTAATTGGAACAGATGGTTTAGTAATACCAGTTGGTACAAATGCTCAAAGAGTAGATGTGACTGGTACAATTCGTTATAATACAGAAAATTCAACATTTGAAGGTTATAAAGGTACTTGGGGATCATTGGGTGGTGTAATTGATATAGATCAAGATACTTATATATCAGCAGAAACATCTGATACAGATAATGATGAATTAAAATTTGTAACAATGGGAAATGAAAGAATGATAATTAACTCAAATGGTAATATTGGTATAGGAACGAATGTTCCGAATTATCCATTGCATATAGAAAAAATAAATTTAGATAGTTGGTCTACAAAAATAATTAATTCTGATACAGAAATTTTAATTGCGAATACAAATGGTTCTGCATTAAATATAAATTCTGGAGTAAGCAGTAATAATACAAATTATATTATGAATGTTAAAAATAATACAAATTCTAGTATTTTAACAATTATGAATAATGAAAATATTGGTATAAATAATGTTAATCCTACTGAAAAATTAGATATTGGAACAACTAATTTTAGTGAAGGTGCAAATATTGGTTATGGTTTTATTGGTAATTCTGTAAATGAAATAACAACTACAATATTTACACATAAAGATTTAAAATTAAATATTAATGAATATGCAATTAAGCAAGATAGTAGTGGTAAAACAACATTAAATACTAAAACTGGAACAGATTTAGATTTTAGAACAAATGATATATCAAATATAATTATTAAATCAGATGGAAAAATTGGAATTCATACATTAACTCCAAATGCCAATGTTGAAATCCAAGATAATACATTAATAAATTCCCAATCAAACATATCATTGACAGTAACAAATAGTTTATCAGATGTTTATATTGGTAAATATGATGGTTCTGGAATATTAGTACAAAGTGGTACAAATCAAAATTATGCATTGCAATGTAAAGAAAACACAAATAAATTATTTGAAGTTTTAAATACTGGTAAAGTTGTAATTGGTATTACCGAAACTGATAGTAAATTAAGTGTCGAAGATAATTTAACAATTAATCATAATAATAGTTATATAAAATCAAATACTACAGATAGTTTAAATACAATTAATTCAAATGTTCCTATCGCATTAGGAGTAAGTGAAAATAATATATTATATATCAATGATAGTAAAGTTAGTATTGGTTCAGATAATATTAATTATCAAAAATTTAATATTGATGGTTCTCAATATATATCAGAATCTTTATTAATTAATACAACATCATCAAACTATCAATTAGATGTTAGTGGTAATACAAAATTAAATGGAGATGTTTTAATTTCAGGTTTATTAACATTTGAAGGTGTTGCAGTGGATGGATTAGAATTCCAAGATAGTTTAATTAAATTTGGTAATAATAATACAGATAATACTGAAGATATTGGATTTTATGGACAATATGTTGATTCATTAACAACAAAATATGCAGGTATAATTAAAGATGCAAGTGATGATAAATTTAAATTATTCAAGGATTTAGAAACTGAACCAACAACAAAAGTTGATTTAACTGACATTACTTATACTTATGCTGATTTAGCATTAAATAATTTAGAAACATCTGGTAATATTGGAGTAAATATAGTTAATCCTCAATATTCAGTTCATATTAATACAAATGATGCTATTATTATACCAGTTGGTACAAATGCCCAACGAGTTGATGTAACTGGTGCAATTCGATATAATAGTGAAATTGAAACATTTGAAGGTTATAAAGGTACTTGGGGATCATTGGGAGGGGTTATTGATGTAGATCAAGATACGTATGTATCAGCCGAAACATCAGCTGGAACAGATAATGATGAATTGAAATTTGTAACAGATGGATCGGAAAGAATGATAATTAATAGTATCGGAAATATTGGAATTGGAATAATAGATCCAACATATGCATTAGATGTAAATGGAATAATACAATCTAATGAAGAAATATTTGCTCCAGAATTTACAACGGCTTGTGATATAAGAGTTAAAGAAAATATAAAAAGAATGAATGTTAATGGAATATTAGAAAAAGTGAATAAATTAAATTTATACGAATATAATTATGTGAATACTTATAATAAATCAAATGATAAAATATATGGATTAATAGCACAAAATGTAAAAGAAGTTATGCCAGAAGCAATAAAATATAAAAAATTAAAAGTTGGAGATAAATATATTGATGATTTTCAAACAATTAGTCAAAATACATTAATAAGTTCATTAATAGGATGTATACATGAATTAACAGATAATCAACGAAAATTAGGAGAAGAGTTATATAAAATGAAAATGGATTATTATGATTTAAAAGAATCATTGATATTAAAAAAAGAATTAGAAGAATTAAAAAAATAAAATTTATTTTGAAAAAAAAATAAACATAATGGCAAAAGATTTATTATTAGAATATAAACAGAAAATTTATGGAGATTTATTTAATTTATTAAAAAAAGAATTAGAAAAAATAGCTATTGAATTTAATTTAAATTATATGGAGTTAGAAGAATCATATTTAAGCGAACTAAAAGAAATTTTAAATGTTTAAAAATAAAATTAATGTTTTATTTTTAAAATCATAAATTATTATAATTTTTTTTTTTAATTAAAATCAATCTGATAATTTCAAAATTGCTTCCAAATCTTTGATTAAATTAAATTTACTATGTTCATATTTCCGAAAGTAATTTTTTAATTCAGATATTTTAATCCATTTAATATCACCTATTTCATTTTTTTGAAAAATAGTTTTATAATTCTTAAATTTTATGATAACTTCATCAATATCATCATTTAAATATTCAGAAATATAAAAAAAACTTTTATAATACTTATTATTACTACCTAGATGTAATTCTTCTAAAATTTTGTCTGTATGAATTTTAATTAATTTTTGATTAATATTTGTTTCTTCGCAAAATTCCCGGATACTAGTTTGAATATCAGTTTCAATAGTATTATCTGATAATGTTTCTTTTTTTCCTTTTGGAAAATACCATTCAGGAGTATCATAATTTTCCGAAGAGTATTTGATTAAATAATTTAAAGAAATAACTTTTTTATTATTAAAAAAACCATTTTTTAAAATATTAAATTTAATAATACCTTTATAAAATTCATTTTTATTTCTAAGATTATTTTCAACTAACCATAAATTATTCCATAATGTTTTAAAATCAGATATTAATATATTTTCTTTTTCTTCTTTACTCATTTTAGTAAACATTATTTGTAAATAATCTTCATCTAAAATATCATATATACCTCGTAAAAATTCAATATATGTATAAGTGTTTCTTCTTTTAACCATTAAAATTCTAACTTCTTCACCTTCAATTTTTTTATAACAACATAAACCATAACTTAATAATGGTTTATCACAATTTCTATAGAAATGACCTTCTTTAAAACAATTATTACAAGTCATAAAAAATAATATATAATAATAAGTTAAAATAAATTTTAAATATTAATAAAAATATATAACTATAATATATATAAATTATGGAAATTATAGAAAACATTGATAATTATACAGAAGAAGAATTAATTAATATATTAAAAAAACAAAATATAGTTTTTTTAAATCAGGAAGAAAGAATAAACCAATATTTTTATAATATTGATATGAAATATATACCATATCCAAAAAAGACAGATCCTGATTTTTTTCAAAAAATTTATAGAAAAAAAGAATTTTATGAAAATCAATATCCAATAATAGAAGATGGAAAAGATGATATTCAAAAAGATATATGTCCATCAGAAGATAAAAATTATAAATTATTATCTCATCAAATAATTATAAGAAATTATTTAAATTTCAATACACCATATAATAGTGTATTATTATTTCATGGTATGGGAAGTGGTAAAACTGCATCTTCAATAACAATTGCTGAAAATTATAAAATGAATATATCAGATTTTAATCGAAATAAAACATTTGTATTAGTAAGTGGAGATACAATAGAACAAAATTTTAGAAAGGAAATTCATGATATTGAGAAAGGTTATAATCAAGCAACATTTACAGATTATATTAATTATTTTCCAAATGATAGTAAGGATGTAAAACAACGAAAAGTTGATTCATTAATAGATAAGAATTATGAAATCGAACATTACCAAAAACTAACAAATATTATATCAAAGAAAAAAGATGAATTAGAAATAGACGATTTTAAAAAATGGATAAAACAAAGTTATTCAAATAGAGTATTTATAATAGATGAAGTACATAATTTAAAATTAGTAGATAATAGCGAAGATAAAATAAAAAGATATGATGCTGTAAAATTAATAGTTGAAAATTCAACAAATTTAAAATTAATATTATTATCTGGAACTCCTATGGGTCATTCAGTAAAAGAAATAATAGATTTATTAAATTTATTATTAATAAATGATAAACAAGATACTATTGAATTAAACGCAATATTTAAATCAAATTTAGATTTTACAGATAATGGACAGGAATTATTAAATAAATTATCAAAATCATATATATCTTATATTACAAAAGAAAACCCATATACATTTCCAAAAAAAATATATCCAAAAAAAGCAATCCATATTTCTGATTTTATAAATAATAAATTTGATGAAAAATTTAATTTACAATATGATTTAGATAATGAATATAAAATAATACCTTGTCAAATGAAACAAAAACAAAAACAAAATTATTTAAATTTTTTAGAAGATAAAAGAACTAAAGTTAATATCCAAGATATGATTCAATTACAATTAATTAATTATGATTATAGTGGAGATTCGTTGAAAAATGGACTTGATAAAGTGATTTATGATATTCCATTTGATGATTTTAAAGAAGATAGATTAGAAGATTTATCAACAAAATTTTATCAATTATTACAACATATTAAAAAATCTCCAGGAACAATATTCATTTATACAAATTTTGTAGATAAAGGAGTATTAATGATAGCAAGTATGTTATTGAAAAATGGAATTAGTTTAAATAATTCAAGAACAGATTCATCTACTGAATTATTATTAAGTAAAAAATCAGGATTTAAAAGTAAACGAATTAGACCAACTAAAAAAACACAAATATGTTATAAATGTAATCTTACTTTTCATAATAAAACAGATCATGAATTTGCACCAATGCAATTCGATTATATTATTGGTCAAACAACAGAAGAAGTTGAGAAAAAGATCATTAAAACATTTAATTCTGATAATAATCATGATGGTAATCAATTGAAAATAATAATTGGTTCAAGTGTATTAAAAGAAGGTGTTTCATTCTTAAGAGTTAGACAATTACATATTTTAGAACCTTGGCATAATAAATCAAGACTTGACCAAGTTATTGCACGAGGAATAAGACATTGTTCTCATAAATCATTGAAAAAAGAAGATAGAAAGGTAAAGATTTTTTTATATTGTGCAATATTATCAAAAAAATATAATTATGATAATATTAATAGAGAAAATGTTATTAATAGATTAAATGAAATTTTTTTAATAGATTCTTCTAATAAAATCAAAGTTGATATTAATTTAGCTAGAAGTTTTAATAATAGCGAACCATTATTATCTTATGATATGATAATGTATAAAAGATCAGAATTATCAAATTATTATATATCTAAGGTAGAAAAAATCTTAAAAATGAATTCAGTTGATGGAGCATTAAATAGAAATTTGAATTTAGTTAATGAAAAATATGAATTAAATGGTTTTGATGATAAATATGATTTTAATATAGATAATGCAGATTTAGATACATCAACATATAATAATTTATTTTTAACTCCATATATTAAATATGTTATTTCAATAATTATTAAATTTTTTAAAAATAATGAAATTATGAAAATCAATGATTTGATTAATAATCCTAAATTATTAGATGATATATATCATTCAAATGATAATTATATTATTCATAAATCTTTAAATTCAATTATACCAATAAATGATATTATGACAAATTTTCCATATATAATAGAACATATTGATATTAATAATAAATTACAATATGGTTATATAATTAAGAGAAAGATTTCTAATAATGATTTTATATTTATTTTTAAAAAATTTGATAATAATAATGAATATGTTAGATCACAATTTGAACAAACTCCAATTTATGAAAATTATTATAATATTATTACTGATAATATTCCATTAAATTCTTTTTTGATTTCATTAAGAAAAAAAGATTTCGCTAAAATTGATAAAAAATTAGATAATATTGAATATTTTGATGTTTTAAATAATATTAATAAATCTAAACCAAAAACTAATAATATTGGAAGTATGGCAAATAAAATTATTAAAGAAAAATTTAAAACTAATAATAACTATAATAAAATTGTAGGTATTACATTAAGAGGTAATAAATTTAAAAATGAAATATGGATTCGTAATACAGAAAAATTAAATCAAGTTGGTAGAAGATGTAATAATGCTTTCTCAAAAGAAGAATTGAGAGAATTATTACATAAAATTTGGAAATCAATCGTTGATGCAGAAATTAATGATTCATTTTTAAAAGATAATTTAAATAAATATAATAAATTTACTGATCCAGATACATCTACTAGAAAAGATGAAATATGTCCATTTATTGGAGAATTATTTAAATATGCTGATAAGAAAAAAATAAATAATAAAGTATGGTTTCAAGAACTAGGATAATCACTTTTTGTAATAAAGTTCCATAATAATCGAATAACATTAGTAAAAATTTTACTAATATTATTTCATTTAAATTTAATATAAAACACATGAATCTTTATGATTCGAATTACATTGTGCTTTAAAATCACTAGTTTTTTTAGGTTTAAAATCACTATCTGGTTCTTCAAGAATTATTTTTAAATTTTCGAATCCTTTTAATTCAGTTAATTCTTTTTTTTTATTTTCAAAATCTTCTTTTATACAAAATCCTAAATAACAACTCGATAATATAATTATAATAATACTTATAATGATATAAAACATATTTTTATAACTAATCATTTTTATATATATTTTTATAATATATATTTTTTATTAAAAAACATTTTAATTTAATAAAATTTCTCTTCGACATAATGGACAATTTTTATTTACAGAACTATCATTATTAATATGTGAATGTAAACAATCAATGCAAAAAAAATGATGACATTTTAATTCATATACAATCTTTCTATCAAGACAGATAGAACAATCATCTTTAATATAATTAAATCTATCTCCAATTATTGACCATTTATTAAGAATATGATCATTTTGATAAGATAACATCTCAAATAATTCGTCTTTATTTTCAACTAAATTTTTATTAATATTACATTTTTTATACATTTTAGTTTCAGAACACATAGTATTTTTTAAATTCTTTAATATATTTAAACCAGAAATATTTGAATCCATTAGTTCTCTTTCCATTCGAAAAATATTATTTATACCAGATTCATTGATTTCAAGATTTCTAGCACTACTCGAAATATCTCTCATATAATCATATCCATGGATTCGCAATATTATTTTTTTTTGATAGTTTAATTTTATTTCTAAATTCAAAAAAGGAATATTTTTTTCACCTAAACTATAATAACAAATATTATCAAAATCATTAATATTAAGTATATAATCTTCCTGATATAAGATTTCTAATAATCCAGAATATAATTCCATATTTTCATGATCTTTAATAAATACATTAATTGTTGTGTCTTCTAATTTTTTACCAGATAATAAATTTTCAATAAAAGAACCATATAAAGAATATTCTTTTACATTATTATAATTTAAAATCTTATGTAAAATTTTAAATATTACATTGAAATAAATATTGTTTTTCTGAATTAGTTCTGTTTTTTTATGAATTAATATTTTTTCTTTATTTGATATTTTTTGTAATGAAAATATTTTATCATCTTTTAATTTAATTTCATTTTTTAATTTTTTTATTAATTCATTATCTTCATTTGATCTAATTATACAAACTTCTGGTTTATATATATCTGATTTTCCAAGAATCATTGTTTGTTTAGTATTCATGTTCATTTTATCTTATTTTTATTAAATAATAAATTTTATTATTTTTTAATAATTTATAATACTCCAAAACAAACATTTAAATTTGTTGATAATTTGTTGTTGATACTTGATTTTCTAAAAATATTTTTTCATTAATTTCTTTAATTTCTCTATATACAACTTCATCAATTGGATTTCTTTCTTTTCTTAATTCTTCACCATTCGATAATCTTTTTTCCAAATCATCATAATTACTTTGTAGTGGATATCCACGTTTTATAGTGTGTTCGATTACTTTTTTTTGATATTTTTTTTCCTTTCTTTTATTATATTTTGCTTTAATACCAGAATATAAACCATACCCTAAAGTTGAAATTCCAAATATTGTACATCCAATAATTAAACTAGCCATTATTATATTTTCTATTAAAATATATAATTTAATTAATTTTATTTTTTTATTATTAAAAACTTTTTAATTTTTTTTATTAATTTTTCTTTTATTAAAAGCTTTTTTATTTTTTTGATATACTTTTTGTGATTTTTTTGATTTTTTTTCAGAGGATGTTTCTACTGGTGGTTGATAGATTTCATCTAAAATTTCTTCTACATCTACTTCTTCTGATTCAGAATCATCATTTTTTTCTTCTTGATTTTTTTCTTTTTTTAATCGATTCTCTTCTTCATTTTTCTTTTGTAATCGTAGTTTACGTTGTTCATAATCGACATTTTGTTTTGCCATTTCGTCATCTTTCGATTTTACCAAAGCATTTAATGTTTCAGTTTGATATTCTGATTCAACTTCTTGATCATTTAATGGACAATATGGTATCCATTTTCCTACTGGAATACAAAAAACATTAATTGCTGGTTCAAATCTTTGTAATTCTTCTGCTTTACTTTTTGTAACTAATTGATTTGGATATACTCCTCGAATTTTGAAACCTGTTACAGTTGGTTCTTTATTTTCATTATATTCTACATCAAATGCTTTTTCTAATTTTGATAAGTTAAATTTTTGATAACTATAATATTGTTTTTTTATATTTTCATAACTTAAGTCCAATGTTGTTTTTAATTCTTCTGTTAATTCTTCTTCGTGATGTTCTTCTTGATATAATGTCGTTTTTCTATATGAATCTAAAAAATGTGTAATAAAATTTGTTGCTACAAATGCTTCTTTATTTTGTAATAATCTATCATTCTTTGGTTCTACAAATGAAATTAATGCAACTTCTTGTCCTGAAATAATTGGATCTTCTTTTAAATAATCTACTTTTTGATTTTCCATTTTTTAATATTTATATAAATTATTAAAAAATTATTTTTAAATCATTTTATTTTTTTTATTATTATTTTTATTTTCTTGCACTTTCTAATTCATCATATCGAGATTTTACATCTTTATTATCAAATTTTAATAATAATTCTTTCTTATCCTTTTCACTTAATAATGGAGATTCTATCATATTTAATAATTGACAATTGTCAGATGATATACATTGTTTATCTTCTTTTCCATCATGTTCTATCTTATCAAAATTATCAAATGAATTATTAAAATCAAATGCATTTACATTATTTTCACTTTCGATTTTTTCTATTTTTTTCATTTTCATAAAATTAATCCATGCAAATGCCTTACTACCTAATAATGGTTCTTCGTGATCTTTAATTAATATACAAGGAACTTGTATTACAAAATCTGGTAAATTTCTTCTTTTATCTACACATATATAATTATCAAATGATGATATTAATTCTTCTTTTTTCAATTCAATTATAAAATCTTTACAATGATTACAATATTTGCTATAAAATAATGTTGACTCCATATATTTATTTTTTTATTTTTATATATTTAATTCATTTTTTTATCATATCATATATTTTAATTTTCTAATATATTTAATCTTAATAATATGGATTCAAGTTGTTCCTTTAATAAAATATTATCGCTTTCTAAATTAACAACTTTATTTTTTAATAAAATATTATCGCTTTCTAAATTAACAACTTTATTTTTTAATAAAATATTATCGCTTTCTAAATTAACAACTTTATCATCTATAATATCATGATTATTTTGTAGTTTTTTAACTGCCCCAAATAAACTCATAATTAATTGATCTTTATCAATAGATTTAACATCTTCTAGACCATAACTTTCATTTTCTCCATTTTTAGTAGAAACTGATTTTGGATATAATAATTCAACTTCTTGGGCTATAAATCCCAAATTACTTGTATCCTCTACTTTGTGTGTTTCGATATATTGATCATTCCACTTGAACTTTCTCAATTGAAGATTTTTAATATCGCCATAACAAATATCTAAATCAGCATCTACAATATTTTCTTTTAATCGTCTGTCTGATGCAATAGTCCATGAAGAAGAAGATGGTTTTGCTGCACTATTAGTAGATAATTGTAATTGATATGATGGTCCTGATGTGCCAATACCAACAAATCCACTACTATATTTAATCATCATTTTACTATCTGTCAATGATACTTCTGTCGTATTACTACTTGTATTATTTAGGCAGAAATGTAAATCACTCCTCGACCAATTAGTTCCAGCATCTGCTATAATTGCTGTTTTGCTTACTCCCGTACCTTGAAATGGTGTTCCTAAAAATAATCCACTATCAATACTTTCAGCACTACTTCTAATTTCCATTCGTCCAATACCAGTTGAGTTAATTGTTATATCACCAGTTGCCGTAATATCACCTACAACATCTAATGCTGCTGATGGTGTTGATGTTCCAATACCAACAAATCCATCGTAAGTCATTCTCATCCGTTCTTTTAATCCACTTGCGTAAGTAGAAAAAATCATATCGGTCCCAGATGTTCCAGCGGTAGTTTCTGCGGTTATTTTACCTATGGGAGAATGTGCGAAATTGTTATGAAAAGCAATCGTTGTTGCTACACCAACACCAGCAGCAGCAGAATTAACTAAACTCAAACATATTGCTTCAGCATTAGTAGCATTTCCCGTTAATTGGCATACATCACTTCTGTTTCCGTTTGTTGTTCCAGTTCCAACTTGTAATAAACTATCTGGTGATGTTTCACCAATACCAACATTACCACCGTTCATTGTTAAATTATGAATGGCGTTTGTTGGAAATGTTCCAGCTTGTGTGCCGTCGCTTGTATAAAAGTCAATTGCATTTATTGCGGACGTACCACCATTATGCCGAGTATGAATATAGTGCGAGTAATCAGTACTTCCTTCAAATCCCATTGATATTTGTGGCTTTAAATAAGCAGAATTGATGTCGCCATTTTTTAATGCTAATTGAAGTGAAGTTGAAGTTCCGCTTGCTGTAAAATTACCACTATTATCCATAGTGATTACATCGCCAGTTGAACCTGACCGAATTGCAAATGTGTTAGTAGTTTCATTATACCGATATACCCATTTATTGTTCGTATCATCATATAATCCCACAACTGCATCAGTTTGCGCCATAAGACACCAATCGCCGTTAATACTATAACCTTCCCAACCACCAGCACCATTTCCAGTGACAGTTTCAACTGAACCATAACTTCCAGTGTTGATGGTTGTTATTGCTGGCGTGATTAAATTATCACCAATGGTTAAAGTATTTGAAACTACAACATTATTACTAGCATTCAATAATAGACCTGTATTACCTAGTGTGATAAGTGCAATATTATCTGATGAATTATCATACTTCCCAGTTCCAAAAACCATTGCTGTACCACCATTACCTCTTTCAGACCAATTTTCAACTGCTCTTGTATTTATCCAAGGTGTTTGAATAAATTCAGTTGTACCGTCACTATTTAGGTTTTGAAAATCAGTGATACCATTACCATTTGGCGTATTATCAGTTGTAAAAACCCTTCCATCCAAAGTTAAATCACCAGTAACCTTAGCGGTTCCAGCAACTTCTAAGACGTATGATGGTGTTGATGTTCCAATACCAACTTTCCCATCATAAGTCATTCTCATCCGTTCTTGTAATCCACTGTTATATGTTGAGAAAATCATATCACTATTTGCTGTTCCGTTAGTGGCCTCTACCATTATTTTACCTACGGGAGAATGACCGAATGCGTTATGAAAAGTCATTGATGTTGCGTTTCCTTGTGTGCTTGTTGCGTCATTGACTAAACTTAAACATATTGCTTCACTACCAGTAGCATTTCCCGTTAATTGGCATACATCACTACGAGTTGTGTTTGTTGTTCCGCCGCCAACTTGTAATAAACTATCGGGT
>Ga0307488_10000417_pt1 | contig 34787 bp, 47 predicted proteins | sample SB02metaG_FD_202248 | JGI IMG/M metagenome (GOLD analysis project Ga0307488, IMG submission 202248) | Sea-ice brine microbial communities from Beaufort Sea near Barrow, Alaska, United States - SB 0.2 | ecosystem: Environmental > Aquatic > Marine > Coastal | place: USA: Alaska | collected...
GTGGTCCAGAGCCTCTTTCTGATGAGACTTAGCAGCAAAGGTCTGATCATCTTGGGCTTGGGTAAAGGCGAGGTTGATATAGTCTTGAGCAGTTTTCATTTCTATTTCCCTAATTAAGTTGTTAAGTGCTAACCCATATATAACCTGATTGTTAATGGAATACAAGTTTTATCTTTAACTTTATTCTCTCGTATGGGACTTCGCGTCTCGGTCCTCGGTTGTGTGATTACACATAGACAGTATTTCCACAGAAAAAGTAAAAACAAAAACAAAAATTCTATTTTAGGTGTAATCATTGTAATCATTGTAATCATTTTAATATTATAAGTTATTATGAGTTATTAGCCAGCCCATTTAAGATTACACCTGATTACACTGATTACACTTCCTGTGGGGAAAAGGCGTATACAGAGACTGGGCCCCCCTTGATTGACCCCTTGCACTGTAATCACCCTTGGTATAAGTTGTTGGTAAGTAACAAGGGTGGAATCATGACTGCACTGGTGGAAAAGAGTGAGAACGGGCGCGACTTGACCAATCGACAGATGACGTTCGCCCGGCATGTTGTTGAGGGAATTTATTCAAACGCAGAATGTGCTCGTAAGGCTGGGTATTCAGTTAATCTTGCCGCTAAACAAGCATCTGTTCTGTTGAATGGTAGAGATTACCCTCACGTCATAGAACATATAACCGATCTGAGAGAGGAAAGGGAACGGCGATACGGCGTCACAACTATCGGTCAGCTTGAGCGGTTGCAGAAACTATCAGCCGGGGCTGAGGACTCCGGTCAGTTCTCAGCGGCAATTAATGCGGAGAAAATAAGGTCAGCACTGGGGGGTCTGACTGTGGATCGACGTGAGCAAGTCAACACTATTGATCAAATGTCTCGGGATGAAATAACAGCGCGACTTGCCAAGCTGCAATCGTCATATCCGCAGGCGTTTGTGATCGATGCAGAATTTAAGGATGTTACTGTCGATGAGCAAGGGACCGGAGGCAAACTTTTGGAATCAGATAAGGTCAAATCTACCCCCAAAAACACACGCGACAAGGATTGAGAACAAACATGGCGGCGGTGTACCTGACGTTCATCTGGTTTGGGACGGGATATCTTTCTGGCTTGAATTGAAAGTCATTAAAGGTAATGCAATTAATATATCTCCTCATCAAATCGCGTGGCACATGGCATATTTCACTCGGGGTGGACAAAGTTTCTTCTTGGCAAAGAGGTCCTTGACCCGAGAGCTACTTTTATTTGCTGGGGATCAGGGTCCTAATTTGGCTTCGGGCGGTGTTTCGGGGGCCGAGGGCCACGTTTTTGCGGGTCCTGCGCCTTTATTCTCTAATCTCAGGTCGATTTTAGTTGCCGGCCTTGCGGCCTCGGTCGCATTGTGAGCCTTGCGGCCTCGGTCGCGCAAATTTACGCCCGAGAAGGGCGGTTCTTGGAAGCAGACGGCGACTAGCCGTTCTATTTTTCTTTCTTCTCTTGGAAGCAGACGGCGACTAGCCGTTCTATTTTTCTTTCTTCTCTTGGCCGGGGACGGCCACGGGGCCTTGCTTTCTTTCTTTCTTAGTAGAGGGGACCGAAGCCCCCTCGTTGATCACATGTCGTACCACGCTTCGCCTGTCTCCCATCCCCATTGCTCTCGGGGGGCAAGAGTTTGTCCGGATCCATTGTATTCGGTGCCGCATCCCTCGCATGAGTTGGCCCATGTGCTGGTGCAGTAGACCTCTTGTCCGCATTTGCAGTCGCAAACCGTGAATGTTCGTGGGCCATCGACCCACTCCTCAGTTACTTTTCGCGTGTTTCTCATGTCGAAGGCTCCTGTATGTTTGGGAAGGCACGGGTAGATATGAGGTGGTCGTTCATTCCGATTGTGACCGTTAGTTCGGTTTCCCCTTTCCGGAGCCATGATTCTTTGACGATGGTTCCGTCGATGTAGAACCGATAGCAACGGTCGCCGTTGTCCATTTTCCGGTGCGTTGTGGCGTGATGCATGAAGATGTGGGAGTTGCTGGCCGAAGTCCCGACGTTGATGGTGACTTCTCCTGTATCCTTGACCCCGTAGGATTTAGAGGACTTGTAGATACAGGCGGTTATTGTGTTCCAGATAGGATACGATTTCATAGTATTTCCTCTTTGCTTTTGTTGTTTCTTTCTTAGTAGAGGGGACCGAAGCCCCCTCGTTGATCACATGTCTTCTTGTGGATCGTATGGGGTGCAGTACATTCCCATCTCTTCTGCCATGGCCTCTCCGTTTAAGATTTTCTCGACTTCTCCCCCAGTCAGGCCCAACATGCCTGCGTAGGTCAGCAGGGAGAGGTTTGGCCGATCTTCGTAAAACTCCACGATCTCGATGTTTGACCAGTCCATAATGCGATCAAGGTCGCACCAACCTTTTTGTCGGTGTATTGTCATCCAATGTTTCATAGTATTTCCTCTTTATTGGAAAGCCACATCGCTAACGCCATGTACGTTCCACAAGTCGTTACCTATAGTGTCGAGGTCAGCCAGCGCTGTTTCCAACATGGCGGTGGTATCCCCTTCAGGGTTCGAATCTTGCAGAACTTCGTGTATAAGTTCTAGGCGCGACTTGGCGTCCTCCACCGCGAAGTACGCGGTTTTTATGTCTTTGGCTAATGCTAGTTCAGCCATCTCAGTTGCTTCTGCGAAAGTCATTTGTAGTCCTTTGTTGAGAGCCACTTACAGCGGCAGTTAATGGAATCCGCGTCCCAGTTGTAGCGGGGCGGGGAGAACCGGAACCGGCAATACTTACACTGCCAGTCCCCTGTGTCGAAAACGCGACGATACCTGCCGCGTTCCCAGAAGCTGTCAGGACAAGAGGGTGTTGTAGTCATAGTACCTCAAGAAGTGTCTGAAGTTTACGCCCACATCCTCGGCGTCCCTCCAGTCGTCCCTGAAAAGCTGGGCGTCGTCACCCTGCAACCAGAAACTCCAGCCTGATTCGTGTTCGGTCACTTTGATGCCATAGCCGACATCCTCCATTTGGAATCCGCCGATCAGCATTTGTCGCCCCCAACTATCTGACCCGCTTTGTCACACAGATTGATGATGCGGTCATATGCCGCGGCCGCCTGTTCTGTCCTGTCGGCATGAAGACATGTCATCATGAACTCCAGCTGGAACTTGATCGCATTTCCAAGCGTCTGTTGTTTCTCTTCCATTGTAGTTCTCCTTAGTTGATGCGGGGACCGGAGCCCCCGCGGTTGGTTTAAGACTGGTCGGTGATGTGATAACCAGCTTGGTAGCGGAGGTCGTTGACTTCTTTGATTTCCGCCTCTAAGTCATCAGCCAGCGAGCCGTACTTTGTTCTCAGCTCCTCCGTGGGTGCCTCAAGTTGCAGAGTACGAAACTCTTGCACCAGTGTCTCAATGGAGCGGACGTTAGCCGCACCCTCCGCATCGTCTTTGCTGGGCAAGTCGGTCACATATGCCAAGGCCTCATCCATGAGTCCCACAGCGTCCCCTAAAGCCTGACCGAAAACCAGAGAGAATGTCTTGTCCTCTCTCGTTGTGTAGCTGTCCGCTTTTAGGTTTTGCGCGACGTCTACCTTAAATCTCCGATTCCACGAGCGGTTGGCAGGGTCTTCCATACGAACGGTCACCTCCGCGTCGGCGTATCCTTTGGCTAGTATTGCTTTCTCCATGTAGACAATGCGTTCGTTGATTGAGAAGATATCCATTAGTTGGTTCCTACTTAGTTGAGGTTATGTAATGTCTTATGAAACTGTGTGCATTACAACCGATGCTTGCCGCCTTTCAAAATCGCACCGAAGACTTGCCGACCGCACTCTTAGCGTGTCGGCGTCGAGGGAACGGTCAAGGGGTCTAAGCGAAGCGACAGAAAATGTGGGGAAATCATACTTGGTTCTGATGCCGCGTCATTTGCTGCACCGTCTTGGATAGGGTACTCCGCACTATCACAAATGATGGGAGCGTCAGGTTCTGATTTGCGTACATTTTGTGATAGGCCCCGACCCCCAGTTGTGTGATCGCCCTTGCGATCTATGGCCTGAGTAAAGGCCATTTGGGGGTTGACGGTGCATTTTGTAAGTGGCCCAACGGGGTTTTAATGCCCACGGGGGTTCATATATATATTACATAAAGTGCCACAGCGCACCTAACAGGCTGGCAAGAAATTCTTGGGTTAGGTGTATCGCTATGACGCCCTGCAATACACCTAGCGCACGAGACTTTGTCCTCTTGAGGGGCAAAGTTGCTGGGCTGGCGGGAGTGAATTGCTAACCCATTAATTCTCGCAGACCCTGTTAGCGCGCATAACGGGCCGCTGCTGTTATGTGTTCGCCCAATCCAACGGGGCGACGACCGTTGGACGACTGCCGTTCGTAGACGGCATGGCCCACTGCGAGGGCCATTCTCCTTCCTTCTCTTCTCTTGGAAGCAGGCGGCGACTAGCCGCTCCTTCCTTCTCTTCTCTTCGGGAGCGAGGGCCGGGGGTTACTCTGCCCCTGCGCAACCTATCGTGACCACTTAGGGCGGCGGCATCCCCCCCTATTTGGCGGGTCCCGTGCGTGTCTGCCCCTATAATACTTGGCCCAGTAAAATCATTTGAGGGTAATTCCGTTCCGACTTGTGGCCGGTAACCAAGTACCGAGAGTTATGATTATGGTGATAAAAAATATTGGCTATAATTTCATTTGGGAATGGGTTATGGTTTGGCGAACTTGATTGGGGTTATTTATGAATTTATATGAGTTAGTTGTTAGGAAGGCTACTGAGTACGGGATTCCTCCTGAGATGGCTTTACGTCAGGTTCATAAGGAGAGTACGTTCCGTTCTGGGGTTACTCACCCTGTTTCTGGTGCGGTTGGGTTAATGCAGATAAAGCCCTCGACGGCGGAGAATCCGGGTTACGAGGTTTCCCCTATGGATTCTTCTTTATTGAAGGACCCTGAGGCGAACGTTGATTTTGGGATGCGTTATTTAACTGCGATGAAGGATAAGTTTGGAACTTGGCCTTTGGCGTTTGCGGCTTACAACGCTGGTCCGGGCAACGTCAGAGACGCTGGAAACGAGATACCGACTGACAACTCTGAGACGGTTCCTTATGTTGATTATATTACAAATGGGGTTCTCCCGGACTATGTAGTTGAGGGGTCTCGTTCTGCGTTGCGGAACGTTCAGACTGCCTCTTTGGAGAAACAGAACAACGACGGCGGGATTTTTGATATGGTTGATGTCGCTAAAACGGGAATGCCTGCTGGTGGGCTTGCTTCTTTTCTTAACACTAGCGATTCTTCTCTTAGTGACGAGGAGCTTTTGGCTTCTATTGTGGGTAGGTTGGAGGCGGACGGCGTTGCTAATCCTGAGGGTTTGGCTTCGATATTATTTAAGGCGAAGAAGGAATCGGAGAACTCGGCGGCCAGTTCTGCTTTGACTGAAAGACAGGGTTTGTTTCAGGGTTTATATGATTCGGGGGAGGCCCCGAGGATTGATTTAATTGGTGAGCCTGCGGTGGTGACGCCTTCTCGGGCTCGGCGGGGCGGCGCTCCATCGGGGGCTTCGGCTTTAGGTCGTTTTGGAATTGAGAGTTTAGTACCATCAGGTGGATAGGATGAAGTCATGAGAAATTTATTTGGAATACCGTTACCTGAACGCAAGGGTATGAAGAAGGGTGGCAGTGCGATTCCTCGCAACACGGTGATTGCGAATGAGCCGCATCATTTGGCGTATATAAACGAGGAAGAGGATAAGATGCTTCGGGATGCGGGTGGCAGTGGTCAGCCGGGTCCGGGGGGTGTACCTGCTTTTGCTTGGTATAACCCTAGCACATGGGGCGACACTACCACAGCAGATACCTCTAACGACGATGATGAGCCGGGGTTCTTTGAATCTGGCGGTGCTTTTGAAACTTGGGTTGACACAAATGTTTATGACTTTGATGGCGATCAATCTATAGATACCAGTAATGAAACTTTTATAAGCGGTGGCGGCGCAGACGGCGTAGGAGAGTATGGGGTCGTGGGTGACTTTTTTGGCGGTATTACAGATGCCTTAAATATTACTGACTATAGCGGCGGCGATAACGAAATTACGACTAGTCTAACTACCAACCCCAATGTGACTAGCTTTAAAGGGTTTGTAGATGATGGTTTTGGTGGTAAAATCTATGGCACTCAGGATTTGGATGGGACAATAACATATTATCCAAACGGAGATGCAGACGGGGATGGGTATATAACGGCTGAAGAAAAAACAGCCGCCGCGCAGTCTGGACTTGGCTTCCCAACGCTAAAAGACGCCACTGATTATTTAGGGTACAGCGGCGATGATACGGCGTTAATAGATTTCGCAAATGCGACCAACGTAGGAGAGCCAATTGACTCGGCTGCTGTTATCCAAGACCTTGAGGAACGGGGAATAACATCTGATTGGGAACTTGCCGATGGCGAAAAAAGCACCGAGGGTATGTCACCCGAGCAGATTACCTCTGCTCTTGACAACTACGTAGGTGATTCCCAACTTACTGACGCGGCATCAGTTTTTGGAGTTCCTAACCTTGACACTGATGACGATAGGCTTGGAGAGACATTGTTTAGCTCCACTTCGGAAGCGCCCGTTGTTGATAGTGTAACTAACGCTAATGTCTCGACCAACCCGGTCACGGGAAACCTCGAGGGTAGTACCGAAATCGACTTTATCACAAACTCAGGCGGTGACAACGCTAATGTCGGGATCGACCCGGACACGGGAGAAACCAAGACCAGTGGCGACGGTTTAGTTTCGGGGGGCATATCGGAAGAAAACTCTGGTAGTCCTTTAGGGGCCGTTGACTGGGTAAACGACGCGATTGACGAGGGTTATGATAATGCGATGACTGCGGGACCGGACGGCACCAGCCTTGTTTCGGCGGAGACAGACCCTGCAAATTCTGACAAGAATGGTCTTTTAAATCAAGTTGCAAACATGCCCGGTTATGTTGGGGCTGCGGGTCAGTTTATTGGTGGGCTGCTTCAATCTTTGGGAGGCACGGACCCTTCGGACAAGCTTGTTACTACTGTTGACGGGAAGCAGGTTTTTGAAAAAGCAGGCGGCGGGTATTATGCAGTAAATGCTGTGGGTCTTCCGTTTGACATTGAGGGCGGCGGCTCTGACGGAAAGGGTATTCCGACATCGATTTCTATGTCGGGAGACTCAGGAGCCGGCTTTAACGAGAGTGACGATAACGAAGTTACCCTTGAGACTGTGGGTGAGGTTGATGAGGTTTCTTGCCCTGAGGGGCATGTTTATGACTCTGCACAAGAGATGTGTGTTCTTGATCCGTTTCAGCAGGAGTGGGGTGAAGCGGATTATGATGCAGCGGCGGACTCTGTTTCGCCTACTAACGTGTACACTGAGGCGACGGTTCCAGAAAACGCATTTAAGGCGTTACAACCGGGCATTATTGATCAGAGCCCGGCTTTTGTACTTCCCACTTTGAACACTACAGCGGCTGATTTGACTGTAGGAACACAGGCCACGGACCCAATTCCCGGAGCAGGAGAGGCCACGGACCCAATTCTCGGAGCACACGTGATGCCCGACGATTGGAGGACACGCCCAATTGGTTCTCAAGCTGGTGATTTGAGGACACGAAACACAGAGGCCATTAACCCAATCGACAGGGCGGCTGGTCTTGCGGCACTTAATTTGGACCCCAGATTGGCATCGAACATGAGGGAGACTCAAACTGACATGACTAATCGGTTTTCTAATAACGCCTCTTTCTTAGGATAACCAAGTTTGAATTTACAAACCTTACCTGAAGAGGCGTTAAAAGAGATCTTGGCCTTAACTGAGGCCAAGAGGAGGTTGGATTTACGTGAGGAGGCTCAGGAGAAGTTTTTACCTTTTGTGCATCATGTGTATGACAACTTCATTGAGGGTAGTCATCACCGTGTAATTGCCAAGAAGCTTGAGGCGGTTGCTCGTGGGGAGATCAAGCGGTTAATTATCAACATGCCGCCTCGGCATTCGAAGTCTGAGTTTGCGAGTTACTTAATGCCTGCTTGGTTTCTAGGCAGAAACCCTAAATTAAAAATCATTCAGGCGACTCACAACACGGAGTTGGCTGTTCGGTTTGGTCGCAAGGTAAGGGATTTAATTGATGACCCTGAATATAAAGCTATCTTTCCAAACACGAACCTTAAGGAAGACAATAAGGGTGCGGGTACTTGGGGCACTGACAAGGGTGCGGAATATTTTGCGGCGGGGGTTGGAGCGGCCATTACGGGCCGTGGAGCGGATTTACTTGTCATTGACGACCCTCATTCGGAACAAGATGCGTTAAGTTCCACTGCTTTTGACCATGCTTATGAGTGGTACACGTCTGGTCCTCGGCAGCGTTTACAGCCGGGTGGTGCGATTATAATTGTTATGACTCGTTGGGGTAAGAAGGACTTAACTGGTCAATTATTATCGCAACAAAAGATGGATAGGCTGTCAGATCAGTGGGATGTGGTGGAATTTCCTGCGATTATGCCTAGTGACAAGCCGCTTTGGCCGGAATTTTGGGACAAAGAGGCGTTATTATCGATTAAGGCGTCTTTGCCTGTGGCGAAATGGCAGGCGCAGTGGCAGCAGAACCCTACGAGTTCCGAATCTGCCATAATAAAGCGGGAATGGTGGAAGGATTGGGAGAAGGAGAAGATTCCTAGGTTGGAGTATGTTTTACAGGCGTATGACACGGCGTTTTCGAAGAAGCAGAGTGCGGATTACAGTGCTATTACGACTTGGGGGGTGTTTAAGCCGGAAGATAGTGGCCCTGATAACATAATTTTGATGGATGCTCGTAGGGGTCGGTGGAATTTCCCTGAATTAAAAGACATTGCTTATGAGGAGCATGAGTATTGGGAGCCTGACATGGTGATTGTTGAGGCCAAAGCGACGGGACAGCCTTTAATTGACGAGTTACGATTAAAGGGTATACCAGCCTTGGGCTTCTCACCGGGCAAAGGAAGTGATAAGGTGACTCGAATGCACATGGTTGCTCCGTTGTTTGAAGCGGGGATGGTATGGGCTCCTATGAAGGAAAAGTTCTCGGATGAGGTCATAGAAGAGATCGTTTCGTTTCCAAATGGCGACCACGATGACTTTTGTGACAGTATGACGTTAGCGTTGATGCGGTTTCGGCAGGGCGGTTTCATCGCTTTGGACGGCGAAGAAGAAGATGAACCAGAATGGAGGCCCCGGCAACGGGAGTATTATTGATGGCATTACCACCAAACATGGTCGCACCGGGTTTAGATCTTAATGATACATCGGGTTTACCTGACGTAGAAGTTCCAGTTGATGTACCGATGGAGTTTCCGGGCGGTGCGGAAGTCATAGATGACGGTCAGGGCGGAGCCATTATACAGGCTATTTCTATGGCTCAAGAGATGCCTCAGGAAGAGTTAATACCGTTTGATGCGAATTTAGCAGAGTATTTGGACGACGGCGACCTTGGTTCTTTGTCCACGGATCTTCGTGGTTTTTATGAGGATGACCTTGAGTCCCGCTCTGAATGGGAGGAGATATACACCAAGGGGTTAGATCTCTTGGGGTTGAAGACCGATGACCGCTCTACACCTTTTGAGGGAGCATCGGGGATAACTCACCCAATGATTACGGAAAGTGTGACGCAGTTTCAGGCTCATGCTTATAAGGAGTTATTACCTTCTGGCGGTCCAGTTCGGACTAGCGTTATTGGATTAAAAGATCGGCAGCTTGAGGAGCAGGCCAAGCGGGTTAAGGATTTCATGAACTATCAGATTACTGAGGTCATGGAGGAATACGACCCGGACATGGATCAAATGTTGTTTTATCTCCCTTTGAGCGGTTCTACTTTTAAGAAGGTTTACTTTGACCCTACCAAGCAACGTGCTGTTGCTAAGTTTATTCCTGCACAGGACTTAGTTGTTCCTTATTCTGCGTCTGATTTGCAGACGGCTAGTCGTGTGACGCACGTTCTTCGCATGGAGATGAACGATGTTGCCAAGATGCAGTACGCGGGTATTTACCGTGACGTTGATCTCAATGCTTCGGACGATGTTGAGTCGGATTCTGTTCGTCAGAAGGTTAATGAGCTTGAGGGTTTATCCAAGAGTTACAGTGACGATGTTCTAACTATTTTGGAGTTCCACGCTGAATTAGACATTGAGGGTTTTGAGGACGTTGATCCTGCCACGGGAGAGCCCACGGGCATTAAGTTGCCTTATATTGTTACGTTAGATGATTCATCGGGCAAGGTTCTGTCGATCCGCCGCAATTATGCGCCTGACGATGTTATGAAGAAAAAGCGTCAGTTTTTTGTGCATTACAAGTTTATGCCGGGTTTGGGTTTTTATGGCTTTGGTTTGGTGCATATGATTGGCGGCCTAGGTAGAGCAGCTACAAGCCTCTTACGGCAGCTTATTGACGCTGGGACCCTATCCAACCTCCCCGCAGGGTTTAAGGCCCGTGGGGTGCGTGTACGCAACGCTGACGAGCCATTACAGCCCGGAGAGTGGAGAGACATTGACGCGCCCGGTGGCAGCATTAGGGACGCCATTATTCCTCTGCCTTACAAGGAGCCTTCGGCTACGTTGTCTCAGCTTCTAGGTGGGTTGGTAGCTGACGGTCGCCGGTTTATTTCTTTGGCCGATCAGCAAATCACGGATATGAGTGGGCAAAACGAAACCCCTGTGGGAACCACGGTTGCTATGTTGGAGCGGGGCATGAAGGTCATGTCTGCGATTCACAAACGTCTGCACTACGCGCAGAGAAACGAGTTTCGTTTACTTGCGCGTATCTTCTCCGAGAACCTTGCTCCGATGTACCCCTATCAAGTAGCGGGTGCGGAACAGGGTGTTAAGGCAGAAGACTTCGATGCTCGGGTTGACGTCCTCCCCGTCTCTGACCCGAACATCTTCTCTATGGCGCAGCGGGTTACTTTGGCTCAGACTCAACTTCAACTGGCCCAATCCAATCCGCAAATGCACAACCTCCCAGCAGCGTATAGAAGGATGTATCAAGCGTTGGAGGTGCAGAACATTGACGAGATTTTACCACCGGAACAAGAACCACAGCCTACTGATCCTGCGACGGAAGACGCCGCAATTATAGGGGGGAAACCAGTCAAAGCGTTTCCTCAACAGGACCATGACGCTCATATGAAAGCGCATTTGTCGTTACTTGAGTTAGATGTGTTACAACAAACCCCTCCTGTTTTGGCGGCTTTATTCAGTCATATTTTGGAACATGTTAGTTTAAAAGCTCGGAACATGGTTCAAGAGGAAGTACAGCAGATGCAGATGCAGCAACAACAGGAGATGCAAGACGCCACGGCGCAGTTGCAGAACTTGGTTCAGGCGGGAGCGATTCCGATGCAGCAGGCGCAGATGCAGATGCAGCAGATGCAGATGCAGATGCAGCAGTCTCAGATGCCCCCTGATCAGATGGAGGCAAAAGTGGCGCAGGTTGAGGGTGAGTTGTTGATGGAGGTAATTCCTTTGATGTCTCACAAAGGCACAGGCGCAGAAGATCAAGATCCTTTGGTTACAATTCGTATGCAGGAGTTGGCAATTAAGGAGATGGAGACAGAACAGAAGTCTCAAATGGACGTTGCCAAGTTGGCCCTTGAGGAACTGAAATTGGAGCAGTCGGCCACGGCGGATTCGGCTAGGTTGGAGCTGCAAGAACAGATTGCGGATGATCGCACGGATGTAAACCGAGAGAGGATTGACGTTCAGCGACAAGCCATGGAGCAAAGAAATGCCTCTTAAGGCGGGTAAGGGACAGAAGGCTATAAGCCAGAACATCCGTACAGAACGGGCATCGGGAAAGCCGCAAGATCAGGCTGTTGCGATTGCGTTAAGTAAGGCGGGTGTTCAAAAGAAATCCGGTGGTGGGATGATTAAGAAGTTCAGCCCTATCGCACGACCGCAGAGGTTTGTCGGAGTTTTCTGATGATTGACCCTATTACTGCTTTTGCCACCGCCAGCGCGGCCTATGCGGGTATCAAAAAGGTTATAGGACACGCTCAGGAGCTCGAAGGTATATCAAAACAGCTCGGAAGTTGGTATGGCGCTTGCGCTGATATTAACCGTGCGCAGACGCAACGCAAGAATCCAACATTTTTTGAACGCGCTACGCAGGGTCGGTCGATTGAAGAGGAAGCTCTTGAGATATTGATCCACCAAAAGACGTTGAAAGAGAGAGAATTAGAAATAGCAGCACTTATTAATTTGAGATTCGGTTGGGGAACCTATGACGAAATGCTGGAAATGCGTCGAGAAATCAGGGCTGAAAGAGAAAAAACAGCCTTTGCGCAGGACGAGGCCAAGCGGCAGATACAAAACAATATGGCTATTCTCAGTTTATCTATATTAATCATCGGGATTCTCGGTGGCGGTATGTATCTGATAGTTCTTGTAGTATGAATACTTTAATTCCCTTAATTCTTGCAAATTCTCTGCTCAACCCTGAGTATGTTACATGCAACCTATGGAAGTATGTAGATAACAATGACGAGCTTGTGTGCTTATATTCCGGCAAAAACGGAACGTTAGGCTATCATTACCCAACTTTAAGTTTTCGAGAGTGTCCCAAATCGTTCGAGTGCCTTTACATGCCCAACTCAAAACAAAAACCGACGCTTAAGGATATCTTAAAAGGTTTAAGTGACGGATTTTAAGGAGGAACACATGACTTTGACTATGGAAAAAATACTTCATTTTAAGATATTACCGCGTTTGATGATGCTGGTAATGACGATAATGTACATTCGATGTTTGGAATGGGCGCTGAGTTTGCCAGATATTTCGACGCAACAGGCTTCCTTAATTTCGGTTGTAACCGGCGCAATGACAGGAGCTTTTGCGGTATGGCTTTCTCACGAAAAATGACACAGTATTTTGCTACAGCAAACGGAGCCTGCATCGAGTCTGGAACAAGGGATCAGGTGGAAGAAGAGAAATTAGACGCAAAAACCCATCTTTCTGATATTTATCGCAGGGAAGCCATTGGCGCGTTTGAGGATTACCGTGAACTTATAAAAGGGAAAAATAAATGATAGCGTTACTTGGAAGTCTGTTAGGGTTTGGTAGTTCTTTTCTACCTGAAATCCTGAACTTTTTTAAAGCCAATCAGCAACAGAAGCATCGTATGGAGATGATGCATCTTGAAACTGAGTTAGCGCACAGACGGTCAGAGATGAAGCTGGTTGAGTTGGATAAGAAGGCCGACATTGAAGAGACGAAAGGACTGTACGAGCATGACCGATCTATCGATGCTGGAGGATTTATCAACGCTCTTCGGGGTTCTGTTCGTCCTGTCATTACTTATGCCTTTTTCGGACTGTTTGTAGCCACAAAGGTTGTGATTATGATTAAGGTGGGTCAGGCTGGCGGAGAGTGGACAGAGGCTGTTAGTCTTATGTGGGATCAGGAAACCGCGGGTCTTATGAGCGCAGTTTTAGCTTTCTGGTTCGGAAACCGTGCAATATCTAAGTATTCGGGAAAGGGGTAAAGATAATGGGCGAAATGGGTAACAAGGCAAGTATGGCATCTCCCGGCAGGGGCATCGATAGATTAGGCGGCATGGGTAGCACCCGTGAATGGGAAAAGAAAAGGCCGATGGCCTCTCCCGATCCAAGCCCCCCGATTACAAAAGAAAAGTTGAAATCTACACCAACTTTAGACCAGCGAATAGCCGAAGCTCTTAGAAAGGGCGAAGCTGCTCGTGCGGCGTCAAAAACGCGCCAGTTTTAAACATGGGAAGACGTATTCGTCCCCTATATGGTGTCACACTACAGGACGCCTTTCAGGTGTCAGGTAGTGTGGTGGCCTTCCCTGAGCTTTCAGAGGTAGACAAAGAGTGGCTTGAAATGGAAAAGCAACAAAAGATTATACGGGAACAAGCTAAAATTATCGTTAGGAAGGAATGAACTATGGGGTACAAATTAGGAAATCGAAGTGTATCAAACCTAGAAGGTGTGGACGAAAAGCTGGTAACGGTCGTGAACTACGCTATCAGCGTTACGAAGCAGGATTTCAGCGTGATTTGCGGCTTACGGACAATGGACGAGCAAAAGGCTCTCGTAGCAAAGGGGGCGTCACAAACTATGAAAAGCAAACACATTGACGGCAACGCTGTTGATTTAATGGCTTATGTCAATAGCGTTGGTGGAAGGTGGGAGCTTAATCTGTATGACGAAATTGCTGATGCTATGAAGGAAGGCGCTGCGGCTGCGGGTGTCAAACTCCGGTGGGGCGCTGCGTGGACTATTCCATCTTTAGGGGAATGGAGCGACACAGCAGAAGATGCTATGAACTCGTATATCGACACTCGGCGGTCGCAGGGCAGACGCCCATTCATCGACGCGCCACATTTTGAACTTATGGAATAAAGGACAGTATCATGCCTAATGTTGGGAATAAAAAGTTTTCGTACACCCCAGAGGGAAAAGCGGCTGCGATGAAAGCATCTCAGATGACAGGTCAGCCTATGAGCCAAAACTCGGGGTATAAAAAGGGGGGTAAAGTGGGGTACAAACATGGCGGTAAAGTTGAACAAGGTGGCAAAGATTGCAAGACCTATTGACAAGTAATTGCAGCATCCATAGTGGTTAGTCCTATGGATGTTGTTGATTTTGCGAAACACATGTACAAGTTGCTTCAAGATCGCGAACAAGAGATTGCTAGTGCCCTTGGATATGATGCTGCTAAAGACTGGGAGCATTATAAACTCATGGTAGGTGAGATACGGGGCCTGACCTACGCTCGTGAGGAATTAAAAGTCCTGCTGGAGAATAACGCTGACCATGACGAAGAGTTTATATCTTCCTGATCATGTCGCGCAGAAAGTAACCAAGACGAAGAAAAAAGCGGTTTCCGCTCAACCTTCGGATGTTAGTAGCGCGTATGTAAATCCTACGGACAAGGTGCTCGACCCTTCTCTGTTAGAAAAACCCCTCCTTGACCGTTTACCACAGCCGACAGGCTGGCGATTGTTGGTGATGCCCTATCAAGGCGCAGTCACAACGCAGGGCGGTCTACACATCCCTGATGAAGTACGGGCCCGAGAGGCCGTGGCAACGGTTGTTGCGTATGTTCTTCGGATCGGCCCGATGGCGTATAAAGACCCTGACAAGTTTGGCGAGGACGCGAGTCCTTGGTGCGAACAAGGTCAGTGGGTTTGTATTGGCAGGTACTCGGGGTCACGTTTTAAGATTGATGGCGGAGAGGTTCGCATCATTAATGATGACGAGGTTATCGCTACAATTCTTGAACCTGACGATATCAAGCAGGTTTAGAGGAATACATTATGTCTGAAGAAGAAAAAGAAGAAGCGCAAGACACCGAAGATGAAGGTGTGGTGATTGAGGTAGAATCAACGGAAGTTGAATCCGATTCAGAACCTGAAAGAGTTGAAAAGAAATCAAAAGAGCCTGAAACTGGCGATGAAGAACTTGAGAGCTATGGCAACAAAGTTCAAATTAGAATTAAGAAACTTACGGAAAAGTATCGTAAGGAGGAGCGAGATCGTTCCGAAGCACAACGGCTGGCACGAGAGCTTTTAGACGAAAACAACAAGTTGAAGTCTCAAGTTAAAAACTTGGACAAGGGCTATGTGGCTTCGGAAGAGAACCGAGTCATTGCTCAAAACGAATCTGCAAAACGTCAGTTCCGTGAGGCTCACGAAAGCGGTGATGCGGATGCGTTAATCGCAGCGCAGGAGTTGTTGTCGAAGACTACTTTGGACAAGGAACGTGTTCGGATGGCTAAAAACCGTCTTGAGCGTCCCGCAGCGCCTCAGCAGCAGCAGCAGCAGCAGCAGCAACCCCCTCAAGCACAGGCCGCTGCCCAACCAGACCCGCAGGCTGAAAGTTGGGCCACGAAAAACGAGTGGTTTGGTTCGGACAATACAATGACTTACGCTGCATTTGGAATACACAAGAAGTTAGTCGAGGAAGAAGGGTTTGACCCACAGAGCGAAGACTACTATAGTGAAGTGGACAAACGCATTCGGACTGAATTTCCACACAAGTTTCCGAAAGCGAAAAAATCGGGAGAAGCACAGGTCGCACCTGCTGGCGCTTCAGCTTCCCGCACATCGACAAAACAGGGGCGCAGGTCGGTAAAACTGTCACCGTCACAGATTGCGATGGCGAAACGCTTAAACGTACCGCTTGAAGAATATGCAAAATTTGTGAAGGATTGATAAAATGGCTGATAGAAAACCGCGCGAAAGCGCAACACGCGAAACTGAAACGCGCCGTAAACCATGGGCACCGCCCAGTCGCCTTGATGCTCCAGATCCCCCCGCGGGATATGTGCATCGTTGGATTCGTACCTCTATGCGTGGTGAAGAAGACAAGATGAATGTCAACACCAAACTACGCGAAGGATGGGAGCCCGTTCGTAAGGACGAGTACCCAGACTATGAGGCCCCTACTATCGATGAAGGTCGATGGGAGGGTGTTATCGGACAAGGTGGATTGATGCTGTGTCGTATACCTGTAGAGACCGCCCAAGAACGATCCGCGTATTACGGGACCCGGACCCGCGAACAAATGGCAGCAGTTGATCAGGATTTGATGAAGGAACAACATCCTTCAATGCCGATTTCTAATAATCGGCAAAGTCGTGTATCCTTCGGAGGCTCACGAAGAGACTCCGAGTAATCTTTTGAGGTGCTATTATGGCCAATTCTAACGGATCGTTTGGGCTACGCCCAATCGGAATTGTTGGACAGGGTGCGAACACTACTGGGGCGACCGAGTATCGTATTAAGTCTAATAACAATACAAAACTATATCAGGGTAATCCTTGTATTCCAACTGCGGACGGCACTGTTATTGCTGCTGCCGCTGCTGGTGGTACGGTTGGACTCGTCGGTGTATTCTGGGGTTGCGAGTACGTTCGCTTAACCGATGGAAAGACCATCTGGTCTAACTCATGGCAGGGTACTTCTGCGGGTGTAGATACAAACTTCCCCATTAAGGCATTTGTATATGACAACCCCATGCAGACGTTCACCATTGCAACTTCTAGCACTGTTGGTAGCAACTTTGCTACGGAAGCCCTTCTTCGAGCTGCGGTGTTCTTGAACGCTAACTTTGCTGCTGCAAACGCTGGTAATGACACAACGGGTATTTCTACTGGTACTCTGAATGTCACCACTATTGCTGCCACGGCTGCGTTGCATTTGCGAGTCATCGGAATTCAAGATGACCCAGACAACTCTGACTTCACTGTCGCTGGTATCCCTGTAATCGTTCGATTGAATAACAGTTTCAACTCCGCCAATGGCGCGTTGGTCTCTGGTACTCCATCGACCACTGGCGTTTAAGGAGGTCTAATCATGGCTATTTCACGCGCACAACTAGCAAAAGAGCTAGAGCCCGGCCTGAACGCATTGTTCGGAATGGAGTACGATCGTTACGAAGGTCAACATGCTGAAATCTATACGACCGAATCCTCAGATAGAGCTTTTGAGGAAGAAGTTATGCTATCAGGTTTTGGCGCAGCACCTACTAAATCTGAAGGTTCTGCTGTTAACTTTGATGACGCTAACGAAGCATACACTGCTCGTTATAACCACGAAACTCTTGCTCTCGCATTCTCAATCACTGAGGAAGCAATAGAGGACAACTTGTACGACCGTCTAGGCAGTCGTTACACCAAAGCCCTCGCACGTTCGATGGCTCACTCTAAGCAGGTTAAAGCTGCGGCGATTCTTAATGCTGCGTTTACTGGTGGTGCAACCGCTGGTGGCGATGGTGTTGCTCTCTGCTCAACCGCTCACCCGCTGACTAACGGTGGCACATTTGCCAACACTCCCACAGTTGCTGCTGATCTGAACGAAACTTCTTTGGAAGACGCTCTGATCAACATCGCGGGTTTTGTTGACGAACGTGGTTTGAAAGTCGCACTTCGCGGCATGAAACTGTTGATTCCACGTCAACTGCAATTCGTTGCAGAACGTCTGATGGTGTCTAACCTCCGTGTTGGCACTGCGGATAACGACACCAACGCAATTAAGTCCATGGGCATGTTGCCTGAGGGTTATATTGTAAATGACTTCTTTACAGACCCGGATGCGTTTTTCGTCAAAACCGATGCGCCTCGCGGATTTGTACACTTCGAACGGACTGCACTTTCGACCAACATGGAAGCGGACTTTGACACTGGTAACATGCGGTTTAAAGCCCGTGAGCGTTACAGCTTTGGGTTCAGTGATCCACGTTGTGTTTATGGAGCAGCCGGGGTCTAAGTATAGATCACTTGTTAAAGTAGGGGCTACTTCGGTGGCCCCTTTCTTTTTGTCTTTAGGTCGTGTATTGTTTTTGCAATCCCTGACAGTCGCATGATGCGGCTGACATTTGCCACGACAGGAGACTCACATGGCTAATACAACTTTCTCAGGCCCAATCCGGGCAGGTAACATTAAGAACACAACTGGTACAACTGTAGGCACGGACATTGCTAACATCGGCTATGTTGTAATGTGCCAAGACACCGTACAGACCCTTGCAGGTGGCGCACTTGCGGCGGTAGTAACAGATATCGTAATTCCTGCTAACTCCAAAATTGTTAACGTTATTGTTGACCTAGTTGTGGCTGCAAACACTACAACTAATATTAGTGTTGGTGAGGTTGGCGGTAACGCAAATACTATCATTAATGCAGTTGCATCAGGCACTACTGTTGGCATTAAGGCTTTGGGTGCTTCAGGCGGAGGCACATTGGAGTGGGGTAATACTGGCACCACAGATAAACGCCTAAATGTAACAGCGACTGCCGCTACTAACGCTGGTTCTGTTCGTATTACAGTAATGTACGCACAAGCGTTTAACACCGTAATCCGTCCGTAACCCTTTACTTAGGAGGGTTTTGCCATGGCAGGCTCAGACATAAATGCGTTTACTCATGCGCAAGGTGCGACGGCGGCTCTTATAGGTCCGTCTAGGTCACGGCTTCAAGCTGTGAACATATATGCGACTACGGCGGGATCTTTCACTCTTACCAATGGTAACGGGGGAGCAACGTTGTTAACTCAAAAGTTCCCCGTAGGTATGAACGAGATATACATCCCTGAAAATGGGATGTTGTTTACCTCTGGGGTTTACATTTCGGCACTAACGGGCGCGGGAACCGAACTTACGTTTCTCTTAGCATAGAGAAAGTGTATGGCTAAGATTGACAAATCGAAGATGGCTTGCAACAAGCCCAAGCGCCAAATATCTGGCGGCAAGAAGTCTGTTGTTAAGGCCTGTGACAAAGGTAAAGAGAAAATTGTCCGGTTTGGCGATGCCAACATGACCATTAAGAAATCGGACCCTAAACGGCGCAAGTCGTTTAGGGCACGTCATGGCTGTGACAAAGGTAAGCTAGACAAGCTAAAGGCTAAATACTGGTCGTGTAAGGCGTGGTGATGTAATGAAGATTGATCTGCAACATATTATTTCCGCTTTGGCCCTTGGTGTATTAAGTTGGTCAGCGTTGCAGGTCTATGAGATGAACGCACAGGTGTCCTTGGTTTCTTACAAAGTTGACCAGAATTACCACATGATTAAGCCAATGTGGCAGGATTTTTTAGTTAGGCAGGTTCTGTATGATGAGTCGGGGACAGATGGAGTTTCAAATATCCAAGCCTCCAGAGGAGAAGAGTAAAATGGGAAAACCGGGTCTATGGGACAATATTCGCAAGAGACGGGAAAGCGGAAAGCCTATGCGCAAAAAAGGCGACCCCGGAGCACCCACGGATAAGGCTATAAAGCAATCACAGGGTAAGATGAACGGAGGCCGTGTTAAGTACAATACTGGTGGCTGCGTCATGGCTGGCCGTGGCGCTCGTGCGCCTAAGATGGGGTAAAAACATGGCAACTTCAGGAACCAGAGACTTTAACCTTGATGTCGGTGAGATTATTGAGGAAGCGTATGAGCGGTGTGGGTTAGAAGTTCGCACAGGTTATGACGCTAAGTCGGCACGTCGGTCTTTAAACCTGATGTTTGCCGATTGGGCTAATCGCGGATTAAACCTGTGGACTGTTAGTTCGGCTGTGATAACTCTCACAAAGGGCAAAAAACAAGAGCCTCTTAGCGCTGACGTCATAGACATTCTGGATGTTGTGTACACGCGAGATGGCACAGACTATGAAGTTCAACGGATTAGCCGTGGGGACTATGTAACTCTTCCTAACAAAGACACTGAAGGCCGGACAAGCCAGTATTACTTAGATCGGCAGATTTCCCCTTTGCTAAACCTTTGGGCCGTCCCCGATAACTCGGTTGACACGTTGACGTATTATTACGTTCGCCGGATTGAAGACGCGGGAACATTGGTCAACACGGCTGACCTTCCTTTCCGGTTCTTCCCTTGCATGGTTGCTGGTTTGGCGTATTATCTGTCGATGAAAAGGGCCCCCGACAGACTACAGATATTAAAATCGGTATACGAAGAAGAGTTTCAACGTGCGGCAGACGAAGACGAGGGCCGCACTGCATTGAAACTACAACCCAGCATGAGATACTTGAGGGTGTAGTATGTACGCAAGTGGTAAAAAAGCATGGGGAATATCCGACCGCTCTGGCCGTCGTTACCGTTTGCACGAAATGCGGGTGGAATGGACTGGGGCAAAAGTTGGTCCTGATGAGTTTGACCCTAAACAGCCACAATTATTTCCGCCAAAGGCTTTTCCTGATCCGCAGGCGTTGAGAAACCCTCGCCCAGAAGTGGGCTTGGTTGCGCAAAGGAACATTCAATGGGGGTGGAATCCAGTTGGCGGACCCTCAGACAATGGAATAAACCCGCCTAACGTTATGGTAGCCATCGGTTCGGTAGGCCAAGTCACGGTGACAACATGAGCATGACATACGCCCAGCTAAAGCAGGCAATTCAAGACTATACGGAAAACACAGAAACCACTTTTGTAGCAAACCTCCCGTTGTTTATTCGAACCGCCGAGGAACGAATTCTAAAAATGGTTCAGCTAAGTTTGTTCCGTCGCAACAAAACAGGTGTGATGGGTCAGGGCAGTCAATATCTGGGTTGCCCCGATGACTTTCTCGCCCCCTTCTCTTTGAGCTATTCCCCTGTCGGCGGTGGAGCCAAAGAGTTTTTAGAGTTTAAAGACGTTAGCTTTATTCAAATGTACAACCCGGACAGTTCCGTACAGGGAGTTCCTAAATACTACGCGACGTTTGACATATCTAACTTTATTGTGTCTCCTACACCTAACGCCGCCTACAATGTTGAGATGCACTACCTGTACCGTCCAGCAAGTCTGACTGCCGGCGCGGATGGGGGCACGTCATGGCTAAGTATAAATGCAGAATTGTCTTTGCTTTACGGCGCTCTCATAGAGGCTTATATCTTTATGAAGGGCGAACAGGATGTCATGGCGATGTATGAAAAACGGTATCAAGAGTCTCTAATCGGGTTGAAACTGTTGGGTGAAGCTAAAGAGACAACACAAGATTATAGGGTTGGTAGGGTTATTCGGGAGAAACAATAATGTTTGACGCGACAGTTGGGTCAGTCAACGTACACGCAACTAATGGTCGAGGATCGACCCCTGAAGAGGTTGCAGAGCGATGTGTTAACAAACTTATAGGGATTTCGAATAACGCAAATCCAATACTAAGAGATCAGGCCGTCGCGTATAGAAACGAGATGGAGAAGGTTATTGTAGTGTATATGAAACAGGCTGTTCAAAGTGACCGAACTACTGTATATAATGCGATAAGAGATGCAGGCCAGCTAAAGTTGGCAGAATACATAAAGGATATGTGAGATGGCTTTTTCTGGTAATGCGATGTCTACTTCTTTCAAACAGCAGTTGTTGATTGGCGCACATAATTTTACGGCAGCGAGTAATGTGTTTCGAATGGCCCTATACACAAACAGCGCCGTCCCTTCAGACATGGGTGGCTCTGGCAGTACCATGGACGGAAGTGTCGCAAACTACGCTTCGAACAACGAGGTCAGTGGAACGAACTACGTTGCCAAAGGTAATCCCATCACCACGGTAACACCTACAACCGCCGGAACCACGGCTTACGTTGATTGTAACGATGTTGTGTTTTCCAATGTAACGATTTCGGCAGTCCGAGGCGCGTTGTTTTACAACGATGCTATGACTAGCCCCGCGGACGCTGCGGTTGCGGTTTTGGATTTTGGTTCGGACAAAGCTGCAAGCACGGGTGATTTCACAGTTGTTATGCCTGCGGCGGGAGCGAGCACTGCTATCATTCGTATAGCATAAGGGGCTAATTATGGCTGTAATTGCCAATCGAGCCAAGATGACGACCTCGACCACTGGTACGGGGACGATAACTCTTGGGTCCGCGTCCACTGGGTTCCAGACGTTTGCGGCAGCGGGTATAACTAACGGTCAAAGTGTACAGTACGTGATTGAAGAGGGCGTTGGTTTTGAGATTGGAACGGGGACCTACACGGCTAGTGGGACAACTCTAACCCGAGGCGCGGTCACCGAAAGCTCCAACAGCGACAACGCTCTTTCATTGAGTGGTGGAGCGCAAGTATTTATTACCGCAATCACAACTCAGTTTAATGAAAAACTAGACAAGGTAGGCGGCACGATGTCCGGTGTTATTGCTATGGGCAATAACAAAGTGACAGGGGTTACAGATCCCACGACAGCACAAGACGCAGCCACGAAGTCTTACGTTGATACTATTGCCGCGGCGGGTCTTCATTACCACGAACCTGTCCGAGCAGAGACTACAGCCAACCTTACTTCGGCTTATAGTAACGGAAGCAGTGGCGTCGGGGCCACCTTAACTAACAGCGGAACTCAAGCGGCTATCGTCCTTGACGGTGTTACCCTTGTAGCTGACGACCGTGTGATGGTTCAAGACCAAAGCAATCAGGCCCACAATGGGGTGTATAAAGTTACAACCCTTGGTTCTTCCAGTGCGAACTGGGTTTTAACTCGGACAACCGATACCGATTCTTACGCTCCTAGTGACCCTGATGCGCTGGGCGAAGGCGATGCGTTTTTTATTCGTGAGGGCACGGTTCACGGCGGCGAGTTAGATGTGATGACAACCGTTGGTGTTATTACTTTTGGTACAACAAACATTGTATTTACTCTTGTGTCGGATGCCCCCATTTATACTGCTGGCACAGGCATGGCTCTGTCTGGGACGCAGTTTTCCATTGGTCAGGCCGTAGCTACCGACAGCACTCCTACTTTTGGAACCACAACAATTAGTGGTAATATCGCTGTCACCGGAACGGTAGATGGTCGAGACGTTGCCACAGACGGAACCAAACTCAATACTATTGAAACAAACGCCGATGTTACCGATTCGACTAATGTTGGGTCTTCTCTTACGTCCTTTTCCACCGGAACAGACGCGGTAGGAGCCGACCTTATTCCCGTGTATGACGTGTCTTCGTCTTCTTGGGAAAAACAGACAATTACAAACGCTGCTTTGCAGGGCCCTACTGGGGCTAAAGGGCAGAAGGGCGAAGTTGGCGCGACAGGCCCTACTGGGGCTAAAGGGCAGAAGGGCGAAGTTGGCGCGACAGGCCCGACAGGACCTACGGGTCCTACTGGGGCTAAAGGGCAGAAGGGCGAAGTTGGCGCGACAGGCCCGACAGGCCCTACGGGTCCGACTGGGTCTAAAGGGCAGAAGGGCGAAGTTGGCGCTGGCGGAAGCACAGGACCCACAGGACCCACAGGTCCGACTGGTTCAGGCGGTTCCACAGGACCCACAGGTCCGACTGGTTCTAAAGGACAAAAGGGTCAAACTGGCGCGACAGGTCCTACTGGCTCTACGGGTCCGACTGGTTCTACTGGCCCGACAGGCCCTACTGGCGGCGGTGGTTCCACTGGTGCTAAAGGACAAAAGGGTCAAACTGGCGCTGGCGGACCCACCGGCCCTACTGGCCCGACAGGTCCTGCTGGCGGCGGTGGCGCTACAGGTCCTACTGGCCCTACTGGTGCTAAAGGACAAAAGGGTCAAACTGGCGGCGGTGGCCCGACAGGTCCTACTGGCCCGACAGGTCCGACTGGTTCTACTGGCGGCGGTGGTTCTACTGGTCCTACTGGTGCTAAAGGACAAAAGGGTCAAACTGGCGCGACAGGCCCTACTGGCGGCGGTGGTTCTACTGGTGCTAAAGGACAAAAGGGTCAAACTGGCGGCGGTGGTTCTACTGGTCCTACTGGTGCTAAAGGACAAAAGGGACAAAAGGGTCAAACTGGCTCTACTGGTCCGACTGGTTCTACTGGTCCGACAGGACCGACGGGACCTACTGGCGGCGGTGGTTCTACTGGTGCTAAAGGACAAAAGGGTCAAACTGGTTCCACTGGCGGCGGTGGTTCTACTGGTGCTAAAGGACAAAAGGGTCAAACTGGCTCTGGTGGAGGTACTGGTCCTACAGGTCCTACAGGTCCCACAGGCCCAGCAGGTCCTACTTTCTTTACCGCAGGGGCTTGGGTAAACTTTAACCACCAAGGAACTTTATCTATCCGTGCTGATGGTAATGTAAGTACCATTACTGACAATGGTACTGGTAGGTTCAAAGTTAACTATTCCTCTTCTTTAAGCTCCTATGCCGCACCTGTCGGAAACGCCAAGACAAGTGACAACAATGGAGTTTATGGCGAGAACCCCTCTGGGCATTTTTATTACATACTGACTTCAAGCTGCACGGGGCAATTTGCGGACGGTGCTACTCTGAGGGATTGCATAAATAATGAAGTCGTAGTCGTAAGGTAGGAAAATGAACACTTACAGAGTAGTTTTTGAAGACCCAGAGCAACCAGAGCAACCCGTCTGTGTGCTTGTCCCTAGTGACAACTGGCTTGAAGAAGCCAAGGCTGGGCTACTGCCACCTATCTCCGTCTACTGGGCTTTGCATGACGATGAGAAGAAGGCTGTCTCAGAGGGTCGTCACGATAACTTTAAGCATGACCCAGAGAAACATGCAGCGCAGTGGACAACCCCTCGCATTGGTCCTCTCACAGAGGAAGAAGCCATTGAGTATCTCATTATGAAAGACCTCCCTCGACACATTTGGTCGGTGGAATACAACAGGCCAATGTTCAAGATTGTCAAAACAGAAGATGTACCTTCTGACCGACAATTCAGAGATGCGTGGAGGATGGCATCGTGAGATCACTTATAATAATAAAAACAACTTTACGGAGAATGGTATGAAAACTACACTCATTCAGATTGGTGCAGATACTTACGACCCCGCAGATTACACAATCCCAACAGAACGTACCTTCCGTGAAGCTTGGAAAGCTAACTCAAATGGGGTCATCTCTGTGGACATGACAGCAGCTAAAGACATATGGCGTAACAAAATTCGACAGGCCCGTATTGAGCCACTGGAAGAACTTGATACAACCTATCTGAAGGCTTTGGAGACAGGATCTGACACCTCTGTTATCATATCACAGAAGCAAGCCCTACGTGATGCACCTAACCATGCTGACATTGAGGCAGCTACAACCCCAGAGGAAATCGCAGCTATACAACCTGCTGGCCTGACGATAGTGTAATAGCCTACGGAACCAAATTAACATATTCTTGGGAGGGAATGATGAGACAATTATGGCAAATGTGGTCGGGGGGATTGACCGATGAATTTGTGGAACACGTTGTGTCTGAAGGCACTAGACTACACCCCAAATCAGCAACAACATTTAATGATGCCGACACATCAGTTCGTTCGAGCAAAGTCTCTTGGTTAAACAGCGACAGCCAAATAAGAGAAAAGATTTGGTCGTATGTATCTCAGGCAAACCTAAATGCTTTTGGCGTTGAAGTTTTAAACAAGTCTCCGTTTCAGTACACTGAGTATCACGCATCAGAGGGCGGTCATTATGATTGGCACACTGATGTCAACTGGAACGGTGATACGGACCTTGACAGGAAACTAAGTGTTACCGTTCAGTTGTCTGACCCTTTAGAGTATGAAGGTGGTAGCTTTGAGTTTAACGAGTGCGAGGTTCCGGGCCCAGAGTCTCGTGCCAAGGGAACTGTTTTAATTTTCCCGTCTTACTTACAGCACCGCGTACTACCAATAACATCGGGGTGTAGGAGAAGTCTGGTCGCTTGGTATGAGGGACCTAGGTGGCGATAGTCTACCAAATCTCCTTACACGGAGATGCCTACGACGCCCGAGGGAAAAGTTGGTCCACAGTAGAACTAGAAACTGGATGTACTCGCGATAAAAGTTGGCGCGACCCGTTGTCTGGGAAACCTTTACGAATAGGTGAGTTCGGGTGTGCAGTAAGTCACCTTAACGTTTGGAAACGAATATGCGATTCGGCTGCAAATGGCATTATCTTAGAGGAAGATGCTGTTTTCTCCTCTATAAACGTTTCCGAAGTAGATCACTTTCTGGGATCTCGCGCAGGCATACAATCATACGACAGCGTTTGGCTTGGGTATAGAGAAAACACGTTGGGGTATTGGTATAACTGCCATGCTTATGCTATCACCCCAGAGACAGCGCGGAGATTAGTCAAAGGATTTTCGGATAATATCATCCCTTCTGACGAATGGGTTCCGTTACGCTTAAAGCACAAGAACAACTATTTTTATCCAAAAGAACAAGTCACACAAATACCACGGTCAGTAAGGCCGAGCACGATAGAGGGGGAAAATATGAATACGCATACGCATGTACTATCAGTAGGGACAGATATATCAAAAACGTGGGCTCTGACCCAATCATCAAACCAACATGGGATACGTACCAATAACATAGGGTCTGGTGTTGCTTGGGGAGGTGGAGACATGACTACTTCTGGGGGTGGTCAGAAGATAAACCTAATGCGAGAACACATTAAGGCGTTACCTGACGACTACCTTGTTTTGTTTGTTGATGGATATGACGTGTTTTTCGCCGATAACATTGAAACTATTACAGAAAGATTTCTGGGGTTTAATTGTGATATTTTATTTGGAGCCGAGAAAAATTGTTGGCCCGATGATACTCTTGGGTCATCGTTTCCAGAAACGGGAACCCCAAACAGGTATCTAAATAGCGGGGTATATATGGGGAACGTGTTGTCGTTAAAGCGGTTTTTTGATGCGAGCACAGGCCCGATACCTAACGATTCAGATGACCAGTTGTGGATGCAAAAAGAGTATTTGAGCCACATCAACCCCGAGTCTTCCCACGATTGGAGTCTGACGTTAAAACTGGACACGGAATCCTACATTTTTCAGTGCGACGACGCCAATGTGAAAAAAGATGGCAATCAACTCTTTAATCCGAGCACAAACTGCTATGGGTGTATCTACCATGGAAACGGTGGAGACGACGCTAAGTTGAGGTTTGAAAATCTGGCAAAAGAGTTCAACTTTGTAAAGCCCGTGTCTTCTGCGTTGCCTGCTCCGACGATCATTGACCCCTTGGGGTACGAAAAGGTTGCTCAAGACATTCTGCTTGTACCGTTGTTTTCGGAAGATCGATGCTGGCAGATAATTGCGTTGGCAGAGTCCCATGGAAACTGGGGAGGCATGGCCGGGGACAAGTTTCCGGCTCAAGAAATCCGTGCAAAAGAAATTGGTCTGTGGGAGGAGCTTGAGGCATTATGGACCACCAAGCTGGGACCGATTGCCGAGAAGCACTGGACTCCTATGCAGCATGTTGGTCTGAGAGATGCGTTTGCAATGCGGTATGCGCTTGATACTCAGACGGAGTTGGGTTTTCATACAGACGCATCTATGGTTACGGGCAGTGTGAAGTTGAACAACGATTACGATGGCGGGGAATTAATATGGCCTCACCAAGAGTTTTCGAACAAGGATGTCCCTGTTGGCCACTGCGTTTTGTTTCCGGGTCAGGTGACACACGGCCACAAGGTTGACCCATTACGATTGGGTAAGAAGTACAGTTTGACGATGTGGACTTCTCGTTATGAAGGAGACAAAAATGACTAAGAGGTTTGTGGAAATAGGGGCGGCTGATTTTAACACTTGTTTGCCTCTAGCTCAATCGGGCTGGCATGGAATTTCCGTTGAGCCCGTCCCTTACCTTTTTGACAGGGTGAAGAAACAATATGAAGGCCATACTGTAGAGGTCTTAAATTGTGCAATCTCTGACAGGAAGGGTTCCGTTAAGATGGCGGTAGGTCTTGATGAGGGGTGGCTATCTGGTTGCTCTCACGTAATTTCGGACAACCATATCGGAGAGAAAATCAGCACTCACCCCGCTAACGCGAACAACTTCAATCAAACTATTATTGTTGACTGCATGACGTTGGACGACTTGCTTATTGATATTCCCTCAGACCAGCAAATTGACGTAATGAAGATAGATACGGAAGGGCATGAGTTGAATATACTTATGAACTACTCTTTTCGAATAAAACCCCGCTTTGTGAAGATTGAACACAAGCATGTTGATGACACTTTGCTGGTAAGAAAACTTGAGGAAAATGGTTATATGGTCTGGACCGAAAAAGATGACATATATGGCGTAGTCTAATATGTGTACTTCTTGTTGTGAAGGTGATATAAACTAAGCGAATATAACCGCGAAATGAGGAGTTTGACAACTTGTTAGGTTTTTCTCCTCTTGCGGGAAGCCCCCTTGGCTCAGAAGGTGGCGGAGTCGTTGTTGCTGTTACAGGTGTTGTTGGAACAAGCGCTCTCGGTTCGACATCAGTATCTCGCGGAGACAAGCCTGTGGTTACGGGCGTTGTTGGTACAGGCGTTATTGGTAGCGGGTTTTCCGTTACTATCTCGGTGCCTGTTACAGGTGTTTCCTCTACAAGTTCTGTCGGCTCAGTCACAATTACCCGAGCGGACGATGCCGCTGTTTCAAACGTTGTCGGCACGGGGGCCGTTGGCTCCGTAGGATTTAATTTCTCTTATTCTGTCACGGGCGTTTCTTCTACAAGTTCTGTTGGTTCTGTCACAGTTTCCCGCGCAGACAATGCCAACGTGGGGTCTATTACGGACATGACTGGGGAGGTGGGTAATCTACCCAATCCTCCAACTACCAGCACTGTCACTCAGCCCGTCACTAACGTTCTTGGGACTTCCGCGGTTGGTTCTGTCACAGTTTCCCGAGCGGACGACGCGGCTGTCACGGGCGTTTCTTCTACAAGTTCTGTTGGTTCTGTCACAGTATCTCGCGCAGACGATGCCGCAATAGGCTTCATAACGGACATGACAGGCTCTATTGGCGCTGTCACGAATAAGAGTGGCGTCACTCAGCCCGTCACGAACGTCGTTGGAACGGGCGCTGTTGGATCGGTTACTGCCGTTGCATCCGCAGATGTTGAAGGTGTTGTTGGAACGGGCGCTGTCGGTGAAGTTACTGCCGTTGCATCCGCAGATGTTGACGTCACGGGCGTTGCGGGTACAGGCGCTATCGCTGTTGCAGGAACGCCAATAGCAACAAAAAGTGATGTTACTCAGATCGTCACGGGCGTTGCGGGTACAGGTGCCGTTGGTGAAGTTACGAATAAGAGTGGCGTCACTCAACCTGTTACGGGCGTTTCGGCCACAGGCGCTGTCGGTCAAGTCAATGTTTGGAGCGACATTGTTCCTGTTCCGGGGACAACGTGGACGCTTGTTACACCTAACAACGATCCCGGATGGCAACTTGTTGCTTAAGTTTACGATTGCGGGTATTCTTTTTGAAACTTAGCTAGGACAAAATCATGGCTACATATACAGCTTCTAACGCGATTAAAAAAATAGCCACGGGCGATGAGTCTGGGACATGGGGCGACAGCACCAACAATAATGCGGACATCATTGATCGCGCATCGAATGGATTTGTGGCCATTGCATTAACAGGAACCAGCTACACTCTTTCTTTGTCTACAACTGCGGTTCTGTCTCTGGGACATTACAAGGCTATTAGATTTCACGGAACTCCGGGCGGCACTTGTACTGTCACGCTGGAACAAGACAACAAGCCTCGGATGTATATGATTTATAATAATACGGATGAAAGTGTTATTATAAATCAAGGCTCTGGTAGCGGCACAAAAGTTACTATTCCGACAGGGGACAGTGCCATTGTTTTGGCCGATGGAACAGGAACGAATGCCAACGTAATTGATTTCACGGGTCAAATTACGGGATTGTCTTTGCTGACAGGCATTACTGCCGGAACGGTTGCTGCAAGTAAAGCAGTTGTTGTTGATGCTAACAAAGACATTACGGGGTTTAGAAACCTGACGGCAACTGGCGCGGCAACTGCTGGTTCCCTTGTTATTGGCTCGGCAGATATATCTGCAACCGATTTAGAACAGATTGATGATATCACTGCCGGAACGGTTGCCGCCTCTAAAGCTTTAGTTGTTGATAGCAATAAAAAACTGAACGAGTTGCTAGTAGATAATTTGCAACTAAACGGCAGCACGTTATCCTCTACTGATACACATGGACACATTTATATAGCGCCGGATGGTACTGGTAATATTTATGCAAGCACAGATTTGTTGCAATTAACTGGCGCAAACGATGAAGCTACAAAAATTATTTTAGCGGCTGATAACGGTGATGATAACGGTGATGATTGGGTCATACAGGCCAACACATCTCAAACATTGCAGATTGGAAATGATATTTCTGGTAGTCAAGTCGCCCATTTGACTATCACACCTCATGCTACCGTTGCTTCTTCAACATCTGCGTTTGCGGGTCATGTAACTGTAGGCCACGACCTAGACGTAAATGGTGATTTGCATATTATTGCTGCGAATAATGAAACGGCTAGATTGTTATTGTCTTCAGACAATTCAGATGACAACGGTGATGATTGGATTATACAGGCCCAGACATCTAATAATACCCTCGTGATAACCAATGACATTTCCGGCAGTGTAACTAGTCAAATGACAATCACTCCAAACGCAACGGCTTCTAATTCAACAGCGGCTTTTCCGGGAAAGATTACTGCTGGAAACGACATCACCACATCTGGTTCTTTGGTTATTGGTTCGGCCTCTATGTCAGAGACCGATTTAGAACAGCTTGATGATATTACTGCCGGAACGGTTGCTGCAAGTAAAGCAGTTGTTGTCAATGCGGACAAGGACATTACGGGGTTTAGAAACCTTACGATGACAGGCGGAACGTTCACTACAGGGTTGTCTACTTTTAATTTGTTAGCCTCATTTAATAGTAGCCATGGCATTAGTTGTAGTTCTTATCGTCCCCCCAGTGGGGTTAACGAAGTTGTAAATTTTCTGTCTTCTGGTGGGGATCAAAGAATTTCGTTTCAAATGGCCGCTCTGCCCATCCAGACCATTTCTCAAAACGGCACTACATTAAAGCTCAAAACCACGGCTCTATCTACGGCACAGGAACTTTCTTACCCAGATGCCAGTGGCACACTTGCCACAACAAACCAACTAATAACGATAGACGGTGTAACAGCCGGAACGGTTTCCGCCTCTAAAGCGTTGATTGTTGATAGCAATAAAAAACTAAATGAATTGCTGGTAGATAACATTACAATAGATGGGGATGCAGTAAAATTTATTAACAGTCAAAATGCTAGCAATTTTGCTAGCATTACCTCAACTCATTTAACCAGTTCTTCATCAACTCTTGAGCTTAGATCCGCAAACGCGGGATTAACATTAAATTCTGGTGGCAGCACAATACTATTAGAATATGATGGTACTCAGCGCGGCTATCTAAAGTTAGATACAGCAGGCGCAATTAAATTCTATACAGGCACGGGTACAGGCACGTTAAGCACAACCATTAGTGGTGATGATTTAACTGTTGTTGGCGCGGCAACTGCTGGTTCCCTTGTTATTGGATCGGCAGATATATCTGCAACCGATTTAGAGCAGATTGATGATATTACTGCCGGAACGGTTGCTGCAAGTAAAGCAGTTGTTGTTGATGCTAACAAAGACATTGCGGGGTTTAGAAACCTGACAATTAATGGAAAAATAACATCTGATAGTAATGCTGACGTTACAATAGAGCCAAATGGTTCTGGCGATTTTGTAGTTGAAACAGATAGTTCTCATTTCCGAAACACTGATGCCGGTCAATTTGGCCCGAAGTTGTTTCTAGATCACGCTACTAGCTCACCCGCTACGTCCGATTACAACGCGCAGGTTTATTTTAAGACTACAGATTTAGGCTCAAACATCATCTACCCACTTAGAATAGATGTTCTGTCACCTGATGTGACAGACAGCGCGGCAACTGGCAAAGCTTTGTTTAATATAAAGGAGGATGGCGCGAGTGATCCGATTGCGTATTTGGAGCTAGATGGAGATTCTGAGGAAATTATTCTTTGGAAAAATACGTCAATTTCTGGAGATTTAGTTGTTACTGGGGCTATATCTAAGGGTTCTGGGTCTTTTAAAATTGACCACCCCATTCCTTCAAAAAAAGACACCCATCATTTGGTTCATTCTTTTCTTGAAGGTCCGCAGGCAGACCTTATTTATCGCGGAGTGGTAAATCTGGTAGGGGGTTCAGCTTCTGTTAACATTGATACAGCAGCCCGAATGACAACGGGTACGTTTGTTTTGTTGTGTGGAAATGTACAATCGTTTACTTCGAACGAATCTGGGTGGACCGCAGTTAAGAGTTCTGTATCCGGGAACACCTTGACGATCACTGCGCAAGACAACACTTGTACCGATTCAGTTTCTTGGATGGTTGTAGGGGAACGGAAAGACCAGCACATGTTAGACACAAATTGGACTGATGAAAACGGACGAGTTATTGTGGAACCTGAGAAACAAATGGAAGAGTAACATGTCGTTCACAGATTTGAAGTTTAAGTCGGGAAACACTTATGCCATTAACAGACCTCAAGTTTAAGCCCGGAATAAACAAAGAGACCACACCGTACTCGGAAGATAACGGGTGGGTTAATTGTGATAAAATTCGTTTTCGCTTTGGTTTTCCCGAGAAACTAAACGGTTGGGAAAAAAATTCCAATAATGCTTTTTTAGGACAGTGCCGCGGATTAAATGAGTGGGTGTCCAACAATGGAACGCACTACTTGGGACTTGGAACAGAGGTTAAGTTTTATGTCAAAGAAGGAACGGCTTATAAGGATGTCACCCCTCTTAGGCAGACAACATCTGCGGGGGACGTCAAGTTTACCTGTACTACATATAACGCCAACACCCCAGCAACTGCATTTATAACCGTAACAGATGCCAACCACGGAGCAGTTGTAACCGATTTTGTTACGTTCTCAGGAGCCGCGCAACTGGGTTCTACCAACATAACGGCCAGTGTTTTAAACCAAGAGTACCAGATCACAGAGATCGTGGACGGCAACAACTACAAGTTCTTGCCCAGAGCACTTGCAACAATACAGAGTATTACGGTTTCAGGTGGCCTAAACGAAACTCCTGTACGACCAAATGGATCAGTTTCTGTTGGCGGTGGAAACAGCGTTGTTGGGGCGTATCAGATAGGTACAGCATTAAACAACGCTGTATTTGGAACGGGTTGGGGCGCTGGTCTGTGGGGCGGTACTACGGATGGTGCGTTAACAACCACGTTGAATGATCCGGGGGGGATTTCCGACTCAGACACCACTATTATCCTAACCAATGCTACGGGTTTTGTAGCTAACGACTTCATCATGATTGGTACGGAACTGATAAAAATTGGTTCTGTAAGTACGAACACTTTAAGCTCTTGTGTTCGAGCACAGTTGGGAACGTCCGCTGCGGCACACGCAGACACCTCGACGGTTCAGTTGGCAGTGGGTAATACAAACACTTCCGACGATTTTATAGGTTGGGGGGACTCAATAAACTCAACAAGTCAAACATCAACTTCGAACCTTCGCATCTGGGCGCAGGATAATTACGGTGAGGATTTAATCTTTAATGAGCGTAATGGCGGGGTGTTTTATTGGGATACGACGAACGGAGTTAACACTCGCGCCAAGTTTCTGTATGACAGCACCTTAGCTTTGCGAAGCCCCGTCACAGGGAACCTTTTAGTTTTAACATCTGTTCCAACTGTAGCGTTGCAGGTCTTGATGTCTGATCGGGACAGGCACATTATTGCGTTTGGTGTGGATGGCCTTGGGGCTAATCCAAGCGCGACAACAGGTGATGGCGTTTTAGACTCCTTGTTAATTAGATTTTGCAGTCAGGAAGACCCCGTTGATTGGTATCCAACCGCCTTAAATACTTCAGGTGATCTTCGGCTTAGTTCCGGTTCCACCATTGTTCAGGCCCTAGAAACACGGCAGCAGATTCTTGTTTTCACTGACGTTTCACTTCACTCTATGCAGTACCTCGGAACGCCACTTACATTTGGCCTTAGTTTGATCTCGGAAAACATTACCATTGCGAGCCCTAAGTCTGCGGTTGCGGTTGGCGACAACGTTTTTTGGATGGGAACCGCTGAGTTCTATATATTCTCGGGGTCAGTTGAAAGAATCCCATGCACTGTTAGAGATTTCGTGTTTGACAATTTAAACACTTCTCAATCAGATAAAATTGTTGCTGGGGCTAATGTATCTTTTGCTGAAGTGTGGTGGTTCTACCCTTCAGCGAACTCTACGGAAAACGACAGCTACGTTGTGTACAATTATATGGAGAAACTTTGGTTTACGGGGACTTTAGCGCGAACGGCATGGCTTGACCGAGGCGTATCTCAGTACCCCGTGGCGACAGGAACAGATAATTTCTTGTTTAACCAAGAAATAGGGGCCAAGGACGATGGGTCAGCCATGACCTCGTTTGTTGAATCTGGGGACATGAGAATGCCGTCAGGAAATCAGTTCTCGTTTATTAGCCGCGTTATTCCAGATGTGAATTTTCGAGAAACGGTAGAGAC
>Ga0307488_10000418_pt1 | contig 34783 bp, 53 predicted proteins | sample SB02metaG_FD_202248 | JGI IMG/M metagenome (GOLD analysis project Ga0307488, IMG submission 202248) | Sea-ice brine microbial communities from Beaufort Sea near Barrow, Alaska, United States - SB 0.2 | ecosystem: Environmental > Aquatic > Marine > Coastal | place: USA: Alaska | collected...
TAAAACGCTTAACGAATTTGGTAAGTACGTCGTTTCTCAATCAAGAGCAAATCTAACGAGAGGAAAAAAGAACTATACTAAGAACCTTTGGGAAAGTATAAATTATACGTTAGATCAAACTAACGCGGGTCCACGTTTGTATTTTGAGATGGACGATTACGGTATGTTTCAAGATCAAGGAGTAAGAGGTAAGAACCCTAGCCTAGTTAAGAACGGAAAACAAAAAGCTCCTAATAGTAAATTTAGGTTTAAAAATAAAATGCCTCCTCAAAAACCTTTAATGGAATGGGCTAAAAGTAAAAATATAAGATTAAGAGATAGCTCCGGTAAATACAAAAAAGGAGGATATCAAACAATAGGCTTTATATTACAAAAGAGAATATTTGCTCAAGGTTTAAAACCTAGCTTATTCTTTACTAAACCTTTTGCAAAAGCATTTAAAAACCTACCTCCGGATTTAGGTAATAGCTTCGGTATAGATATAGAAAAAATATTAAGTTAGATTATGAGCACAAAGATAAACGCAAGAAGTCCCTTTTTTATAAGTTATACCGAACCGGTTAAGCCATTAGTCGCTTTGACCTGTACGTTAATAGATGCCACAAGTTTCGCCGTAGGCGTTCAAGGAGAGATAACATTACCTAATATAGCTTATGGAACTTTTATAAGTATTACAAGTTCAAGTAGTGATTTTGCTAACGGTAAATGGGCAGTAGTAGCTTCACCAACTACAAGATCTATGATCGTAAGGGTCTTAGTACCTTCCGGATTTTCTAACGCCGGGGCTTATCTAGATTGTACCGTTACGGCAAATCAAGTAGTTGCTTCTTGTGTAAATAGAATTACTTTAAATACTCCAATATCAGACAAAACTTTATCTGTCTTTGGTTATTCGACTACAATAACATTAAGTGATAATTTTAGTATAAGTGCAGGCACATTGGCTTACAAATTAGGACAAAATTCTTTTTCGGAGTTTGATTTGTCTTTACAAGCGGGAGTAGTAACTATAACAACAAAGACAACGGCGGGTGTATTTCCTGTTGTAATTGTTGCTTTTAGTTCAACAGATAGTACTACTTGCGAGGTTGTAGATAGTTTTAACGTAACCGTAAATAATGCAGGGACATTTAGTTGTACAACTGCAAACCTTTTAGGAGGAAATATATCGTCGGCAGGTGTATTAACGTTACCAAATTCGGTTGGTTTAATTACCAAGACGATGGAATCAAGTGGAGGTAATCCAGTTACAAGTGTAGCTGCTAACGGTGCAAGTGGATCAATTAGTAAAACTTTATTTTATGCCATAACAGTACCAACAGGTTTTGCAAATGCAGGTGCGAGTGTTGAATGTAGTGTATCTTATACTCAAACGTCAAACGTAGTAACTCCAACATTAGCTTGTAATTTAATTGATTTTGATGATCAGGCTATTTTAACATCAGGAGTTGTATTGCCCGGAACTTTAGAAGATCATAATAGTTTTGCATCAGGTAGTTTGGATTTAACCGACTTTAATTATACCCCTAAAAGTTTTGCAAAAGTTTCAAGTAATACAGACAGAGATGTTACATATTCAATAACAGTACCTAATGGGTATTCAAACGCGGGGGCTACTTTAAGTTGTGTTTACGAAATTTTACAACCTGCGGACGTTAATTTTATAGATTGTAATACAAGAGATGAGGTATTTTTTATAGGCGTTCAAACTCCTTTAGCCTCAAATTATTTAACTGATTATTCCTATGCTACCGCTAACGTTAGATATTTAAAAGTTTACGCAGATACAACTGATGTATATAATCTTCAAGGAAAAACGCTTTGCGTAGGATCAATAGGCGGAACTGATAAAAGTCCTTTTATAGTAGGAAACGGAAACATTACTGCAATAGGTAGAATTAATTATGGACAGGGCGGTGTATCTACCGTAACAGTACCAGAGGAGTTTTGGATTACATTTGGATCAGGAAACGTAGTACAAACTTTACACCGTAAAAATTACGCAAACCAAACAACAGTACAGATATTTTAATTATGGCATTTGAATCGGTAAACTTACAAATATATATTTATAGCGGAACTTCGGGATCTTATACGGATACGGATTTAAAATACACAATATCTAAAAGCCTAATAGGTACGGACTCAAATATAATGTTTGAGATAGGAGAGCTAGTAAGAGACTATATAACGGTATCTTTTAATAACGATTATCTTTCAAATACTATTTGGGTTTCTACCGTTGGAACTATTTTAACGGATTTAGGATCTGCGTTTGATTACGGAAGCCCGGTTATAAATCATTACTTAGCTTTTGACGGTTACGGTTATTTTGAAGATGCAATTAATCCTCAACTTTCAACCGACGCTTTAATAAGCGCAAATACTATTTACTTACCGGAAGGAGTAGCGGGAAAACTACCGTTATTTGCGGAAGGCGTAGGAAAGGTAATTATAGACTCGACTACGACTCAAGTAACGGATAACGGAAACTCAAACCAAAAGATTCAGTATTTAACAATACCCGCTAATAGTACTACTATAAAAGTTTACGCTACCGACGATAGTACTCTTAAAAAAACGATTAACGTAATTAACCTATGCGAACCAAAGTTTACTCCTTATAAAGTTACTTTCTTAAATCGTATGGGATCTTATCAAGACGTTTATTTTTTCAAAAAGAGTATAGAAACTTTTAACGTAACCGACGAAACCTACAAACGTAATACCGTAAATACCTCAACCGTTACTTATTCCTTAAACGAAACTCAACAACAAAGGTATAACGCAAACGCAACTAAAAGCATAACGTTAAATACCGGTTTTATAAACGAGGATTCTAATAAAACGATAGAAGAGTTATTCTTATCGGAGAACGCTTGGATTAGGTACGACGGTAATACATTGCCTATAATACCTAAAACTAAATCTATGACCTTTAAAACAAGCTTAAACGATAAGCTATCAAACTATACGGTAGACTTCGATTTTGCTTTTAACAAGATAAACAATGTACGCTAATGTTAGCATTAAAATTATACGTTGCGGATCAAGACGGGGTATTAACTCAAGTAGATTTATTTAAAGATGAGTCCGTTACTCTTACTCAATCAATACAAGACGTTAGAGATATAGAGAAAGTATTTACCGATTTTAGTCAGACCTTTTCGGTTCCGGCTAGTAAATTAAACAATAAGGTATTTCAACATTTCTATAATTATAATATCGAAGGCTTTGACGCTCGAGTAAAAAGAGATTCAGAGTTATTCTTAAACGACGAGCTATTTAGAAAGGGAAAGATAAAGCTAGAAGGAGCTACAACGAAAAACAATAAGGCGCATACTTACAAGATAACCTTTTTCGGTAGTACGGTTAACTTAAAAGATATACTAGGAGAGGATAAGATATCCGCTTTAGAGTTTCTAAATAACTTTAAGTTTGATTATACCGACGCTAATATAAAAACCTATATGAGCAACGGGTTAGACGTAACCGTAGACAACGTTATTTACGAGGACGCTTTACTCTTTCCTTTAATAAGCCATACGAAGCGTTTAATATACGATTCAACTTCAAGCTCGAGTTTCAAAAAAACGGATAAACAAAATAATATAGTATATGTAAATAATCAAGGTAGTACTATCGATTATGGTTTAGAGATATCCGAATTAAAACCCGCTTTTAGAGTTGATATAATTATTAAAGCTATCGAGCAACAATACAATATAAACTTTACTAACGATTTTTTCAACGCCGGTAATATACCTTACTATAACTTATATCTTTGGTTACATCATAAAACGGGAGGGCTATTTGTAGATGACGAAAGCTCTTCGGTATTTGGAAACTTTGTTCAAGATAAAGGCAACGGTAACAATATAACTTTAAGTAGATCTAGTTTTAGAACTCCAAATAGAGGAGCAAATAGAAAAAATAGAAAAAAACAACGTACTTTAAATCTTACGGTAGTTCCTAGTAATACAACTCCAACCTTTAATATACTCTTAAAAAAAGACGGTTTAGTAATCGAAGAGTATAAGGATCAACAAGTAAACGCCGTCGGTAATACCGAATGGCACGAATGGGGTATAGAAATAGACGAAGGTATTTATACTATTGAAGTAGAATGTAATACCGCCGTTACTTTTGGATTTAAAGGGCAAGTAGAAAGAAAGGGAATTTTAGTTACTCCGGATCATTGGACGGGAACCGCTACAACAATCGTAGGAAACAATATTAACGCCTCTTCTAAATTACCGAATATTAAAATTATAGATTTTATAACCGGTTTGTTTAAGATGTTTAATTTAACGGCGTTTCAAAATTATGCCGGAGATATAGAAGTTAAGACTTTAGATTCTTTTTACGAATCGAGTAAAACGGTTTGGGATATTACCAAAGATATTGATAAGACAGAGCAGACGGTAGATAGCGTATTACCTTTTAAACAAATAGATTTTGATTACAAAGGAACGAAGACTTTTTTAGCCGCAAATTATAAAGAAAGAGAATATAAAAAATGGGGATCCGCTAACGAAACACCTAAAGAAAAAGTAGAAGGACAAGTATATACAGTACAAAACCCTTTTGAGCATATGATGTTTGAAAGACTAAGGGATCAAAATAGCTCCTCTCCAAATCTTACGTCTATACAATACGGTTGGAGTGCCGATATAAAACAAGAACCAACTTTAGGAGATCCTTTATTATTTTATCCGGTTTTAAATACGGGAACGGCAATAGGGATAATAGATTCTACTAGCTCGGTTAGTTCCAAATCTAGTTATTACGTTCCGTCTAACTCTTCTCTTCTTACGGATTCGGTAAATATAAACTACGCCGCCGAAGGGAACGAGTATGCCGGAAATACGTTTTTAAAAACTCTATTCGATCAATACTATAAAAAATATATAACGGAGGTTTTCGATTCGGGACGTAGACTAACTACAACTAAAGCATACTTACCAATTAGCGTAACTAAAAATATGACTCTTGCGGATAAGTTTAGAATATCTGACAGGCTTTATAAGATTAATAAAATAGTAACAAACTTTGAAAATAATTTATCGACTTTAGAATTAATTAACACAAGAACAAATCTTGGAGATTTAATAATTGTTGACACTCAAATAAAACAAAAATATGATAATGTAGCTAAATGTATAACCGTTGATACGGATACTATAACGGTAGACTCAATTATAGAAAAAGCTAGTATGGGATGCGGAGACGTTAACGACGGTAAAATACTAGACAACCCAAGTGATAACCAATCTTCTGATATATTGAATCCCAACGATCCGGATCCGGGGAACTCCTCGGGTGCTATAATTGTAAGTCCTCCTACTATTGCAAAAATTGGAGACAACGTAGTACACGGAACAGGTACGAATTACACAATTAATCCGACTTGGTCTATTACCGAGTTAGGTAAAATAGATCAAACTAAAAACGTAGATGAATATGGTTTTATATTTTCAACAAATAAAGCTAGTTTGTTAGGTACTGATCTTGAAACAATTAAATTAAACTCTAATACTACGGTTGTTAAATATCCACAAACAGCGTTTACTAACAAGCCAAGCACACCGCATTTAGTTAAAGTTACAGACTACGCTATTAATTACGGAACTATAAATTACTATATATTTTACGCTAGAACAAATACAAACACTAACTATGATTTTGCAGATGCAATTTCTGATATTCAAATAGTAAATGCTAGTTCTTATTGTAGCGGAGACTTTTATCAAGGTGTAGCGGTATTTAATGGAGATAAGGAAAATACAATTACATTTCTAACTAAAGATGGTTACGTAAGAACATATACAATATTGGCAAATGCACAATCAAGTTACTTTGAATGCATTTGTTTAGATTCAATTACTTTAACACACCCTGCAACAATAGATACGCTATTTGCAGTAAAATGTACATAATGATAGAGAATATATTAAACCTTTTAGCAATAGCTAAAGAAGAAAAAGCCCGAGGCGAGTATATAGATATAGCTTTAGGTAAAAACAAATTACCCGAATCAATTAAGGAGGGATTAAATCAATATAAAAGAGGGCTATGGCAAAAGTAGTAATGGACGTCGAGGTAAAAACCGACAGCGCAATAAATAACGTAGACGATCTTAAAGATTCGATAGAAGACGTAGGTAAAGAAACTAAGAACGTCGCAGAGGAAAGCTCAGAGATGGGTAACCAACTAGACGCTGCTGCGGGCGGAGCTATAACAAAATTTAAAGGATTAATAGGAACCGTAGGAGGTGTCGTAAAAAGTTTTAAAACGTTAAGAGGTGCAATTATTGCAACGGGAATAGGAGCTTTAATTTTAGCTATCGGTGCCGTAGGAGCGGCGTTTACCAACTCCGAAGAAGGACAGAATAAGTTCTCTAAAATAATGATGCAAATCGGTGTTGTTACCGGAAACGTAATAGATATTTTAGCAAACTTAGGAAAGGGTATAATGTCTTTAGCTAAAATCTTTAGCGATCCGGCGGCTGCGCTTCAAGGATTTAAAGACGGTATAGGCGATGCGGTAAACGGTATTAAAAACTTTAACGAAGAAACCAAAAAGGAGATTAAGTTAGCCGGTGAGTTATCGGATCAATACGCGGAGGCGGATAGAGCAGAGAGAGCTTTATTAGTTGCAAGAGCTAAAGCAAATAGAGATAGAGCCGAACTTTTAGAGAAAGCCGTTAATAAGGATAAGTTTAGTACTAAAGAAAGAATAGGATTTCTAGAGGAAGCCGGAGCGTTAGAGGAAAAAATAACAAATCAAGAAATAGAAGCGGCAAGGTTAAGGTTTGAAGCTAAACAACAAGAAAATACTTTATCCGGATCAACTAAAGAAGATCTCTTAGAGGAAGAACAATTAAGAGCGAGATTAATAGATCTCGAAACGGCAAAGCTTACAAAAGCTAAAGAGGTAACAAGTCAAGTTATAGCGTTGAGAGCAGAGGAAGCGGCGGCGTTAAAAGTTATAAGAGATCAAGAAGCAGCCGAAATCAAAGAAGCTCAAGACTTAAAAGACGCTCAAGACAAAGAAAGAGACGATAGAATAGCTAAAGAAAAATCGGATGCGGCAGCGAAAGCAAAAACTGCGAGAGAACAAGCGGAAAAAGAAGAGGCAGACGCAAAGGCGGCAGCTTTAGATTTAGCGGCGGCTCAAAGAGACAATACTTTAAACGCTATTATTAGTCTAGCCGGAGAAGGTTCTAAGGTAGGTAAAGCGGCGGCTTTAGCACAAGCTACTATATCCGGAATACAAGGAGTACAAGCCGCGTTTACTACGGCTCAAGCTTCCCCTATTACGGTAGCGTTTCCGGCATATCCTTTTATACAGGCAGGTATTGCGGGAGCCTTTGCGCTTAAAACTATTAAAAGTATTGCAAGTTCTAAAAAACCTAGCGCATCTTCTAGCGGAGGAGGAGGAGCGGCTGCGTCGGAACCTCAAGCACCGAGTTTTAACGTTGTAGGAGCTTCGGATACTAATCAATTAGCCCAAGCTATCGGAGAGGATAGTAAAAAACCGGTAAAAGCCTTTGTAGTAAGCGGAGACGTTTCTACGGCTCAATCTTTAGACCGTAATATAGTCGAAGGAGCTTCGATAGGATAATATATAACAAAACAATTTAAAAATTATTATATTAATATGGATATAGTTGAACTATTTATAGACGAAAACGATGAGGTTTCCGGAGTGGAGGCAGTAAGCGTAGTAGAAAACCCGGCAATAGAATCCGATTTTGTAGCTTTAAAGGCAGAGGAGTTTAAACTAGCCGAGGTAGATAAAGAAAAACGTATACTGATGGGAGCCGCCTTAATTCCAAACAAACCAATCTATCGTCAAAATAAAGACTCAGAATATTATATTTACTTTAGTAAGGCAACAGTTCGTAAAGCAAGCGAGTTATTCTTTATTAGAGGCAATCAAAACAATACTACGATAGAGCATCAATTAGAGCTTAAGGGATTAACGACCGTTGAATCGTGGATCGTAGAATCGGAGCAAGATAAAAGTAGAATGTACAATTTAAACGTACCTATTGGAACTTGGATGATCTCCGTAAAAGTAAATAACGATAAAGTTTGGCAGCAAGTCAAAGCCGGCGAAGTGAAAGGTTTTAGTATAGAAGGATATTTTGCGGAAAAATTAGAAACAAGACCTAACGAACCGGTAAAAGATGACTTATCTAAAATAGAAGATCAGTATTTAGTTGAAGAGTTAAAAGAACTTTTACAAGAAGAAAAATTAGAGTCTTATTCCGATTACCCAAGCGGTGTTAAAAATAACGCTAAAAGAGGTATTGAGCTTAACGAAAAAGTAAACAACAAATGCGCAACTCAAGTAGGTAAAGTAAGAGCGCAGCAATTAGCTCAAGGAAAACCAATAACAACGGAAACTATAAAAAGAATGTTTAGTTATCTAAGTAGGGCAAGAGAAGATTACGACGAAAACGATTCGAAAGCTTGCGGAACTATTTCTTACTTATTATGGGGCGGTAAAGCCGGTTTACGTTGGGCGGGTTCTAAACTTAAAGAACTCGATTTAATAGAAGAGTCGTTAAAGAAACCTTGTTACGACGGTTACGAAATGATAGGCTTTAAAATGAAAGACGGAAAAAAAGTGCCTAATTGCGTTCCAATAAAATAATATGAGTAAAAATCCAAGTCCTCAAAACGATAGTCGAGCTTGTCTTTGTAAAGACGGCGTTAGCTATTCTAGAGAATGTTGCGACGGTAGTTACCAAGCTCAAGGAATAGGGAGTACGGTAAAAACTACAATAACTAGATACTATACCGTAACTAATTGTAACGGAGGGCATAAACATATACATACGCACGATCTTGAGTTAACGGTAGGTAATATATACTATTTGGTTTTTGTACATCATAACCATACGGATTGTTATACTATAACGGCAACTAGAACAAACGGACATTTTGAAATAAGTACGGCTAACGCCTATAATAATTGTACAACTTGCCAAGCGGCGAACTAAAAATACAACAAACTAAAAACTAATTTATTATATATATATGAAATCAACTGATATGTTAAATAAAGTAAAAGAAATTCTTGGGGTTGAATTATCCGAAGAAAAAGAAGTTAAGTTGGCACAAGCCGAACTTGAGAACGGGACTATCATAGAATCGGAAAGCTTCGCCGTGGGCAACGAGATCTTTATAGTTACCGAAGATGAGCGTGTTCCTTTACCTCCCGGTGAATATAAATTAATTGACGGTGAAACTATAATCGTTGAAGAGGAAGGTATTATATCCTCTATTGGAGCCGTTGAAGAAGCTCCCGCCGAAGAAGAAGTAGAAGCGGAAGAAGATAAAAAGGAAGAGATGGGTTACGCTACTAAAGAAGAACTCGAAGAAGTTAAAAAAGTAGTAGAAGAAATTAAAGCTATTCTCGATCCAAAACAAGAAGAGGAAGAAATGAGCGAAGAAGCCGATACGAGCGTTAAGTCGGAAGAGACTACAACGAAAACGGTATACGCTAAAAAAGAGGAGATGGCTCAAGTTGAAAAGGTTACTCATAACCCGGAAAACGAGACAAATAAAAAAATGAATCTATATTCTCAAAAAAGAGGTAATAGTACCTTAGATAGAGTAATGCAAAAAATATCAAACTTTAAATAAATAGAAAATGTCAACAAAAATAACAACAAGTAATAGCGTATTAAGAGCGAGATCAAAGCAAGAAACTTTGACGTCTACTCAAGATATTAGTATTAATGACGCAGGAGCGGAATTTAATATCGCAACGGATGCGAAAGTAATGACTCTCCCAGCGATAACGGCAGAGAATATTGGAGCAGAGTTTACTTTTAGAAATACGGGAGCGGACGGTAATAATATTATTACAATTAGCCCGGCGGCAACGGATGCAATACACGGAACTATTGCGGCGGTATCTTCTGGAGGAGTAGACAATAAAGATTGGATCAACACAAAAGCATCCGCTAATAAAGGCGATTGGTGTACTCTTAAAGCAGTAGCTTTAACTGACTGGTATATTACTGGCGGAGACGGAGTATGGGCATCTGAAGCATAATAATTAATAAACTTAAAAAAAATATACAATGGCAACAACTAATTCATTAACTACTTCATACTCAGGTGAGTTCGCAGGACAGTACATCTCGGCAGCTTTATTAAGTGGTACAACTTTAGACAACGGATTAATTACCGTTAAACCTAATATTAAATTTCAAGAAGTAATTAAAAAAGTATCTTCTGACGATATCGTAAAAGATTCTACGTGTGATTTCGATCCGACATCGACGCTTACTTTAACTGAGCGTATAATTACACCGACAAATCAGCAAGTAAATCTGCAACTTTGTAAAAAAGATTTCCAAAATGACTGGGATGCAATATCTATGGGCTATTCAGCTTTTGATAGCTTACCAAGTTCTTTCGCAGACTTTTTGATTGGTCACGTTTCTTCTAAGGTAGCTCAAAGAACAGAGCAAAGTATCTGGAACGGAGCTGCGGCAACTGCCGGACAGTTTGGAGGATTTAAAGAGCTTATGTTAGCTGACGGTGACGTAACCGACGTAGGAGCGGGAGCTGCGGTAACTGCGGCAAACGTAATCGAAAAATTAGGACTCGTAGTAGATGCAATTAATACGAGCATTTATTCTAGTGATGATCTTTTTATATATGTATCTCAGAACGTAGCGAGAGCATACGTAAGAGCATTAGGTGGGTTTTCGGTAGCGGCAACTTCTAACGCGGGTACAGGAGATCAAGGTACTCAATGGTTTAGCGGTCAATCTCTAAGTTTTGATGGCGTAAAAGTAGCGGTAGCAAACGGACTGGCGGACAACACGATGGTTGCCGCAGAGAAATCTAACCTTTATTTTGGAACCGGATTACTAAGCGACCAAAACGAAGTGAAAGTAATCGATATGGCAGATATTGACGGAAGTCAGAATGTAAGAATTGTTATGAGATTTACGGCAGGCGTACAATACGGAATAGGATCAGACATTGTTCTTTATTCTTAAAAATTAACCAAACGAAATTAAAGGTAGGTAAGCCGTTCGTGCCTACTTACCTTTTTTTTTATAAAAATTATCTATATGGCGTGCGATCTCACACTTGGAAGAAAAGAACCCTGCAAGGATTCCGTAGGGGGAATTAAAAATATATACTTTGTCGATTTTGGCAAATTAGGAACGGTAAGTTATGACTCAACTCATACGGACGTTTTAGACGATTTTACCGGTACTACAATCGGTGGAACGGCGAACTCTCTTACCGCTTATAAATACGAAGTAAAGGGTGGAAGTTCTTTAGAACAAACGGTAACCTCTAGTAGAGAAACCGGAACTACTTTTTACGATCAAACTTTAAATATTACGTTAAAAAAATTATCTGCTGCCGATAATAAAGAGCTGAAATTACTAGCTTACGGTAGACCGCATATTTTTGTGGAAGATTATAACGGTAACGTAATGGCTATGGGACTTGAACACGGAGCCGACGTAAACGGAGGAACTATTGTCACTGGATCGGCAATGTCAGAACTTTCCGGATACACTTTAACGTTTAACGCTCAGGAAAAAGTAGCGGCTAATTTCTTAGAGATTACCGTTGCAAATACTGCGGTTGATTATCCTTTCTCTGTAACCGATTTCCCGGGATTAACTGGAGATATTGTAATTACCGAGGGAACTAATTCTTAATAGATTTTTGTTTTGATAAATTAGGGGGTTTTTAGCCCCCTTTTTTTATTATACTGCTAAAGCGGCATAGAATCTATTAGGATTGTAAAACTTTATAGTACCATACCATTTTTGTCCTCCGTCATAACAAACGGTAATAGTATTGTTTGGAGCTACTATTTTAGATTCTCCATATTGAGTACTTTCTAAAGTATCAATATACCAACCCGATGGTGCATTTTCTACTTTTAAAACTAAACCTCCCGGAGTATAACTAGATCTTTCTAAATAAGCTTTGCGTCCTTCTTGATCTTCGCCTATGTATTTGCGATTAGCAATTTTAGCAGCTTTTGCAGCTTGTCTTTTGTTTTCGTTTATTCTAAATATTTCTCTTGATGTCATTTTGTTTGTTTTTGTTTTACTTTGTAAATATATAACTTATTTTCTTATAAACAAATAATTAACAATTTATTTTATATAGACTCATTTAATTTAACAAAAAACGCCTTTTATTATTATATATATATGATAGTATTGCAAGAAACGAACAACGCTCAAAATATAAACTTTATACCTAGAGAGTATACCGCCGGAGCGTCTTATACTTTTAATATAGTAGACGAAACTAAAAATAAGAACGTATATAGTCAAGCTACAACCGGAGTAACTCAAAATCTTTATTATAATAGATATAACGCCTCTTTTACAACTTTAAAACAAGGAATCTATTATATGTTAACAATCTTATCGGGTACGGAAGTAATTTTTAAAGATAAAATATACTGTACTAATCAAACCGACCTTCCTCAATATACAATTAATAGCGGAGAGTATGTTTCTAACGATACTACAAACGAATTTATTACAATATAATGGATAACCTACATATAGTTAATTTAGCTTCTTATAATCGACCTCAAATAAGTGAGGATAAGCAAAGAGAATGGGTAAATTATGGGGACGATAATAATTACTATCAATATCTTATAGATTTATATACCAATTCTACGACTAACCACGCAATTATAAACGGTGTCGTAAATATGATATATGGAAAAGGGATAGACGCTTTAAACAATAGTAAAAAGCCGAACGAATACGCCGCAATGAGATCAATATTATCTAACGATTGCCTACGAAAAGTTTGTTTAGATCTAAAACTATTAGGAGAGGCATCTTTTCAAGTTCTTTATAACGATAGTAAAGTCGTAAAAGCGGAGCATTTTCCAAGACAAACGCTAAGAGCCGAAAAATGTAACGAAGAAGGTAAAATAGAAGCTTATTATTACGCTCCGGATTGGACTAAAGTAAAACCAAACGATAAGCCTCAACGAATAGCGTCTTTTGGATTTGGAAACGGTAAAGAACCGGAGATTAAAATTTGTAAAAAATACGTTTCGGGCTATGATTATTACTGCCCCGTCGATTACCAAGGAGGGCTGGCGTATGCCGAATTAGAAAGCGAGATAGCGGATTACCTTATAAACGACGTTCAAAATAACTTTTCGGGAACCAAAGTCGTAAATTTCAATAACGGCGTGCCGGACGCTCAACAACAGCTCCAAATCAAAAACGACGTAATGCGAAAGCTTACCGGCGCAAGAGGAGAGAAAGTAGTAATAGCGTTTAACAATAACGCCGAAAGTAAAACAACGGTAGACGATATCCCGCTAAACGACGCTCCGGCTCATTACGAGTATTTATCTAACGAATGCTCGAACAAGCTAATTGTAGCGCATAGGGTAACTAGCCCATTACTTTTAGGAATAAGAACCGACTCCAACGGATTAGGATCAAACGCCGACGAAATAAAAACCGCCGCTTTACTTTTTGACAATATAACAATCAAACCTTATCAAGATCTTTTAACCGATTGTATAGACGATATACTATCCGTTAACGATATAAGCCTTAAACTCTATTTTAAGACCCTACAACCGCTTTCTTTTATAGAATCGGATAACTTAGTTACCGACGAAGCTAGAGAGGAAGAGACGGGCGTTAAAATGGCTTCTCAAGATCAAAGCAATTTAACTTCTCAATTTGACGATAAAAAGATATATGATTTATTAAGCGAGTTTGGAGAGGAAGAGGATTTAGAAAATTGGGAACTTGTAGACGAAAGAGAAGTAGATTACGATCAAGAAGAAAGCTTAGATAAAATGATCGGTTTAGCGTCAACGGGATCCGCTCGACCAAACGCAAAAAGTAAACAAGACGGCGAAGTAAAAGATTTAAAGTTTAAAGTACGTTATCAATACGCTCCTTTAGATTCGGATAGTAAGAGCCGGGAATTTTGTACTAAAATGGTAAGCGATAAAAAGATATACCGTAAAGAGGATATAGAACAAATGAGTAAACAACCCGTTAACGCCGGATGGGGTAAAGGAGGAGCTTCAACCTACGATATCTGGCTCTATAAAGGCGGTGGATCTTGCAGACATTTTTGGATGCGTAAGACCTATATGGCTAAAGACGTACAACCCGACGCTAAAAACCCAAAAGCCGAAATAAGCGTTAACAAGGGTAAAAAAGAAGGATTTAAGCCCGTGACTAACGATACAAAGGTAGCCAAACGACCAAGAGATATGAAAAATAGGGGCTTTATAAAACCTAAAAACTTTACAACACCAAAATAAAATGGCAGAAGCACTATTTGTAACTAGAAAAGATATAGTTAAGTATACTTCGGTATCCGGGGGGCTTGATACGGATCGTTTTATACAATACGTTAAGATTGCGCAAAATATACATATACAAAACTATATAGGAACGGATCTTTATAACAAGATTTCAACGGATATAATAGCGGATAACTTAACAGGTAATTATCAAACGCTTGTAGAAACGCATATTAAACCTTGTTTGGTACATTGGGCAATGGTTGAGTATTTGCCCTGGGCAGCTTACGCCGTAAGTAATAAAGGAATATTTAAAGGAACTAGCGAAAACTCGGAAAGCGTATCTAAAGAAGAGGTAGACTTTCTAATAGAAAAAGAAAGAACGACGGCGCAATACTATACCGATAGAATGATAGAACATTTTTCGTTCAATGCCTCGAGCCTTTACCCGGAATACTATACTAATAATAACGACGATGTCTTTCCGGATAAAAGTGCGGACTTTACCGGTTGGGTAATATGATAAAAAAAATAAAAAAATACAAGCCTAAACAAATAAACGTAATTAAACTAAAAAACTATTTAGAAAAGATGTATAACAAAAACACAAAAAAATAATTATATATATAAAAAATGGCAAAACAAGTAATTAATATCGGGACTAATGCAAACGACGGGACAGGCGACCCTATAAGAGATGCGTTCGACAAGGTAAACGATAACTTTACGGAATTATATACAGATGATGCAGGAGATGTTAATTCGATAACAGCAACCGCACCAATTGTAAGAGATTCACCAACTGGAGCAGTTACAATATCGTTAGCCGATGCAGGGGTAACACTTGCTAAAGTGCAAAACGTAGCAGCAAATTCTATTTTAGTTCGTGACGCTAATAGTAGCGGAGTATTAACCGAAAAGGCTTTAGCTACCACACAAATACTTATTGGAGATGGTACTGGAATGACTGCTGCAGCTTTAAGTGGTGATGCTACAATGACAAATGCAGGAGTAGTTTCAATAGGAGCAAATAAAATAATTACTGATAAAATATTAGATTTAAATGTTACTACTTCTAAAATTGCAGACGATGCTGTTACAACGGATAAATTAGCTAATTCAATTAATACTACAATTACTGATTTACAAACTGACAAATACGATAAAGCAGGAGGCACTATTTCTGGTGATGCTGCGATTACAGGTAATTTAATAGTAGACACCAATACTTTATATGTAGATTCTTCTACCAATAACGTAGCTATTAACGACTCAACAAACGCAAATATTTCGTTAACTGTTACGTCTAAATCAGGATATGAAGATATAGCATATTTTAAATCTTCAGGCACAAATATAGATGCAAGAATAAATTTGTTTCCAACTGGTACTGGCAATAGTGTTATAAATTCTGCTTCAAATTCTTTAGAATTACAAACTGCAGGAAGTCCAAAAATGACTATTAATTCAAGTGGCAACGTTGGAATAGGTTCAGTAACTCCATCAGGTAAATTTGAAGTAAATACAGGAACCCAATTTGCATATTTCACAAGAACAGCAGGTGACAATGGTAGTATTAACCCTGCTCTTGCAATTGCCGCTGACGCATCGTCAACAAGATTGTATTCTTACGGTACTGGTATGACTTTTTGGACGGCTGCTGTCGGAGGTACAGCAGCAGAACGAATGCGTATTGATTCAAGTGGCAACGTTGGAATAGGGACTACGAATCCGAGTACTCCTCTTCAAGTTAATGGAGTAGCACAAATAGTTACAGGTAGTGACACTGCTTTTTATGAAGGCGATGGAGTGAGAATGTTTGGAACTCAATGGTACAGATTTAGAAATTCAGGTGGTAATGTAAGAGCATTGATAAATGTAACAACAGGGAATCTTTCTTTATATAATAGCAGTAACGTTCTTACTAATCTTATAGCAACAGATGGTAATTCATACTTTAATGGTGGCAACGTGGGAATAGGGACTACTAGTCCTGCTTATACACTTCATTTATTAAAATCATCTGGAGATACTGAAATATATATAAATGGACAAAATGGTGAGTCAAGTTTAAGGATGGGGTTAGATTCAAGAAATTGGCAAATTAAAACTGCTGCTGCACCTTATCTTTGGTCACTTAATTATGTGGGAACTGATGCTCCTTTGTCAAATATAATTACAGCTAATGTAGCAGGCAACGTTGGAATAGGAACTGCTAGTCCTACCTCTTTATTACATTTAGAAAGTGCAAGTTCACCTTCTTTGAAAATAAAAGATACTACACAAGGCGCAACATTATTAGCTTTTTCTCAAAATGCTGATTCACATATAGGTACTTATAGTAATCACCCCCTAATTTTTGATGCTAACAGTACAGAACGTTTGCGTATTACAAGTGCGGGGGATGTTTTAATTGGAACTACAACAGCAATTGGTTCAGCTAGTGAAATATTGCAAATAAAAAATGATAACGGAGAACACAAAGGGATAGCTGTAGGTAATTCAGATGGAGCTTTAAATACTACGGCAATAGCTTTTTATAATAGTAATGGTGCTGTTGGGGCTATTAGAACAAGCGGAAGTGCGACATCTTATGCAACTTCTTCTGACTACAGACTAAAAGAAAACGTTGTACCTATGGAAGGTGCTTTAGACAGAGTAGATGCGCTAAAACCGAGTCGCTTTAACTTTATCGCAGATGCTGACAAAACAGTAGATGGATTCCTTGCACACGAAGTAGCTGAAATAATACCTGAAGCTATTAGCGGAGAAAAAGATGCAGTAGATAAAGAAGGAAATGCAATCTATCAAGGTATAGACCAAAGTAAGTTAGTTCCTTTATTAGTAGGTGCAATACAAGAACTAAAAGCAGAAATAGAAACTTTAAAATCACAAATACAATAAATAATGAATTACACTTGGAATAATAAAACAGTCGATACCTACCCTACACTAGAGGGTAATAACGATGTAATCTTCAACGTACATTGGAGACTTACAGGAGAAGATGAAAATGAAAACGTAGGTAGTACTTATGGGACTCAATCTTTAGAAACTTCAGACCTTTCTAATTTTACAGCATTTGCTGATATTACAGAAGAAGATATTAATGGATGGGTTGAGACAGCATTAGGAGAAGAAAAAGTTACTGCATTAAAAGCAAGTATAGACGCTCAAATTGCAGAGCAAGTAACACCTACAGTAGTTACAAAAACTATTGGAGAATAACAATTATTAATTAACCTTTAAATTTAAGTAAAATGGCAAAAAACGAAAAGACACCAATTACTATTGATGACAAAGAATATTTCTTTGAGGACTTAACACAAGAACAGCAAACAATTGTAAACCATATTTCAGACTTGCAACGCAAAATAAAATCTTCTGAATTTAATTTACAACAAATATCGTTTGGTAAAGATGCATTTGTTAAAGCCTTAAAAGAAGCATTAGATAATATAGAGGAATAAAATGCAAGATTTGAAGATAGGACTTATTAATATTTCAGCTTTGGCTTTATCAATAAGCGAAGCTAACCCTATACTTCAGACAATCAGTTTAAGCCTAGCAATAATATTTACATTACTATCCATTTATAAGAAAATTAGAAAATGAATTTACCAAAAAACGGTGTAGCAAAAGAGATACGTTCATATAGCGGAGCATTATTGATATTTCTTTTTATTGTTGCTTTAGTGGTAGTGTTTATTCAATACCCTGTATTAGATTCTAACAAAGAAGTTGTAATGATGTTAGTAGGAACATTGAGTGCAAGTTTGGCAATGGTAATAAGTACTATAACAGGAAGTAAGCCTGACGATATAAACCAACTTAAAAGCAAACTTGATAGTAAAGAACAAACTATTGAATCACTTACTAAAAGCAAAGACGAATACGAAGCAATGATAATCAAATTGCAAAAGGATATGCTAAAAAATCAAGACGATATGTTTGATAAATTTATTCTTAAACAAGCAATGGACTTTGACGATAAAAATAAAAAATAAATAGATTATGCAAACATTTATAATATTAATGAGTTTGATTTTTACAGCAGGTGTAGTAATTTTAGTTTTAATGTATTTTGGTTATATAAAAGACCAAGACAAAAACGGAATACCTGACAAAGTAGAACAAGAAGTAAAAAAGATAAAAAAAATCTATAAAAAGAAAAAATGAAAGAACCTAAAACTTGCCAATGTGGAAACACAACAAATCTAAACGGATATTGTGACGGTACTCATTTAAAATAAAATATGTTACATTTTGAAACACAAGAATTTGATTCACCTGACTTACCTAATAGTGGCATTAATATGGATAATGCTTTTTTGCAGATGCTTGACGATGCACGTGGTATTGCAGGGATACCATTTAAGATCACATCCGGATACAGATCCGTTTCTCACAATAAGTCCGTTGGAGGTGTACAAAACTCCTCGCACCTTATCGGAAAAGCCGCAGATATTGCGGTGGGAAGTGGCAAAGAAAGATACATTATTATTAATGCCCTTATCAAAGCAAATTTTAAAAGACTGGGCGTCGCTAAATCCTTTATTCATTGCGACAACGATGACTCCAAACCCGATTCTATCTGGACGTACTAATACCGTAGGTAATACTTTATGGCTGAAAGAAAGAAAATAAAAGATACCGCCGTAGGTAAGTTTCTGCTCTCTAAAATTCCTAACGTTGTTTCGGCTATTGCGGATAATACAGCCGTTGGTAGCGTCTTACAAGCTATTATAGGCGGCTCCGATATGAGCGAAGACGATAAACAAGTAGCTCTTAAAAAACTTGATATAGAACGAGCCGAAATAGACGGGACTACTAGACGTTGGGTGGCGGACGCTAGGAGCGGCTCTTGGCTATCCTCTAACGTTAGACCTTTAACTTTAGTATTCTTAACCGTAAGTTATGTAATAGGTTGGTATATGGGCTATCCTTTGGATTCTATTACCGGTTTGCTGAGTATTGTGATTGGAGGATATTTCGGAAGCAGAGGTGTTGAGAAAGTATTCGGAAACTCAAAACATCAATAATGGCAAAGCAAATAGTTATTAACTATAAAAAAGTTAAGATTAAGCGTAAGGGAATACATAGTAAATGTAAGAACTCGGCTTTAAAATCTTCTAAGAATTATTCTAAAAAATATCGTGGTCAAGGCAAATAGTGTTTATAACTCAATTATCCAAACTCTTGATTATTAAAAAAAAACGAAGTAACTTTGGTGGGTAGTGGTTAAATAACTACTTAATTATCTTATATAATAAATTTTTACAAATTTTAATTAATATATAATGGAAATTGAAGAAAGAATAAGAAAGATACAAGGGTATAAAACTTGGAGCTTAAAAAAGAAAGTTGATGCTCTTTTAGAAATCGATGCAAACAATTATACAAATCTAGGTATAGACTCAAGCAAAACCGAAAAGAAAGAAGTAAAAACAATAAGTAGAAAAATCTATAAGGCTATATCTTTAATAAGTCCTTTAGACGGTTATATCTTAGAGTCCCATATGAACGAAAAGGATTTAAGAAATCTTATAGATGCCTAAAAAACCAACAAGAAGTAAACTTGTAAAGAAACTCGATACGGTATTTAGTCAATGGATAAGGTTAAGCAATGCGGACAACAATAAAAATTGTATTTGTATTACTTGCAATAAGACGTTCTTTTGGAAAGAAATCCAAGCGGGGCATTTTATGAGTAGAAAACATTATAGTATTCGTTGGGACGAAAGAAACGTTAAACCTCAGTGTGTTGGTTGTAATGTATTTAAATACGGAGAACAATATAAATTTTCTCTTTTTTTAGGGAAAGACGCTGCGGAAGTATTATATTTGAAAAGTAAAGAAATTGTTAAGTTTACTAATTATGAACTTGAAGATAAAATAAACGATTATAGTCTTAGACTAAAAAAGCTTACTTGATTTTTTTCTTGTAATATTGTTCTTTGTTTGAAAAGGGTAGGATTAATTTCTTGCCCTTTTTTTTTGTTAATTATTTTTTTGTATCTTTACAATATGGAACAATTTACAAAGGCGGAACTCTATGGTAAGACTTTAGAACTGCAACACGAAAACGAACAATTAAAGAATCAATTAATCTTAAACTTAAAGAACAATGAGTAAGAAAGAAACAAGTATTAATGAAAAGCTATTTAACCTACAACAAGAAATAGGTACAATTAGCAAGGATGCAAGTAATCCTTTTTATAAGTCAAAGTATTTTGATATAAACTCTTTGATAAAACAACTTCAACCTTTATTAAAAAAGAATAAGCTTTTACTTTTACAACCTATCGAAGAAGATATGGTAGTAAGTAAGTTACTTTGTATTGAAGGAGGAGGAGGAGTAGTAAGCGGATTAAAATTACCTCCAATAGCGGATCCACAAAAATTAGGAAGTTGTATAACATATTACCGACGCTATACGCTTTCAAGTCTTTTAGGTTTACAATCCGAGGATGACGATGCAAATGCGGCAAGCGGTAACACGATAGAAACAAAAGAGAAACCTTGGCTAAATAAAGATACTTTACAATTTACCAAAGCGATAGACTTCTTAACTCAAGGCGGTAATATCAAAGATATAGAAGCAAAGTACAAAATAAGTAAATCGGTTAAGGATGAGTTATCTAAACTGTAAAATAAAAAAAGTATATTACACAACTAAATATAAAAACAAATCAATCAAAATAACTATTTATGGAAATTACAGGAAATATCAAATTAATAAACGAAACGGAAACGGGAACCTCGAAAGCGGGAAAGGAATGGGCGAAACGTCAAATAGTAGTAACGACTAGCGAAACGTATCCTCAACATATAGCTATTGATTTTATGGGAGATAAAATAACTCAAATAAATAATTTCGAAGTTGGGAACCCGGTAGTAGTATCTATTAATATTAGAGGTAACGAGTATAACGGAAAATACTACAATAGTATAAACGGTTGGAAAATTGCAAACTCAATAGGACAAGTAAATAATACGGAGCAAAACCCGTCGAGAGAACAAACGGCGGACTTGCCTTTTTAATTTAATCGGGGGTTAATAGCCCCCTTTTTTAATACCTTAATGAAAAAACTTAAAGAAAATGAGCCTTTCCCCGTTGACTTTTGGAATTACAACGTAAACCAAATTACGGGTTATTATATTAAATCAAACAGAAACGAACAAAACAAAAAAACAATTAAAAAATACGCTAAACCCCCACAAGGATTATGATAGCACAAGCGAAGAACATACAAAACAAAATACTAGATATTAAATACGGTAGAATAAAACAAGGTTTAAAGCTTGGTATACCTCAGATAGATGAGCACTTGCGCTACAAACAGGGCAATTTTAATTTGGTAATCGGACACGCCAATTCGGGGAAAACAACTATTATGATTTACTTGTTTGTACTTTGGGCGGTTAAATATAAGTTGAGGTTTTTAATTTGGTCGAGCGAAAATACTCCTCAATCAATAGTAAGAAAGATTATAGAATTTAAAATGGGGTTACCAATTACCGAGGCTACGGATAAACAAATTAATACCGCCGTCTCTTGGTGCGACAATCATTTTAAAATTATAGACGTAGAAGATTTATATACCTATAAGCAACTAATAAAAGAAGCTCAACAAATTAAGGACGCTTGGAATTACGATTGTCTTTTAATAGATCCCTATAATAGTTTATCTAAAGATCCAACGTTACAAAAGCTCGTAGGTAATTCGCACGATTACGATTATCAAGTAGCGAGCGAGTTTAGACTATTAGCTAAGAAGAGAAATATAACCTTGTATTTGAACGCTCACGGAGTAACTAGCGCAATGCGTGCGATACATACCAACGGCGAATATCAAGGCTTGCCTAAACCCCTAGGAATGGCGGACGTTGAAGGAGGAGGTAAATGGGGAAACCGGGCTGACGATACGCTTTGTATACATAGATACTCGACGCATCCTACCGATTGGATGTATTCTAATATTTTCATACTCAAGGTAAAAGAAAACGAAACCGGCGGAAGACCCACACCGTTCGATTCGCCTATACAAATTAAAATGAAGATTAATAACGTCGGGTTTGAATATCTAGGATCTGATTTATTAAAAGAAAAAGAATCTATAACCGATAAAATACCGTTTTGATTATACTAATTTTTTTATTGATAGTTGCGTTTGTCTTTTTATTAATAGGACATTTAAAAGACGGCGAAATTATTATTAGTCCAATCAAAGGAATAATGTTTGGTTTTTTATATCACAAAGAAGAGTATTTAGAAGAGGACGAGTTTACCTTACAATGTCTATTAGGAGTAATAAGTGTAAACGTAATATGGAAAAAACCGCCGAATGGCTTAAAATAGTAGCTAAAGACCATAAAAAGTGGGTTAAGCTAGTTAATGATTTAGGAGAGTATAGTTTCGCCGAGGATATCGTCCAAGAGGCTTATATTGTTTTATATAAATATACCAATGAAGAAAGTATTATTAAAAACGGGAAGGTATCTAAAGGATATATGTTTTATACTTTACGTTCGGTTTTGTTTCAATTACACAATGCTAAAAAGAAATTTAAAAAGCAAGAAATAACCGACAAAGAATTTTTTAATAAAATACCTCATATAGATAATTTAGACGTTGAGGAAGGTTATAACAATTTTTGTATTCTATTAGATAAAAAGGTAGATACTTTTAATTGGTATGATCAAAAGCTTTGGAGGTTATATAGCCAAACCGATATGAGTATAAGGAAAATAGCCTCCGAAACTAATATAAGTTGGGTAAGTATATTTAACAGCCTAAAGAATATTAAGAACGATTTAAGAGAGGATTTAAAAGAAGATTACGAGGACTGGCTAAATAAAGATTTCGAACGATTAAAATAAAAACTATGGAAGAGTACAAAGGTGACAAAAGAAGTAAGGAATATCGACAATGGAAAAAAAACCTAGAGCAATCTAGTAAAGGATTAGGAGATAAAGTCGAGAAGGTTTTTAAAACGGTAGGAATTGACAAGGCGGCAAAATTTATATTAGGAGAGGACTGCGGATGCGAAGAGCGTAAGGATACATTAAATAAAATCTTTCCAAGTAAAAAGATAAATTGTTTAACGGAGGAAGAGTATAATTACTTAGCTAATTTTTTTGAGTCTAAACCTCAAACCGTTAAGCCGGATATCCAAAAGGAGTTAATTGTTATATACAATCGTATTTTTAACGAGCGAGCCGGTACAACGGGATGCGACTCTTGTTTCGCTAGGGGTATCTTTGCTAAACTAAAACAAGTATTTAACGAGTATAACGATTGAAAGAGAAAGAACTATTTGAGTATCTTATAGATTGTTGTTACCCGGATCTAGTAAAAGCTAAAAAACAAATGTCTCGATGGGATTGTTATAGTCCGGATAGTAGCCATAGGATAGAATTAAAATGTAGGGGTAAGCATTACGATACGTTATTAATTGAAAAAAAGAAGTTCGACGCTTTAATCGTAAAATGTAACGACAATCTCGATATACCTCTTTATATAAATTCTACTCCAAAAGGAGTATTTAAATTTAATTTGTATATTGTTGAGCCGATTTGGGAAATACAATACCATAATAAAACTACTCAATTTGCGAACAATAATAAGATACCTAAAGAGGTTGCGATGCTAGATATAAAAGACGCAGAAATATTATAAACAAAGAAACAATGAACAAGAAAATAAACAATATTAAAGAAGCGGAATACTATACAAACTTCAACTTAGTTGGAGAAAATATAATTAAATCAAGAAAGCTAAAGCCAGAAAACAAAGCCTTAAACGAGATGTATTTCTCTTGGCAAGAGGTAGGCTTTTACGTACATAACCTTATAGGTAGCGAGAGACTTTATAACGATTCTTTAAGCGAGTACCGAACCGATAAAATAAGAGCCGTAGAGCGTGCGAGAGTTGCCGAAGATAAGGTTAAAGGATTAGAGGAAGAGATACAAAGACTAAAAACTAGAATCGATGTTGGTATTTAAAATTATTTTAGGGTACGGACTATTAAGAATAATAGAAGCAATGGTAGTAAAAGCAATTAAACAAAGTTATTTCGATGAGTGATTCAATAAAGAAGTGGCACGAAATGCAAGAAGATAAAAAATGGACTTCCGATAGTACGGGATACTCTTATAATAATCTTCCGAAAGATCCAATAGTAGAAAACGTTTTAAACAAGTTTAAGGCTCGATCAAGAGACGGTATTATAAAGTATGGCACAACTCTATACGATAACCCCGACGGGTTTTTTAAGTTCCTTACGCATCTTCAAGAGGAGTTAATGGATGCTACGCTATATATTGAGAAGCTAAAACAACAGAAATGAAAGAATCAACATTAGTTAAGATGCAATACGATCTTAAGTTAGTACAACAAGCTTTAGTAGTTGCGTTAAATAAAATAGAAGCAATAGAAAATAAATTAGAAAAAAGTTAATAAAATGTTTGTATGTTAAAAATAAATACTATATTTGAGTATAATTAACAAAAACAAACAAAATGAAAGATTTAAAAATAACACAATTAGAAGAAACGGTATTAGAGATTATCTCTTGGGGAGATGAGTACGAAGAAACTCCAGCTGAATGTTTTGGGAATATAATGGACAGCTTTAACGGAAGTAAAAATCAATTAAAAGGGGTTTTAGGTTCGCTTATTACAAAAGATTTAATATGGGAAGGAGAATACCCAAACGGATTAAATAGTTATCATTTAAATAATTAAAAATAACAGGGGGCGAAAGTCCCCTTTTTAAATAAAGAACAATGGACATAGAAAAACGTACACAAAACGCATTTAAGATTGGACAGGCTTTAGGTAAAGCAAAGCAAATACTTTATTATAGCACTAACGATATTAATAAAAAACAATTACAAGAATTAATTAAAACAATAAATAGCATAGAATTATGATAACATTACTAAACGGGGACGCTTGGGCAAAGGAAGAAATCCTAGCTAATATGTTTGACGATGAGTTTTATTATGGGCATCTAGGCAAGCACGCTTTAAGTAGCTCAAGCCTTAAAACTATTCTTAAAAGTCCTAAGACTTATAGAAACGTAATTAAGTACGGAGATCCTAGCGCAGATAGTCCGGCTTTATCTCTAGGAAAATTAGCACATTGGATGTTATTAGAACCGCATAAGATTGATAAGCTACATTTTATAGACGCTTCGACTAAGAATACATTAAAATATAAAGAAGCTAAAGAAAACTACGACGAAGTATTTTTAACTAAAGAACGCAAAGCAACGGAACGAATAACCGACGCCGTACTAAGAAACGAAGCCGCTTTAAAACTATTAAGTAATAGCGAGTTTGAAGTTCCCGAGATTGCAATGCTTGAAGGATTACCGTTTCGAGGAAAGGCGGACATTATACAAGGCGATACTATAATTGATTACAAGACATCTAGCGAGCTTAAAGGATTTAGGTACTCGGCGGATAAGTACGGGTATGACCTACAAGCCTATTTATATTTAAGACTTTTTAATAAAAAGAAGTTTACTTTTTTAGTAGTAGATAAAGGAAGTACCGATATAGCAATATTCGAAACAAGCGAAGATTTTATTAATAAAGGAAAAGATAAGTTTTATACCGCCGTTGAGAACTACAAGTATTTCTTTGAGGATAATAACGATCTCGACCAATACGTTATGCGGGGAATACTATGAGAGAGTTTAGCTTCGATACAATAGAAGATTTCGACGGGCATATTAATAAAAGTATTCCTTCGTTTAATATATTACTAAACTTAATAGAAAACATTTCTTATAGTTTTATAAGAGATAATTATAACGTCTACGATTTAGGTTGCTCCAAAGGTAGCTTACTTTTAAATCTAAGTAAAGACAATAAAACAAATACTAAGTTTGTAGGATACGATATATCTTCAAACCTTTTGCCTAAGAAACAAGATAAGGTATTATTTGAAAAAAGAGATATAACGGAAGAGGATATTAAATTTGTAGATCCGTCTTTAATATTGTCGATATTTACGTTACAGTTTATTGATTATAGTAAAAGAAAACCTTTACTAAATAAGATATATAAATCTTTAAATAAAGGAGGAGCTTTTATAATAGCAGAGAAAGTATTTGTTGAGGACTCGTATATACAAGATATATTTACTTTTGCCCTATACGATTATAAAATAACTAATTTTACTCCTAGCGAGATCTTGAGCAAACAAAAAGATTTAAGAAAGATTATGTTTCCCCTAAAGGAAAAAGAAAATATTAAGTTATTTAAAGAAGCCGGGTTTAAAACAATAGAACCTTTTTTCCAATCCTTAAATTTTAAAGCTTGGTTATGTATAAAGTAGAATACAAACCTATAAAATTAAAAGACGTTAAGGAGGAGTCTAATAAAAACCTATTTAACGTTATCTCTTTCTTTGCCGGAGGAGGAGGATCTTCTTTAGGATATAGAATGGCGGGAGGAAAAGTCTTAGCAATAAACGAATTTGTAGAAAGCGCACAAGATACCTACCGGGCTAATTGGGAAGATACTAAAATATACCCTAGCGATATAAGAGAGATTAAAGGAGAGGATATACTAAGAGATCTTAACCTTAAAAGAGGAGAGCTAGATATATTAGACGGATCGCCCCCCTGCGCTTCTTTTTCTATGGCTGGCAATAGAGAGAAAGATTGGGGTAAAGAAAAAAAGTATAGTAACAAGACTCAAAAGACCGACGATCTATTTTACGAGTTCTCAAGATTAATAAAAGAAATTCAACCTAAAACTTTTATAGCGGAAAACGTTAAAGGTTTATTAATCGGTCAAGCCAAAGATTTATTTGGTAGCGATCAACTATCTATGTTCGGAGAGCATAAGGAGACGATATACCATACCTTAACTAATATAGGTTATAGAGTTTCTTATAGAGTTTTAAACGCTAAAAACTTTGGAGTACCTCAATCAAGAGAAAGATTAATTATAGTAGGTGTAAGAGACGATATACAAAAAAGATTTAAATTCCCTAAACCAACAAGCTATATATATAATCTAAAAGAATCTTTTAAGGACTTAGAGAATACAAAGGAAGAGCTAAAGGAATCTAATATCGAAGCTTACGCAATATATCAAGAGTCTAAAAAGCTACAAGAAGGAGAACAAAGCGAAAAGTATTTTAGTCTAATAAAGTCCGATAGAAATAAACCGGCGGGAACCCTAACTCAAACGGCGGGATGTATATCCGCTGCCTCTATTATACATTGGGAAGATAGAAAGTTTACCGTTAAGGAAGCTAAAAGAATAATGAGTTTTCCCGACGATTATAAATTAGAAGGAAAGTATAGAGATAAGATAGAAAGACTAGGGAGAGCCGTTCCCCCTTTATTAATGAGAGCGGTAGCAAAGCAACTATATAATTTAATTTTAAAAGAACAATGAAACAAATAAACATATTCGGAGAGATAGAAGAAAAAACTTGGTTTGAGGATAACTTAAAACAAATCAAAATAGGACTAGAAGGCGAAAGCCAAATAAGAGCAATGTTAAGCAAAAAGAATATAAGGTTTATGCAAGCCGACTTAATATTTAACTATAACGATCAGTACTATTGCGGAGAGGTTAAAACACAAGAGAAGTATCTAGCTCCTCCTTTTGACGGTCACGGATTAGCAATGTGGCAAATAACCGCAAGATTAAACCTATATAATAAAACGGGAATTATACCTTACTTATTCGTTAGATGCCTAACCGATAACGTTGTATATCATCAAGACCTTAGAGAGTTAATGAAAACCAATTATTTTCAAACTAAAGGATCTAGCCCAAGAGTAATATTTAATTTAAACGATTTTAAAAAAACTACTATTGAGTGAATAAAGAAAAAATGCGAGACCATTATCTTTTAGCTTTAGTCGATATATCAAACGGAAAAGATATAAGAGAGCTAGAAGAGGCAATCGATTTATACGAACTAAACGAAGAGTATGAGGCTTGCGCCGGAATATTGAAAGCAATACACGAATCAGGATACTTAACAATAAAAGACTTAATAAAAATAATAGATGAACAACGAGACGATTAAACAACTAGTAGAAAACTATTTTAAAATAAAACTAAATAGTAAAACAAGAGTTAGACAATACGTAGAAGCGAGAGCAATATACTATAAACTATTAAGAGAGAATACTCGAATGAGTTTAGCCGCTATTGGTAAAACAATGGATAGAGACCACGCAACGGCTTTGCATTCAATAAGAAAGATAGAAGATTGGTTACAATTCGATAGACAATTAAAACAAGACTACAATACCTTAAACGCTAGGGTACAACACGCTATAAGATTAAACCCGGATTTATTTAACGAGGTTAAATCGGTAGAAGAGTTTTACGAGGTTGAGTATAAGAAACTAGAGGATAAATATAACCAAGTATTAAGAAACAATACAAAAGAATATAGGGAGTTGGTTACTAAATACAACTTCTTAAAGTCGGTATTAAAGGTACATCAACCTAAAAGAATAGAGAGCGGAGAGTTTGATCTAGTTTAACAAATTGATACAAAAGTTATTATATAATTGAATAAACAATCTATTTCAATATGGATAAGAGAATAAATAACGGAGGAGCTAGAGAAGGAGCCGGAAGGAAACCTAAAGCCGAAGAGATAAAACTAGTAGAAAGATTAAGCCCTTTAGAGGACGATGCGTTAACCGCTTTATCGGAAGGAGTTAAATCCGGGGATATCAAATGGGTAACTCTATACCTCAACTACTATTTAGGAAAACCTAAAGAAACTAGGGATATAACTATAAACGAGGACTTACCTCTTTTCGTAGATTAAATGCGGGTTAAAATAACCAAAGCATTAACCAAGTTAAGAGAATTAGATAAACGAATCAAAGTAGTAAGAGGTGGAACTTCCGCCGGTAAAACTATTTGTATTCTACTTATCCTAATCGACTATGCAATAAAAAACCAAGGTAAAGAGATAAGCGTAGTATCGGAGTCTATACCACATCTCCGTAGAGGAGCTTTAAAGGACTTCTTATCCGTTTTAAAAGGACTCAATAGGTATAAGGAAGATCAATTCAATAGGAGTACCTTAAAGTATACTTTTACGAATAATAGTTATATCGAGTTCTTTTCAACGGATCAACCGGATAAACTAAGAGGCGCACGAAGAACCGACCTCTATATCAATGAATGCAATAACGTACCGTTCGACGCATATACTCAGTTAGCCGTAAGAACCTCCGGAGATATCTGGCTTGACTATAATCCGTCGAGTTTGTTTTGGGTTGATAAAGAAATAATAGGGCAACCGGATACGAACTATATAACCCTAACCTATAAAGACAACGAAGTACTTCCGCAATCAATAGTAGACGAAATAGAGAAAGCAAGAGAAAAAGGTAAGACCTCGACTTATTGGGCTAATTGGTGGAACGTCTACGGACTTGGAAAAATCGGTGCGCTCGAGGGAGTATGTATTCCGGATTGGAAAGAGATTGATAAAATACCAAACGAAGCTAGACTATTAGGATATGGCTTAGATTTTGGATACTCGGTAGATCCAAGTACGATCATTTCTCTTTACAAATGGAACGAAGCCTATATATACGATGAGGTACTATATAAGAAAGGAATGCTCAATAGAGATATTAGTAGATTCTTAACTCAACTAGATATAAAAGAAACTATTGTGGCGGATTCCGCAGAGCCAAAGAGTATCGCCGAACTTCAAGGGTACGGGCATTCTATATACGGAGTAAGCAAAGGAAGAGATTCCGTAGTACACGGTTTAAACCTAATGAATCAAAACGAGATCTACGTTACCTCAAGAAGTAAGAATCTAAAAAGAGAACTAGGAGGTTATATATGGGCTAAAGATAAAGAAGGAAATACGTTACAAAAACCTACGGGGTTGCATCCGGACTGTATAGATGCGGCACGCTATATTTTAACCGATCAATTAGAGAACCCAAATAAAGGAGAATATTATATTTATTAAAAAAAGTTAATAAAATGTTTGTATGTTAAAAAAGTTTTGTATATTTACAAAGTAAAACAAAGACAAATGAAAGTAAACAAAATACAAGAAGGAGTATACAAGATTAAAGACTCAAGAGGGACTTGGATAGCTACGGGTGGTTATGCTACTATGAATGGTAAGTGGACAGCTTTCGATGCTAGTACTCGTGAAGATTGTACAACTTTAAATAATTGGGCAGTACAATTTGACACTTTTAAACAATTAAAAGAATTTGCAAAAAACAATTAATAAAAAGTTTGGTAGTTAATAAAAAGTTTATATCTTTGAGTATAATTAACAAAAATAGAGGTTACTAATCGTTAGATTTTCGTTGAGTAACTAAACAAGACAAAAGAGATTAAACCTCTATTATATTAAAACAAAGACAAATGGAAACTAAAATATTTTATACGGAAACAGGATACGATAGAACAAGCTACATCTTTTTTGAGATGAGAAAGGAAACAAAATGTTTTTATTACTTAGAAGCTATTGGAAAACATAACAACGAATATGGCGTTAATCCAGATAGAACTAAGGTTACGGGAACAGGATTTAGAATCAAAAAAGAAAACAAAAGTTTCATACAATGGAACGGACAATCTTTAAAAGAAAATAGAAACTATACTTATACAGGAGCATAAGAGGGGAACCTCTTTTTTATTAACCAATCAATTAACTATGACAACAAAGAAAAACAATAGAGTAGAAACAAGGATATTAAAAGCTATCTTTAGTAGTAAGAATATAATATTAGGATCAACTTGGGTTTTAACGGCTTACGCTTCAATGTACGCTTGGATGTATTTAATAATGTTTATATTTGAATTATAAAATGCGAGAGGCTTGTTGGTACGAGAATATATATATAGTTCAAAAGCCTATTAGTCGAGGTACTAAAAAGGGAGGTTACGACGTAAAGATTAATATAGATTACAAGGGTAAGAATACAATCGAAGGTAACCAAACCTACCAACAAAACTCAATCGAGTTAGAAGATAAAATAGAAGAGGCGTATAGATACGCTTATAAAAGGTTTATATTAGGAGAATAGTTTGGGCAGCTACAAATGTCCGTTTCATTTTGTTAGTAGGATTAGGGGAGCTTACCTGACTAGGTTCCTCTTTTTCTATTTATACAAATAAGGTTTAATTTTATTATATATATATGAAAGTACAGATAACCGTTCCGGATAGTTTAAAGGATATTAAGCTCGATCAATATCAAAGGTTTGAAAAGCTAAATACCGAAGAAAATAAAGACACTTCTTTTATACTTCAAAAAATGATTGAGATCTTTTGTAACCTTAATCTAAAGGACGTAGCTAATATTAAGTTTAGAAGTATTCAAGAAATAACAAAGCATCTTAACGGGGTATTTGACGTTAAAACAAATCTTACCTCAACGTTTAAATTAGGTGGAAAAGAGTTTGGATTTATACCTTTGCTAGACGAAATAACTCTAGGAGAGTATATCGATCTCGATACCTATCTAGGAGACTGGCAAAAAATGAATAACGCTATGAACGTTCTTTATAGACCAATAACTTTTAAGAATAGTACTAGATACAATATAGAAGACTATAAGGAAAGCGATAATACCGAACTCCTAAAAGATATGCCTTTAGATATCGCAATGGGTTCCCTTGTTTTTTTTTGGAATTTAAACAACGAACTATTACAAACTACCCTGAAATATTTGAATCAAGAGGCGAAGAAAATGAATATGGATCAGCGGCTGGTTTTGGAAAAAAGTGGGGTTGGTATCAATCAATCTATGGACTCGCTCAAAAAGATGTTACCAAGTTTGATGATATTACAAAACTAAACGCTAATAAATGCTTTATGTATCTAGCCTTTGAAAAGGAAAAGATAGAATTAGAAAAAAAACAAATAAGAAGTAAATGAAAGGATTCTACAACTTAACGGATAAATTAAAAGATACTTTACTTGCAGAACCTTTTGTTAATACGGTTACTTTCGGAAGTATAGACGAAGTAGACTTAAACAAACAGACGATCTTTCCTTTATCTCATATTACGGTAAACAATACAACCGTAAATAGTAAGACCTTAACTTTTAACGTTAGTATCCTAGCAATGGATATAGTCGATATAAGTAAGGAAGCGACTACAGATATATTTGTAGGAAACGATAACGAACAGGACGTATTAAATACTCAATTAGATTTATTAACTAGAATTATAAATATCCTTCAACGAGGTAATCTCTTTACCGAACTTTACCAAGTAGAAGGAGACGTAAGCTGCGAGCCTTTCGTAGATAGATTCGAAAACAAACTAGCCGGCTGGGTTGCAACCTTTGACGTAATAGTCCAAAACGATATGACGATATGCAATTAAAGGAAGTAAATAAAACTCTTAATCAATTCGGTAAGTACGTCGTTTCTCAATCAAGAGCAAACTTAACGCGAGGTAAAAAAAACAATACTAAAAACCTATGGGATAGTATAAATTATACTTTAGATCAAACAAGCGCAGGACCACGTTTATATTTTGAAATGGACGATTACGGTATGTTTCAAGATCAAGGAGTAAAGGGTAAAAACCCTAGCCTAGTAAAGAACGGGAAACAAAAAGCCCCGAATAGTAAGTTTAGTTTTAAGAATAAAATGCCTCCGCTCAAACCTTTAATACAATGGGCTAAAAGTAAAAATATAAGACTAAGAGATAGTAAGGGAAAGTTTAAAAAAGGAAGTTACCAAACAATAGGATTTATATTACAAAAGAGAATATTTGCTCAAGGTATAAAACCTAGCTTATTTTTTACTAAGCCTTTTGCAAAAGAATTTAAAAACCTACCTCCGGAGTTAGGTAATAGTTTCGGAATAGATATAGAAAAAATATTAAGTTAATATGAGCACAAAGATAAACGCAAGGAGTCCCTTTTTTATAAGTTATACCGAACCGGTTAAGCCTTTAGTCGCCTTGACCTGTACGTTAATAGATGCCACAAGTTTCGCCGTAGGCGTTCAAGGAGAGATAACATTACCTAATATAGCTTATGGAACTTTTATAAGTATTACAAGTTCAAGTAGTGATTTTGCTAACGGTAAATGGGCAGTAGTAGCTTCACCAACTACAAGATCTATGATCGTAAGGGTCTTAGTACCTTCCGGATTTTCTAACGCCGGGGCTTATCTAGATTGTACCGTTACGGCAAATCAAGTAGTTGCTTCTTGTGTAAATAGAATTACTTTAAATACTCCAATATCAGACAAAACTTTATCTGTCTTTGGTTATTCGACTACAATAACATTAAGTGATAATTTTAGTATAAGTGCAGGCACATTGGCTTACAAATTAGGACAAAATTCTTTTTCGGAGTTTGATTTGTCTTTACAAGCGGGAGTAGTAACTATAACAACAAAGACAACGGCGGGTGTATTTCCTGTTGTAATTGTTGCTTTTAGTTCAACAGATAGTACTACTTGCGAGGTTGTAGATAGTTTTAACGTAACCGTAAATAATGCAGGGACATTTAGTTGTACAACTGCAAACCTTTTAGGAGGAAATATATCGTCGGCAGGTGTATTAACGTTACCAAATTCGGTTGGTTTAATTACCAAGACGATGGAATCAAGTGGAGGTAATCCAGTTACAAGTGTAGCTGCTAACGGTGCAAGTGGATCAATTAGTAAAACTTTATTTTATGCCATAACAGTACCAACAGGTTTTGCAAATGCAGGTGCGAGTGTTGAATGTAGTGTATCTTATACTCAAACGTCAAACGTAGTAACTCCAACATTAGCTTGTAATTTAATTGATTTTGATGATCAGGCTATTTTAACATCAGGAGTTGTATTGCCCGGAACTTTAGAAGATCATAATAGTTTTGCATCAGGTAGTTTGGATTTAACCGACTTTAATTATACCCCTAAAAGTTTTGCAAAAGTTTCAAGTAATACAGACAGAGATGTTACATATTCAATAACAGTACCTAATGGGTATTCAAACGCGGGGGCTACTTTAAGTTGTGTTTACGAAATTTTACAACCTGCGGACGTTAATTTTATAGATTGTAATACAAGAGATGAGGTATTTTTTATAGGCGTTCAAACTCCTTTAGCCTCAAATTATTTAACTGATTATTCCTATGCTACCGCTAACGTTAGATATTTAAAAGTTTACGCAGATACAACTGATGTATATAATCTTCAAGGAAAAACGCTTTGCGTAGGATCAATAGGCGGAACTGATAAAAGTCCTTTTATAGTAGGAAACGGAAACATTACTGCAATAGGTAGAATTAATTATGGACAGGGCGGTGTATCTACCGTAACAGTACCAGAGGAGTTTTGGATTACATTTGGATCAGGAAACGTAGTACAAACTTTACACCGTAAAAATTACGCAAACCAAACAACAGTACAGATATTTTAATTATGGCATTTGAATCGGTAAACTTACAAATATATATTTATAGCGGAACTT
>Ga0307488_10000419_pt1 | contig 34755 bp, 28 predicted proteins | sample SB02metaG_FD_202248 | JGI IMG/M metagenome (GOLD analysis project Ga0307488, IMG submission 202248) | Sea-ice brine microbial communities from Beaufort Sea near Barrow, Alaska, United States - SB 0.2 | ecosystem: Environmental > Aquatic > Marine > Coastal | place: USA: Alaska | collected...
GGCAAACCCCCAAAATCCTCGCCCCCCCCCCCGCCCCCCCCCCCCCCCCCCGATCGGCATGGCCACCACCTCCGCGGTCGCCGTCTCCGCCGCCTCCGCGTTCGCCGGTTCCGCGCTTTCTAACCGCCGCGTCGTGAAACCCGTCCGCGCCTCTCGCGTGGTACCGCGCGCCTCCGCTTCCGGTTCCGACGAAAAGGATGCACCCTTCGACGCGAGGGCGTTCCGTCGCGAGCTGAGCAAGAGCCCAAAGTACAACCGGAGTTTCAAAAAAGACGAGGAGAGCGCTGATGCGATGGAAACCGCTGGGATTGGGATGGTGAGCAAGGGCGGCCTCGTGGCGCAGATGCGGGTGGAGAACTTCACGCACGTCAAAGACGACGTGACCTTGAAACTGGCGGATGCGTACGGGTTCTGCTGGGGCGTGGAAAGAGCCGTGCAGATGGCGTACGAAGCGCGGAAGCAGTACCCACACGAACAGATTCACATCACGAACGAAATCATTCACAACCCCACGGTGAACAAACGTCTGGAGGACATGGGGGTTAAGTTCATCGCGGAGACGAAGGATGGGAAAGATTTCTCGGGGGTGAAGGACGGCGAGGTTGTTATTTTGCCCGCCTTCGGCGCGAGCGTCCACGAAATGAAGCTCCTCGCGGAGAAAGGCGTGTCCATCGTGGACACCACGTGCCCGTGGGTGAGCAAAGTATGGAACGCGGTGGATTCGCACAAGAAAAAGGAGTTCACCTCCATCATCCACGGCAAGTGGGCGCACGAGGAAACCGTCGCCACGGTCAGCTTCGCCGGCGTATACCTCGTCGTGAAAGACCTGGCGGAAGCGGAGTACGTGTGTGACTACATCCTGAACGGCGGTGATAAAGCCGCGTTTATGAAAAAGTTTGATAACGCGCACTCCAAGGGGTTCGACCCGGAAACCGATTTGATTGGGCTGGGGATCGCGAACCAAACCACCATGCTAAAAGGCGAAACCGAGATGATCGGCAAGGTGCGCGCCGGGGCTTTCCCAAATCCAGGCCCGACTACTCTGACTGTTTGCTCATACACATTACGAAGTACACCCATACTCGAGACTCAACACTGACCTTTTTCTTTTCACGCGTGTCAGCTTCTTGAAAAAACCATGATGGCCAAGTACGGCGTGTTGGAGTTGAACGACCATTACAAAAACGCGGGTGATACGATTTGCGACGCTACGCAGGAGCGCCAGGACGCGATGTACAAGCTCGTGGAGGAGAAGCCGGATTTGATGTTAGTCATCGGCGGGTTCAACTCCTCGAACACCCAACACTTGCAGGAGATCTCGGAGGACGCCGGCATCGTGTCGTACTGGGTCGACACCCCCGATCGCGTCGACACTTCAAACGTCATCGTCTGGCGCACCGCGCACGGCGAGCTCATCACCACCAAGGACTGGCTGCCCGCCGGGGACATCACCATCGGTGTGACGTCTGGGGCGTCGACCCCCGATAAGGTTGTGGAGGATGTGATTGATTTGATTTTCCAAACCAAGGCGGCGATGAAGGCGGCGGTCGCGGCGTAAACTTGCGCGATTGTTAGAATTGGAATAAACCGGCGAGAAAGAAAGACACGTATGTTGTATATGAAAGCACGATATAAACGAGAATTAAGAGCCGCACGCATAGTGGTGTACTACGTCTGGTATTGCTCTCTTCGCGGCCACGCGGTGTGACTGCGTGATTGCACGCGGTCCGCGTGAGAAAGAGTTCATACTCGTGATGAAACTTCTGAAAATTGGGCCGCGTGTGACTGAGCGCTTTTTGGCGAAGCGTCGCTTCTGCGCCTCGGCGCCAGGTTCTCACTGTTGGATACGCGTGGACGCCGCGCCGAGCGCTCGGGTCGTAGCGTCGGTCGTGGCCACGCCTTGCGGCTGGAGCATGGGAGTGATGCTGGCGAGCGGGATCACCGGCGTGGTGCCGTCGGCGGTGGTTCGACGACCGACTAGATCGTCACCGTCAGCACTTAGGTTACGTCACGCGGCGTGCGCGCGGGTGGTGCCGCGGTACGCGCTCGCGACCTCACCGACGGTCGCGTTGCTCGTTCGCTTCGATGCGATTGGGTTACGCCGACGCGCTGGAGTGATCCCTGGGGCGTTCGCGCCCGGAACCACCACACCCGGCGCGGTACGGTGGCATTGGTGGCGTGAAAAAGCGGACGTCCTCGACCCGAAGACGGGCGGGCCGTCCTCGCGCGGCGCCGCGCAAACCGTTTGGGCAGCGAGCGCTGCGTTCACCGCACCCGCGACTGACGACGAGTCCGAGAAACGTAAATGGATCCAAACCTTGCTCAAAACGGGGCCTCTCGCGCCTGGGTACGTTCGGTGGCGGCCGCGACGGGACACGTGGTACCGTACCACTGAAACTCGTCCTGGGGAAGCATGTCACATTCCGCCCCGACGATACCTCTCCCCAACCCACCCGGACCACAACCGCTGACCATCCCCAATCCACGCACACCCGCACTCGACTCGCAACAAAACAGGCTCACGCTGTCGGAGAGAGCGCACGTCGCGGGCGTGGTGCTGACGGTACGTCCCGACCGCTCGCGTTCCTTTCCCGCCCAATTGCAGAGGGTTCAACGTGAAAGGAGACAGACAGTTTTTCGACTTTTTAAGGAGTTTTGGGTTTAGTTTTTTGCCTCGGCTTGCGACTAACCTCACTCTTCAATCACCTCCCTCGTGCTCAGGCCGCCACGCTCGTCATGACCTGCGTCACGATCGTGGCGTGGACACTCGGGGGTGAAGTTTTGGCGTCGCGACTCGGCGCGGCGACCCTACAGGCGCACGTTTTGCTCGTCGCCGAGACGTGCGCGCGGTCGTTCTTCGGCCCCGCGTCGCGGTCGCGTTCGTTCGTTGCCGACCCTCGCGCGCCGCACGTGCGACGCGAGCGACGCGCGTCGAGGGACGCCTCGGCTTTCCTGGTGCTTGACGTCTGGCTCCTTTGTTTCGCGGCGCTGCACACGGCGAGCCTTTGCGGCGCGGTACGGTTCGCGGATCCAAATTTCGCCACATCCCTGGCGGTCAGCTGGCCGCTCGCGATTTGCAACTGGATCGGGCGTCTCGCGAGCGAAACGCGGGTACACATCTTCGACGACGTCGCCGTGGCGGTGGCGCGGAAGGAAACAACCGCGATGCGAAGAGCTACGCGGGCGCGGCGCCTCGGAGGAAGCCCGGCGCCGAAAGGTAAGGGCCTTTCCCAATCACCACGTTCCGCCTCTGCGATTGCCCATACTCGTACCAGAAGGGACGGATATACCGCTGACTGTTTGTCCATACATCGCGATGTACAAGATTGACACTTTTTTTTGCACTCAAAGGAGGGCCGCCGCCGCCGGACGCCGGGCCGTTGCGCAGAATTCGGTACGCAAGCGCGCTGACCGTGGAGCAGTGGCGGGAAGCGGCGATTTGCGGCAGCGCGCGTTTTTTCCGGCGAGTCACCGCGGTGTGCTGCGTTTTCGACTGGCTGGTCCTGGCGGGCATGTGGACCGCGCTCGGGGTTGTGGGTGTTGGCGGTTCGTTTTCACAAGCCGCGTTGTTGCCGCTCGCGACGTGTCTTTTCCTGGATGCCGCGCGACTCGCCGCGCAGCTCACGCACTCGCGGCTGTTAGTCGCGGCGAGAAGCCACGCCGCGGAGCCTGATGCGGCGTCGCCTTTTGCCAAGGCGTCGCCCGACGCAACCGCGCTCGGCTTCAATCCCTTTGTCAATATCAAAGCGCTTCCCGCGGGCATGACCGCCCGGCTCACCAGGGCGACGTACGCCCTGAACGTGTGGAACGTAGCGCTCACTGCGGTGGCGGTGGTGTTGGTTGGCAACATGCCTGGCGGCGCTGTTACGTCCGGACCGTCCGCTTCCTTCACGGCTTCCTTGATAGCAGTCGCCAGGGTCGTCGCGTCCGCGCGGTTCCTAAGGCTCGTCACCGAAACCGCGTACCTCAGCGCGGCGCTGCTCACCGTGGTGGACCGGCCCGTGATTGTCACGCCGGGCGCGCCTCACGCCAACGACGTCGTGACGTCCCTGAAGCTCGATTTGCACGACCTCGGCGTGGACGGGGACCTTGCCGGTGCCGTTGCGGAAAGACTGGCCGCCGCACGGGCGCTGGCGTCACGGCTAAGCAACGGATTTTCAAAGGATGGCGCGTTCCCGGGAACGGCGTTCCCGTTACACTCGGCGCTTGGATCGAGCGAAACAGTGGTAAAGGAGGAGCTCCAGTCCCCCGCGGCGATGACCCTTCCCGAGTTCACCGAAGCGATTTCCCCCGGTCTGCGCGGGTACCTCGTTGGCGCCAGAGCCGAGTCCGCCGCGGCGAAGGTGTTCCACGAGATGACCGGAGGCGGGGATATCGGAACCACGGAATCCGTCGGGCTGGCGGATATCCAGCGGTGGCTCGCGTATCAGCCTTCCCTGCGGTCCAGCTCGGGCAAAGCGCTTCCCCCCGGGAGCTCGGTGAAGGAGGGAACAAGCAACGCGAACACGAGTGACGTGGAGGTGGAAATCCGGTGGCGCAGATCGGTGCAGCGGGTGTTGCTCCGGCTGGTGCGGCGGGCGGAGTTCGGCAGGGGGAGGCAACGGGCGGCGTCGCGCGGCGGAGGCGTGAACGGAGGAGGGATGATCGACGGCGCTACCGACGCCGGCGCTTCCGGGGTTGTTTCCTCCGACGCGAACGCGTCATCTGTGGTACCCACGCGCGGACTGCGCCTTTTATCCCTGGAAGGCGGCGGAATCAAGGGTCTGGCGCTGATTTGGCAGTTGCGCGCGCTGGAGCGCGCCGCGGGAAGGCCGATGCACGAGCTGTTCGATTTGATTGGCGGCGTCAGCACCGGTGGAATAATCGCCCTCGGGTTAGCCAGGTACGTATTGCGCGTTTCCCAAATCCTGCCGACTGTTTTACCGAAGCTGGTAACTGTTGTCCATACATCGCGATATACATGACTGACACTTCTTTTTATTTATCCCAGGGGGGTGTCTCTCCTTGAGCTTGAGAAGATGTACCACGACATCGGCCGCGACGTTTTCGGAAGCCAAAGCGCGGTGCGAAGGTTGCTGAAAGGCAACGCCGCGGACAACACTGCAATCCGGAACCTTTTACTGGAGTACCTCGGTGACCTCCCCATGCTGGACGCCCCCGATCAGCTCGTCCGGTGCTTCGTGGTGTCCACGCAGCAAACGGAACGGCTAGAAGTGCGGCTGCTGAGGTACGTATTTTGTTTCCCAGCGAATCCAAAGACTGTTTGCCCATACTCGTGCCAGAAGGGACTATTACCTCTGCCCTGACTGTTTGTCCATACATCGCGATATACAAAACTGACACTTTCTTTTCTTTCCAAAGGACGTACCGCAAAAAAGAACCAAACGCGGGCCGCGACGCGCACGAGGGCTGGCGGCAGTGGGAAGCCGGGATGGCCACGTCCTCCGCGCCGACGGTTTTCCCCCCGTTCGTCAGGGAGAACGTGGGTGTGCTGGTGAACGAGGCGCCGGGTGTGACTGCAGTGTCTGACGGATCTACCAAGGCTACCGAGGGATCTACCAAGGATTCTTTGTCCGACCCTACCAACCGCTCCGGAATTTCCGTTTCGGTTGCAAAGAACACGCGGGGTTCATCGCGGAAAGAAAAGAAACAAAAAGACTCGGTTCCGCGACAAGTGTTCATCGATGGCGCGCTGAGCGGGTACAACAACCCTTCGTCGTTAGTGCTGAACGAGGGGCTTGATCTCGCGGAGCCCGGGCAGCAAATCGACGTGTTGTTATCGCTCGGGTGCGGCGAGGTCACGGGCGGCGCGAGCGGCGAGTCCGAAAACGGCGACCGCGGGCTGGTGTTTTGGCTCGGGCAGGTTGTGAACCTCGCGTTCGATGTGGAGCTTCAAGAAGCGCACGTGGCGAGTTTAATTTCGCGGTTCTCGCCGCAAACCATGCACGTCCGTTTAAACCCGCCAACTGGGGGGGTTTCCCTAACCGAACACCGCCCTGAAGTGTTACAACGCATGGAGGTGGACACGGCGCAGTACCTCGCGGAAAACAGGTACGTGTTGTATTTCACCAAATCCCGCCGGCTGTTTTGCCGATTGTCCGCCCGCAATTACGGTTTACTACATACAGCACAAGTGCACTGTTTGCCTTATATGGCACTTGGTGCCACTCGCGACTGACCCTTTTCCTTTCCAAAAACAGGATGGTCTTCGCGGACGTTGCCGCCGCGCTCGTGGATAACCGTGGGTTCGCGGAAGTACACGCCGCGCCTTCCACGCCTTGGGACCACCCCGGGTATTTCGAAACCGGGTTCGGCAGTAACACAGACGCGCTGCTCGCGAGCATGGGCGGCGACACCAAGTTCGGCGGGGCGGGGGCGATGATGAACGGAATGAGCGGAAATTCTACTTCACAAAATGCATCCGGAAAAAACGAAATGTACGACAAGGCGTTTTCCGCGTTTGAAGGGTTCCGGAACCCTGGTAACTCTTTCGGTGGTGGAAAAAACGGTAACGCTAACACGCGAAGTGGCACAGGAGGCAGTGTTACGGTCCGAAAAGGCCCTCAGGACTGGGGCAAAAATGGTTCAGAAAGACGCGTGAAATCAGCGCCGGTCGCGCCGGGACTGGATCGGTTCCCTTCCTTTCCGGGGCCCGGCACCGCGCGGTCGGCGGCGGCGGCGGAACGAAGGGCCGCCGCGGCGAAGGCTTTCGCGGAGCAGAGGAACGAGAGCTCCAATTGGGTGCGTTTCTTCTGGGGAAAGGAGTCACCGCCAGCGCCCGCGACCGCGAATGACGACTTGGGGGAAACCGAAGAAACGCAGCCCCTACGCGAACAGGTCGCGCTGGGCGAGGTGCCTGATGTTGATTTGACGACGGAGAAAACGCAAGATGAATCAGAATTGTCCAAAACGTCGGTAGTGTCCGTGGTTGAAACTGTGACTCCGCGCCTGGGGTGGTCCTCCCTAGGGGAACAAATACGCGTGCAGTCCGTTTCCGTCAAGTCTTGGCTGGACGAAAGCGGAGCCGAGTTCGTGGCGGGGTGGGACGACGACGACGCGGGGAAGGGGATTTCACGAAAAAAAAACGGAGACGACGACGAAGCGCCTCCACAGAAAACATCAGCCCGAACGCGATGAGCTTTTGGGAAGTTGAACAAAGATTGTTCCGCACCGGCGCACGGCCCGCGGAAGTTCCCCACGGACGCGCACGCGTTTGTGTTCTCCACTTAGCCTAACTTAAGTTAATATTACTATAGATATTGCTTTCTATTCCGCGTAACCAGCAGCACAGCACCACATTACCTCACTCCTCTTCGTTTTCTGTCTGCGCTGCTTTGGGAGACACGATCGTGGCGGTTGGCAGGCCACCCGGCACCGGCCGCCGCCACCGCGTGGCGCCCGTGGAGGCGTCCCAGTAATACTTTTTCTTGGATTGCGCATCCGTGAGTTCCCTCCACGGGGCAGGGAGGGTAGGGCCGTTGGGAAGCACCTCGCCAGGGACGATTTGCAACCCCGCGCCCTGCAACGCCGTTGGTTCGTGCCACTGCGCCACCCCGGTGTGTTTGTCGAAGAAGTATCGCGTCCCATCCGGGGCGACCGCGGCGCCCCAGTTTTTGTCCGCCTCGAGAAGTTTCGCGCGTTGCGCCGCGACCTCCGGGCCGGGAAAAGGCGCACAAGTGCCCGCCTGAGACTGCTCCGCGATGCGACGCGCCTGCGCAATGAGCGCGGCGAAGTCGGGAATCGCATCCTCGGCGGACATCGCGACGAGAAGCGCGCGGCGGTGTGATGATGAGGGGAACTTTTGGCAAACGAACTGCTTTTCGCGAACTTTTTCGATTTTTTCAGTTTTCGACAGCGAGTCGATCTTCGTCGTCGATCTTGGATAACCTCTTGCCTCGGTAACCTCTTCACAGCTGCGCGCACTGCTTGACGATTCGTGTCGTGCATCGCATCGTCGTAGCGAGACGCGATGCTTCGCCACGCGGTGACTTGCGCGATGCGCCGCCTTGCCACGCCCAGCGGATCGGGAGTCAGGGCGTTTGCAGGGCACGACGCCCGTTGGCGCGCCGCTTTCTCCAGCGAGGGCAAGGACGACGAGGACGGCAAGGCGGAGGGCGATTTGCCGAGCGGGGTGGAGACCGCGGGTGACACGGCCGCCGAGGCCACCGACAGCATGGACACGAGCGCTGAGTCTGGGGAGGACGATTGGGAGCTCCCGTCCACGTCCGAGGACCCTGAGACTGATGCGGGCGCGGTTGGGGATGTGCCCGCCTCATCCGGGCTCACGGGCGCGACGTTCGAATCGATCGAGCTGAGTTCCAAAACCCCGGGTGGCACGGACGTGCGAATGGTCGCGGTGCGGCCGCTCGTGCTCGCGGACGAGTCCTTGATGGAAAAAGAAGGGTGGCTTTATGACATGTCCGAGCAAGGCCACACCATCCACGATAACCCTAACATCCGGAACGCGCATTTAAGCGACCGCACGAAAACGAAAATGTACATGATGCACCTGAAGGACCCTTCCACGTGGGGCGTGCCCCAGCTGGCGGAGCAGTACCGAGTCCGACAGCAAAGGGTGATGGCTATTCTGGCGCTTAAAAAGATACAACAGGTTCACTTGAACGCGCAAAAACAGACGTTTCCGCATTTAGAAGCGGCGTGGGAAGAGTTGCACGGCAGCGAGGACCGCGGGACGGGCGAGAAGCACGTCCGGATCGTCCCCGAGCTCCCGAAGTTCCAGGTCGTGCACGCGGACACCACCCAGGAGGAGCTCGATTTGATCTTGCCGAAGTTCGTAAGTTCCGAGGATAGGGCGGAAAAAGAAGAACGGGTTTTAGTCAGGCAGTTCAAAGACGCGCTGGCGTACAACATGAAGGAAACGGCGCCTTCGCTGAACCGCACGGGTACGTATTTCCCAATCACCACACACCGCCTCCCTGCTCGGCGCGATTACCACGACTGTTTACTCATACGTACTGGTACCTGTTCCTATGACAACAGTTACGAAGTCACAAATACTGGTAACTCTTACCAGTACTGTGGTAAATTGACACAGTACTGTGCCAATTTACCAGAGGTCACACCCCGGTACCCTGTCCAATCCCGGATATACACGTCACGACCGACTGACACTTTCTTGTTAATCGTGCCAGGACGACTGCGCCGGCCGCCCTCGCGGCCGATCGGCGGGTGGGGATTGATGGTGGTGCCGATGGTGGAGAGCAATTCGAAGAAAACGCACGCCAGGGCGAAACGGGAGGGGTGGACGGTACAAGCGGACGCGCCCTTCGTGGCGTACCCCGACGGCACGAAACGCGAAATCAACGACGACGAAAAGGTGATGTTCGCGCGGCGCAGAAATCGACCCGTCAGGAAAACGAAACTGTAGAGTTTTAATCGAATTCTTTCGTCCGCGCTCTCCTACTTCTATACCCTCTATACCCTCGTTTCTCTCCCAATAACTACGCGTGCGTCGGGAACGGCGCTTGCATGAACTCGAACAGCGTTTTGGCTTGTCTTTGATCTCCCAAAATGACAGACAATTCGTCTTTCGAGAGGTACGTCAAATCCGCCAAAGTCTCGCACCTATCCAACACCCGGCGGTAGTTCCCGTCCGTGATTCCGGGAAGACGCCTCAGCACGTCGATTGCGGCTTGGTTGAATGGCGTTTCCGTGGGAGGTGCGGGTAATAAACCTACGGAGTTGTTCCCGGCAAGAATCGAACCTCCGGCGGTAGTACCGCCAGTCGTAACGCCTACGCTTTGCGGCACACCGACCGCCACCGCCGCCGCCACCGTGGGTTCGGGCTCCGCGATTTTCATTGAACGGAACATCTCCGCGGTGGCGTGTAGCGAGCGCGACCACAGCAGGCGCAGTCTTGGAAAAGCGAGCACCAGCAAGCACAGCCTACTTTGCGTCGACGTCACCGTTATGTCTGAAGACAAATCCCCAAGGCTTTGCAGCCCAAAGGCTTTTTCTTTATCGAACTCGATTAAAAGAATCGGGATTTTGTAGTGCTTCAGCATTTGCGACGCTTGGTTGTAAAGGCGCCCGCTTTGCAGCGACGAGACCAAATCCGGAATCGCCTTCCTCTCAACGCACACGTCGGGCGAAAGCACGTAATCGCCAACCTCGATCGTGGCGGGTTTCAACACAAACCCGCTTTGGTGCAGAATCGAGGGTAACGAGGACATAAACTCGCGCACGTCCACCACCAGGTGGAGTTTCGATTCGCTTCCTGACGTGGCGGATAACTGCCCGCCTCGCCGGCGGGTGTTGAGCGCCGCGTCCGCGTCGTCGTCCCGGCGTTTAGGCTCCAGCTGAGGCAACGGCAGGGACTGCGGCGTACTGGCGTGGTGTAAACCACTGAAAGAACCGAACAACGCCTTTGGGCGCTCAAACCCGTCCACGGTAAGCAAACCTTCCGCGTGCGCGCCGTGCGGCAGACGAACGCCGGGTCCGAGGCGCGTGACACCGTCGTCCAAAAGGGTTTCAACTTCCAACGCCGGTCGCGTTTCCACGCCTTTACCGTCGTTCACCCGCCCTTCTTGCTCCCTGGGAATCGCCATGTGCTGCTTCGTCCGTATCAGATTATCAAACGCCTCGGTTTCGTGGCGCACTGACGAGAGGTACCGCTGCTCCTCAAGGGAAGTGTCGTGCACTAAAAAGTACACGCGCATGGGGGCGCCCGGCCGCGACGCTTTGTGGGTTTCGATTTCGCGAATAAAAGCCGCGTCCGGGTCGTACACCACCACGAAGGAAGGGTTCGTTGACGCGAGAACACTGCCTCGGGTTGCGAGGGAGTGTATGTACACGCCCTGGGTTGCTAAATGCATTGCGTTGTCGAGTTCGAAAGTCTCGCCGACGATGCGAACTTCGTCGTGTGGTGCATCCCGGTCAGTATCTTTCGCCTTACCCGAAACCTTTCGTTTCTTCGACGCGGGCGAGGGAGGGCCGTTTGGGTCCAGGTCGCCGACGGCGGTCTTGTGGCCAGCCGCGGCCGCTTTCTGTGCCGCGGGTGCCGTTTCCTCCCGTTTTTGTTTCGCATGCTCCCTCGCAAGCACATTCGCACACGCCGCGACTGCGTCGCGCTCCGCCGCGGAGCCGCCGCCGGCAAGGCCCGCCGTGGGGTTCGGCGGAGCGCGCGCGCGGGTTCCTCTCCCCCCCCCGCCGCCGCCCGCGCTACCACGCGCGGCCGGGTCTTCCCCCATCATCGCGGCGCGCATGCGATCCATCTTACTCATCGGCGCAGCGGTCTTACCACGGCCGCCTTGCGATGTGCTTTGCGACGTGCCGCCTCCGCGTCCCCGCCCCCCTCCACGGCCTCGCGCGCGCACCGCCGCGCCCGCCGAGCCCGCCAGTCGTTGCCTGTCCAGGTACTCCGCCCACAAACCGCGCATCAGCGGTGTTTGCCCCAGCCTCAGCAATGCACTCAACTGGTTCGCGGTGGCGTCATCCTTCGCCACCACGAGTAAGGGGCCTTGCCCGAACCGTTCTTCCAAAGTGGGAGTGTAACGTACGTCACCCGGACCGGCTTGCGACGCGAAATCGTCGTCATCGCCGTCGTCGTCGTCGTCGCCGGTGAGGTCGATCTCTGCGTTTTTTTTTGCGCGCGGGGACGTTTCCGATCTTGTCGCTTTTCTGCTCGTTTCACAAACCTCGCCGCGGAGCATCCTTTTCCGGAGCATTTCTTTCTCCAACCTGACTTCTTCAACGATTTCCACGAGCAACGGCCATTTCGGCATGGGCTCCAGCACCGTTTCCAGCGTTGTTTCAGGCCGCATGGGCTCCGGGGCGTCGATTTCTTTGACCTCGAGAAAATCGTCGTCGTCGTTATTCAATTTCATTTTTTCCATTTCTTTCGAATCGTTCCGCCGCAGCACAAACACGCGTTTCTTCGCCTGTTCGAATATCGTGTGCGCCGCCTCTGTGTACAGCCACACCGACTCCCTGCCTTCGGATACTCGCAACGTCTCCAGGTACCGCAAAAAAGTAACCGCGTCGTACCGTAACAGAAACGTCCCCAGGTTTCTCAGGCTTCGCAAATCGAAAACGATTTGTTTCAGCTTCCGCGAAACCGAGTGCCACACCGGGTCCAACTGAGATTGTAAAAAAAAGTGTCAGTCTTTCGTTAAGTGTATGAGTAATTACGGGCGGACAATCGGCAAACAGTGTTGGGATTTGGGAAATAAAATACTTTCCTGTCGCTGCAGCGTCTTGTCGAAGCTCGCGTGAAGTCCTTTGTCCAGGGTCAGTTCACTGACGTCGACGTGCTTGCTTTTCTTGAGCTCGTTCATGCACGCGTGCATCACCTCCACAATAGCGTCTTGAATGGCCCGCACTTTTGGGGTCAGGGGTTGCCGCAACTCCACGACTTCGGGTGCGTGCTTATCAAGGCACCCCCGGACGCCTAAATGGAACCGCGGCCAGAGATTTAGGGAGCGCACCATCAGGGATTTCATCGCGCGTTCCGTGCCGTTGAAGCCTCTTGACAGGTCTCCTGGCCGGTCCGTGATACCCCGCACGAACCCAACCCGATTTCCAGTGCGAAACAAACGCACCACGAAAGCCTCCCCCGAGAAATCCGTGACCCGGTGGGCGTTGCACACGACAACGCCGGCTATTTCTTTCGGCAAAAGGCGGTCGCCGAGGATATCCACAACTGCGATGCGCGTGGTCACGAACAGCGGGCCTCCTCTTCTGTACAGCAAATGTCGCTCCGTGCCCGTGATGTCGGCGGTTATTTCCGGTGGGAAATTTACAAGCGGGGCGAGTTTCGAGAGGTGTACTCGCAACGCGCGCTTTTGCGCGTCGCTCGCGCCGAGGACGAGCGTGACGCCGTGTTCGGTTTCGATTTCGATTTCGGTTTCGTTTCGCGTAGATGATGACGTTTTCGTGTGGCCAGGCTTCCCGCTACTGGTACCGGGTAACAACAGGTTGGAAAACGCGTCCGTGGTCACGGTTTGCGTTTCGCGTCTGGGCTGCGGAACCGAGGCGATTAACCCCGCAAGCACCTCGCACAAACCCAACCCTTCCGCCAACACGCTCAACCCGTCTCGCTCCAAAAGCTCATCGACGATCTGTTCGTGGAACGATAGCATCACGCCGCCGGGGTTCGGGTCATCACCGGTAATCGTGGGGCCCGTGTCTGCGAGTGCGACATCAGCGACCGCCAGCGGCGACGGTGACCGTCGCCTGTCACCGTCCGCCATGCGCGACCCCCTCTGTCTGTCAGGTCATCAACGCAGTGACGAGATCTCGTAAAGTTTTCGTCGACCGAAAATGTTTTCGGGTTCGAGTTGCTTTTCGGCTCACCTTGGATAAAGCCGTCACTTCCGATGGCGCTCCTCGCGGTTCCCTGCGTTCGCCTGTTGCCGCGGGTCGGCGTGGCCCACTTTGGCGTCACGAAGCGACACAAGAAATCAACCATCACGCGTGCGTCATTCGTGGACCAGCCCGGGGATGACGCGGGTCCCGCGACATCGACGAAACTAAAACCCGAATTCATCGCCGACGGTTCCGAGACCCGCAGCATAGATGATGATGATGATGCGTACGTCGAGTCCGAGGAGGAGCTCACGGAGCGCCTCGCCGTCGGCGCTCTTGTGAGGTGGTGCGTCGAGAGGGGCGCGAGCGGCAGTGGCCTCTCCGTGCGCCTCCCGGATGACAAACACCGCGGCCGCGGGCTGGAAGCGAGCCGTGATATCGAAAAAGACACCACGGTGCTGCGAATGCCGCTGGACATGGGCATCTGCGACCAGCAGGAGGGCCACCCAACGGATGCGTGGGAAACGATGCAAAGCGCACCGTGGGGAGTGCGCCTGGCGTGTCGCGTGCTACAGGAGCGCGCGAAAGGAATTGACTCGGAATACGCGCCGTACTTACAACTGGTACCCACGAAAGTCCCGGGCTCGCCGTTGCTTTGGGACGAGGCCGACGTTCTTGGTTTGCAGTACCCGCCCGCCGTGGCGGAGGCGCGGGAAATGCGCGCCGCGGTTTTGAAGTGGCACGGCATATTAGTTGATAAGTGTCCTTCCGCGCTAGGCAACAATTTAAACTACGCAACCTTTGCAGAGGCCGTTTCCGTGGTGCACAGCCGGACCTACGGCGTCGCGTCCGCCGAGACAAACAAAAAAAGCGAGGGGTACTTCAGGGCGCTGCTGCCGCTCGCGGATCTGCTGAACCACGGAGGCGACGAGTACCCGGCGAGTGCTGGGTTTTTGTCCGGGCGCGAGTTCGATACAGAAACTGCTGCTGCTGGCTCTACTAGTAATGCCAATGACACCATTAAAAGTGTTGGCAATGACACCAAAAGTAACGCCACGGCCACTAATAAAATGTGGCCCCCGTCACAAGTCACGGATACGGTTTCGTGGAGCACCGTGGACGACGCCGGGGTTATCGAGTTCGCGGCGACCAAGGCCATGCGTTGCGGCACCGAAGCCACCATGAGTTACGGCGAGCGCTCCAACGACCACTTCCTGATGTACTACGGTAAGATTTTTTCCCACTAAACGCGTCCCGCCTTCCTGATCACGGCCCTTACTTGACGGCCACTCGTGCAAAGGAAGCGCGCTACACACATCACACGGGCGACTGTTTGCGAAGCACACACTACGAACGTCACGACCGACTGACCCTTTCGGCGTCCGTCGCGCCAGGCTTCGCGCCTCTGAGAAACTGCCACGACGACGTGGTTGTTTTCGCGGACATCGAGCACGCGCTTTCGTGGCACATGGTGTTCCACCCTGAGGTGTGGGACGGGGTTGGCTTTTTGGGTGACCAGACGGCGAGCGCGAGGGAGGAAGCGGCGCGGAGCGCGGTCCGGGCGACTGAAAACTTGTTGGCAACCACGAAAGACGGCGCGCTCGTTGCGAGCGAGCCGAGGATGAAAGTGTTGACGGGAGGTCGGTGCGATGCTCGGCTGGTGTCTCTTTTCGCGGGCGCGTATGCTGGCAACGGCGACGGTGTGGTGGGTGGTAAGGAAATGCTTGCGGTTGACATCAAATCGGCGAAATTAGATATCGCCAAGCGATGCGCCGAGCTTTTGCGGCAAATGCCGACCACCGTCGCGCGCGATTGTGAAATCTTACACGGCGACGCGCTATCTGACGCGACGCGCGCCGCGGTGTCGTACCGGTGTCACAAAAAAGAGGTGCTACAAGACGCGATTCGCGAACTAGGCAGCGGGGGGGGGGTAATGCCGGAAGCTGTGTACGGTGAGGGGAGGTAGGGAGAGGTTGTGAGTGGTCCCCAGGTGGACGCCGACTTATTACAATACCTCGAAAAGTTTCACCACTAGAAAAAAGAAAACCGAAAACCGCGGACACTCGACGTGCTTGCTCGCCACGCGCTTTTCGCCTTGAGGTAACGTGATCCACAGATCGCGCCGCGCTTCGGAGCGTCGGCCCTGACCCGCCGCGAGGCAACGCGCGTCGCCATGCCGAAGCCCAAGAGCGGCGAGGATGCTAAGGTCCCGCTGCAGGCGGTTGTTCTGGCGGACAGCTTCACGCAGGTAAGCACACGTCAGGCGAGGTGTCGTAACCCTACGACGAAGGACCGATGCGCATCTTGTGCAAGTGCTTCTCGCAGGCCGCGAGGCCGCGATCGTTCCGGGTTCCGTGTTCTCTTGCGCGCAACCTGTGACCGCGTTTCTGACCACTCCTGGCGTCTCCCCCATTCAACCCCAGGCCTTCCGCCCCATCACCCTGGAGCGCCCCAAAGCCCTGCTTCCCCTGTGCAACGTGCCGATGATCGAGTACGTCCTGGAGTTTCTGTCCACGAACGGCGTGGAGGAGGTGTTTGTGTTTTGCTGCGCGCACGCGGAGCAGATCGTTGAGTACTTGGAGAACTCGCCGTGGTGCCAAAACTCGAGCGGCACCAACTTCGTGGTGCACACTGTTGTAAGCACCAACTGCATTTCCGCGGGCGAGGCTTTGCGATTAATAGACCACCGGCACGTGATACGCGCGGATTTCGTGCTGATGCACGGCGACGTGGTGGCGAACATGGATTTGAAGAAAGTTTTGCACGCGCACAACGCTCGGCGCAAAAAAGAAAAGCTCGCCATCATGACATTGTGCTTCAAGCCCACCACGCAAGCGTTACGGGAGACGCGTTTTGGTGAGGGGAACCTCATCGTGGTCACGGATCCGGACACGAACCGGGTGTTGCACTACGAAACGCACGCGCCGCCGAATGAGGCGGACTCGTCGTTCGGTGACGGCGAACAAAAGAAAGCGCAAAAAAAACCGCAGCTCCCGCCTCTTTCCCTGGACGCGTCGCTTTTCAGCGACCACCCTAGCATCAAAATAAGCACCGACTTGCTCGACTGCCACGTCGACATCTGCGCCCCAGAAGTCTTATATCTGTTCACTGATAACTTCGATTACCAGAACCTGCGCCGGGACTTCGTGGTGGGGACCCTGAACGAGAGGGAGTTGGTACGTATTTCCCAATCACCACGCTCCGCCTCCCTGATTGCCCATACTCGTGCCAGAAGGGACTGTTACCTCTGACTGTTTGTCCATACATCGCGATATACAAGACTGACACTTTTTCTTTTGCAATCAGGGGAACAACCTGTACGCGCACGTGTTGGCGAGCGACGAATACGCCGTCCGTGTCGACTCACTGCGCACGTACGACGCGGTTTCTAAGGACGTGATTCAGCGGTGGACGTACCCGATGGTGCCGGACACGAACGCTTTACCCAGGGGCACCTCATCTACGTACAAGATGGAGTGGCCGAACGTGTATTCCGACGCGAACGCGCGGGTACACGCGTCCGCGAAAATAGGCGCGGGGTGTGTTTTCGGTGACGGGTGCGTGATCGGCGCCGGGTGCGTGGTAGAGCAAAGCACGTTCGGAAAAAACACGCGGGTCGGCGCGAATGTCACCGTGAAAGGCAGCTACCTGCAGACAAACGTCACGATTCACGACAACGCCACCGTAACCAGCGCATTCGCGGCGGACGGCGTGGTGGTGCACGAAAACGCGACAATAGGAAAAGGCGCCGTGCTTTCTTACGACGTCGTGGTCGGGCCCGGGCAAATCGTGGGCGACTACAGCCGAGTATCACTCGCGACGCAGCCTGTTATGGACGACGACGAGTACGACAGCGACGACGACGGGCTTGAGGTTGGTAGTTTGCCATCCGTCAGTGACGGACGACGGGTCAGCGTCGGGGGCGGCGGGTCGCTTGGCGCCCGAGCGAAAGCGCAGAACTTTGGCGGACGGGCGACCCTGAAAGATTCAGACTCGGACGACGACGCCAAAGACGTTAAAGGCCCTCGCTGTGCGTTTACGCTGACGGACAGGGAAGAGGACGCGCTGGCAAAGGCGAAAAGTGGGTTGCCATCCGTGGACGGGGTTGGCAAGCAGGTCTGGAGCGTGGACGCGTTGGGCGCCGCGGGCGCCGGGAATTTGTGGACCGCGCACGCGAGCGATTTGAGAAATCTCTGGCGGTACTCCATCGCGCCGGCGCCGTTTGCACGGGCACGACTGGCGTACCATAATGACGACGCCCTTGATAGCGACGACGACGCGACGCACACCAGGGGTGGCACGGGGGACCCATCCTTCGGAAACGGCTCGGATTCCGAGTCCGGAAACGAGTTCGGCGACGACGCCGACCAGGCGGAGACTGTTTTCCGCCGGGAAGTCGCGGAGACGTTTCTGCGGTGCGTGAAGCACGGGTACGCCGAGGCGAACGCGGTGGTTGAGTTGCAGGGACTGAAGATGGCGGAGAACCGGACGTTTGCGGATATCGCGCGGTACGTGTTGATGACTGTTTTAGGACTGGCCCTGCCTGCGCCGAAGGACGTGCAGAAGGAGAACGCGCGGCTGTACCCCGTAACCTCGCCGGCGTCCGTGCCCGAGCTTTTAAAAGTGACGCGCAAAAAAGTCGAGCGCTGGGCGCCCCTTCTCGCTCGGTTCCTAAAATCGGAAGACGACCAGGTGGAGATGTTACTCACGTTGGAGGACTACTGCAGTGAGGAAACCGTGTTTACGGGTATGGGAGGCAGCGCCCTGACCCCCGCGTTTCCCAAAATCCTGCACATGCTTTACGACATGGACGTGCTCTCCGAAGTTTCCGTGCTGGCGTGGAGCGCGGAGAAGGAAGGCGCCGAGGAGGAGGACAAAAAGTTTCTCAAACTCGCCAAGCCGTTCGTGGAGTGGCTGAAGGAAGCGGACGAAGAGAGCGAGGAGGAGACCGAAACGGAGAGTGATAGTGAGTAGGGGGTCCATTCATCAGCGCGTCTCCCTTAAATACACTCTCATCGCCCCAATAACCTCCGGCCTGGCCTTACCGCCGCTCCCTCGTTGCGGACGATGGAAACTTCTTTGTCTCCCTTAAATACACTCTCATCGCCTAAATAACCTCTGGCCTGGCCTTACCGCCGCTCCCTCGTTGCAGATGATGGAAACTTCTTTTCCTCTCCAAAATGTTTTCCTAAAAGAAAACGACGTTAAAACAACGGTTGTTCCGTCACCTCGTCAGTTTCCCGGCGCGGGAACGCGCGTGAAAATGGAGCTCCCGGAGCTCGGCGAACACTGTGAACACCACGGTGCGTCGCAACGCCCTCGCGCACCCGCCCGAGCCTGTGTTTTTCGCCTGCTCGCCTCACCTTTCCCAGATCTCGCCAGATGTACAAAACGTTCGTCAAAACTCTGACATTTCTCCAACCTCCTTCACGACGGAACCCGCAGGGTGTGGGCAGCTCGACTTTTTGCCGTTCCAGTGCCAAGGCTGCGCGAAGACGTTCTGCTTGGAGCACCGCGGGTCGCACGGATGCGCGGTTCCAGCGAGACAGGTAAGGAGGGACACCTGTGTCACGAGACTGATACACAGTTCCTCTCTCTCGCACTAGTGTCCAAATTTTTCTTTTCTAACCACTTCCCTAAAACCCGCCAGGACACGACCTGCGTCGTGTGCCCTTTGTGCGGCAAAAGCGTGAAGCACGTTGTCGGCGAGAGCATCCATGTCACCTTCGAACGGCACAACTCGGACCGAGGCCAGTGCGACCCGAGTACGCACCCGGCGAGGGCGAAACGGTGTCCCGTGATTGGGTGCAAGGAAAAACTCACCGCGGTCAACGCGTTCCAATGTAAAACGTGTCGAGTACAGGTGTGCTTGCGGCACAGGCACAAGGACGGGCACGGGTGCGGGACGGGTGCGAAACTGCGATCCAGTGGGGGAGGGGGGACATTGGGAGATAGGGGGGGGATAGGGAGTATTACTACTAAAGGAGGAGTTACAACTCAACAAGGGAGGGGGACTTTGACGAATAGCAGGAATACATCTAGTAGCGCCGGGAGCGGGAGCAGCCCGGCGCGACCGGCGCGCGCACTCGCGGCGGCGGCGGCCCACTCCGCGCCACCGCGAGAAGTATGCGGCGTCTGCGGTTTGTCGTTCCCGCACCTCGCCGCGCTGATAGGACACGCGGAGAGTGCGCACCAGGGAAATAAGAAAAAAAAAACAGGGTCGTCGCAGTGCGTCGTGAGTTGAGGGTGACACGAAAACAATCAGAACGCTCGTGCGTTTATTCAAGGAGTCGTGAATTTGTTCCGTCAGCAGTACACTTTGTACAGCTGAGAGTCTCTACGACGTTACGAAACGTCGTACAGAGTCACTCGAAAACCCACTATTCCTAAACCCGCGGTTCCGATTCGCGGACGGCAAAGCCGGTCTTGCTGGCCTTCCGCGCGTCGTGTCAGCGGTACATTTTTGAGAAGCTTTTTTACAGCTGGAGTCTGTGTAGAGTTCGCAAGCATAGGGGAAATAAGTTGTAAAGACTTATTCCCCCTAGTCGGCAAGACACTTCCCACGAGACTCGCTCTTTTCTTGTTGTTCATGTTCGCCCAAGGGCCTTAATTCCACTATTATAGCCCTTGGTTCGCCTGCATCAGCTGTTTGGCCTGCGCCGCGGCTTCCGCGAGTTCCCTGTCATCAAGGCTCATGCCCTGCGCCGCGTCCATCATGTCGTCCAGCTTGAGCGCGGCGGCCCTGTTGTCCGCTTGGATGCTGTCGCTGCGTTTCAGGGCCCCGGCGCCTCCCATCATGTACGAATCCGCTTGTTTCCGGTAGTTTTCCACGGATTCTTTGGGGAGCGACTGCGCTTTGCGAAACTCACGCCGCGGGGTGTTGTCGCCGCTCGCCGCGTGCTCCTCCGCCGCCGCGAAGTCGGCACCCACGGTGGACGTCGCGTTGACGAAATTGGGCCCAGTTTCGGTTCCGTCGAACTCCGCTTTCGCGACCGGGTGGTACTCCAGGATCTCGCGGAACAACAAACCGCGCACCTCCTCCGGGGTGAGTTTCCGCGATTCAAACGCGTACTCGTCCCGGGAAATTATTTCCGCCGCTGGTTCGCGTTTCGCGTCCGCCAAACCCGCAAAGTACGGGTCCGCCAGCGCCTGCTCCGCGGTCGGGCGGTCATCAGGGTCGAACGCGAGCATGCGCTCCAACAGCGCAAGCGCGTTTGGGTGCGCTTTCGGGAACCGTCGGGAGAAAGGCACGCGCGGCTTGATCCGCATGTTCCCCAGGAACCGCCGCGCTTTTTCGTTGCGCACCTTCTCAACCTGTTCCGGCCGCGGCGTGCCTAACAAGTCGGTGATTATTTCCAGCTGGTGCACCACGTTCTTTCCGGGAAATAGGGGCTTGCCGGACAGAATTTCGGCGAAAATACACCCGATCGACCAAATGTCAATCGCGGGGGTGTACTTGGTGAAGAACGACCCGCACAGCTCGGGAGCGCGGTACCACCGCGTGGCTGCGATTGGGAAAGAAAACGGTCAGTCGCGAGTCTACGGGTGTACTGTATGCGCAAACAGTGCACTTGTGATACATTTGTAAGAGCCGCGAGTACTGGTAAGAGTTACGGCCGTACTGGTCATGCTACATACATCACGAGTAGTGCACTCAAAGAGGGGCTTGTAAACAGTGTGCCTGGATTTGGGAAAGCCCGAAAACGTACCGACGTAATCGGTCCAGAACACCGTGGTCGGCCCGCTGTCGTGAAACGCGGGCCGCGCCAACCCAAAGTCGCAAATCTTCAGCTTGCAATCCGCGTTGGCCAGGATGTTTTTAGGTTTCAAATCCCGGTGATACACGTTCGCGGTGTGTACGTACTTCAGCCCTCTGAGGAGCTGGTACAGGAAAAACTGGTGGTGCTCTTGTGTGAGGTCGTCGTTCGCCTTGATGACCTGGTGCAAATCCGTTTCCATGAGCTCGAAAATAACGAAAATGTCCTTGAACTCGCGTGGGTTCGGAGGCAACACGATGTGCTTCACCTCCACGATGTCAGGGTGCTTTAAGACTCTCAACAGCTTGACTTCGCGCAGAATACGCGTCGCGTCCGAAACGTGCTCGAACACATCGGTGATTTTCTTGATCGCGACCTTCTCGCCGGTTTTGTTATCCGTGGCGCTACACACCACACCGTAGCTCCCCTTCCCAATAATCTCGTGGATCGTGAACCGGTTCGCTTCGCCGCACTCGGTGAAGAAATTCGCTTTGTCCTTGGCGTCGTTGCCCATCGTGGGACGCTAAATGGAAGGTCCTACCCGCCAAAAAAAAAGAACCCGTCAACACGTTCAACACTACGATTTGTCACCTGATCCGAGAGCGTGCGTTTCGGCCGCGGAAGAACGAGGCCGGAAGTGGGAAACACCCGACCGACTCCGAGGGTAACGTGACGAGTTTCGGGAAACACACACGACCGCGGATGCATACGCACGCCCACGCGCGCGTATCCAGCTGCCGACCGGAGCTCCGGACTCCAACAGTTGACGACACAACTAGCGATTCGCTTAAAATCGCGCGACTTTTGGAATATGCAAAGAACGACACGAACATGAGACTGTTTGCATGTGAAAGACCTCACAAAATCGAGTCGAACGATTTCGTTCGACCTTCGCTTGCTTGGGTGTTCTCGCAGCCCTCGGTTGGCGTGACGTGACGACGAGCTCGTGCGCCTGCTTCTCGGTTTTTATCTCCCGCCGTAAATGTGCCATTAACGGGCACTCACGATGGCGCTCTCCTCCCTCTGCGTCCGCGTGCCGGTAGCGCACCTGGGCTGCGTCGTCGCCCCCCGCGCGCGCTCGGTGCGACGCGCCGTTTCCGCGCACGCCTCGTTGCCCAAAAGTAAAGCAGCCCTGGCCGTCGTGGCGGTACGTCCTGAGGCATCCTTTCTGTCGACGTGGACTCATCGCGCCTTTGTTTCGCCGACTGACCTGTGAATGCCCCTGTCCCCCTTGTATCCATCCTATAGGCCGCGCCCGCGTCGTTGTTCACGCAGCTCGCGTCCGCCGCGGAATCGGACGAAGCCAAGAACGCGGTGGCTCACGTATCCAACCTGGTGACGGAACTGGGTGCGAACGATCCTCTTGATCCCGACACTGCGAAATCTATCGCGAACGTCTTGGGGCCTTTTTTTTCAATAGGCACCATCTTGTTCATCGTGAGAATCGTGATGACCTGGTACCCTAGTGTGCCGTACACGAAACTGCCGTGGGTGGTTGCATACGTACCGACGGAACCGCTTTTGAAACCTACCCGGAGTTTAGTACCCCCAGTGGGGGGCGTGGACGTGTCGCCCATTATTTGGGTCGGCGCCATCTCGTTCATGAACGAGATCCTGTTGGGGAAACAGGGGCTGCTGATTTTGCTGAGCAACAAACAGATGATGTGATTTGGGTGGCATTTCGTGGGTCATCACGAGTGTGATGGGTGTAGTTAGGCACTGGGTTTGTAGACTACCGTGGTGCTTTGGGTGAAGTTAAAGGGGGGCGCGCGAGAGGCAGCTCGAAAATAAGCAAGAATCCAGAAAGGTTGGCAAGAGTTTTCCCCATCGCCTACACCAAATTTACGCCCTCCCATGTCCCCCCTTCGCCAGTTCCTTCCGCGCGCCACACACCACGTCGTCGCCCCACCACCGACTCGCGGGTCTTGTTTCGATTCCGAGCACACGCCCAGTCGCCCTCGCGTGTCGCGGAAAACAAGCTCGCGGGTAACCTTCGTGATCCCCGGTGCGCAAACGCGTGGGTAGGTAAAGATGTCCGCCGCCCTGCGTCGATGTCGTCTAGGGGCGTCCACGTCTTCGGTGTCTGGCAGCGCGCTTTCGTGCCTGGTGGCGCGGTTCGGCGCTTCCCGGGGCTTACACGGCACCGCGGTTAATTTCGCCAAGAAACCCGCTAAGAAAGCCTCCGACGAAGCCTCCGCGGAGGACGTGCACACGCACAGCACCACGATCGCGACTGGGATCAACATCAAGAAAAGCGGATCCGACCCCGCACTCGGTCCGGATGGCGATTACCCGGATTGGCTTTGGGGTTTAGTGGAGCCTAAAAAGACGTTAGGGGACCTTGAAAAAGAAGTGGAAGAAGCTAAGCTTAGTGGGGAGTACGACGTGATGGCGATCGGGGATGTTAAAAGGCTCGTCAGGCTTCGCCGGCGGGCGAAAATAAAGGCGAACAACGCGGAGCGCGCAAAGTGAAACAGGCGAGTTTTTATGGATGGCGATCGTTTACGTGATCGGCGAACGACTTTTTGCTTTCGATTTTGAGCATGCACGGTAGTATAACACGACTCACGTACTGCTCGTAGTGCCTGTATCACCGCACGTACTTTGGCCGTGAGAAGTGTGGCCACGACCGGTTTGTATGCGCAATTACCCTGCGCCGCGTTTCGCGCCTCGGCAATCACATTCACGCCGGCGTCGCGGTTTTGTCTTTCACCATCTTCTCCCACCGCACTTTGTCGTACTCCTCCGGGAGCATGAAATCCGGATCGGAGTAGCTCCTCCAGGTGAACATGTGGCAGTCCATGCAAAGTGACTCGCTTTCGAACTGCTTCTTCCCCCGGCACCAGGTCTGCATGAAGTGGTGTTCCTTGGTGTCCGTGGAGCCGCAGGCGAGGCAATCGGGAAAGCTGGTACGACGCACAAACCGAAAAGGTCAATCTTGAGTCTTGAGTCGGTCGTGACGTGTATCCGGGATTGGAAAGGGGTCCGACGGAGTGGGTCGGCGTAACAGTTGCCAGTACTGTGAGTACTGGTAAATGTTACGTGCGCCATACAGGGCAGTAAACAGTCGTCTTAATGTGTTAATGGGGGGAAAGTTCCGCACCGGTCGTTGCGCTTCCACCGCGAGGTCCACTCATCGACGGTCATGATCTTCAACCCGCTCCCCACGGAAGGGTTGATCTCCACCGGGTCCCCGGACATGATCTTCCTCCACTCCGTGGCGTGCACGCTCGCCTTGGGATCAGCGTTCACCTCGGTGTACACCTCCGTTTTCAAATCGTCCGCGTACGCGTGCGTCCAGTCCTTCTTCTCCTCATCCTTCGCCTCGGGTTCCTGGAAGGCGAAGCGGCGAGGCATGGTCAGGTAAACGAAAGGCAGTCGGTCGTGGAGCGCGGAAAGGCTGAGGCGAGGGAGACACGGGGGGAGGTGGAAACGACGTACGGTGATCTTGGCCATTTCCAGGGGTGCGTTCGCGTTCGCGTGCGAGTGAAACCACCTCGTGCGGTGGCGTGTGCGCCACGAACGCGGGCGTGGCCACGACGCGAGTTTCGGGAGCACGAACGAAAAGTGAAAGCGTTTTCGGGAGGCAAAAAGGCGAATGAGTCTTTCGCGTGCGAAACCTTTTCCCTAACCTTTCCATCCCCTCACCCTCTTCCCACTCCCTAGGTTGTAGCTGGACGTACCTCGCCGCCGGCACCGAGCTTGCGGGCGCCGCGGGTTTGACACTCGGGTTCTTGACGTGAATCAGCTCGCTTTCGCTTTTCTCAACAATGGGTCTCGCCGTGTACTTCCACGTCGTGCAGAGCGGCTTGGAGGACTTCCCCCTAGGCGCGGTAGAGAAACACCAGTACGCGTACGAACCAGCGGTCTTGACGACGTTTTGAAGAGAGTCAGTTTTTGTTTCGGTCCGTACGCCTCCGCATAAGGCTCACCCGCGACGACGTGCACCCGCCGTGTTTGTCGCGCGCCAGCGACGAATAGGATGGAAGAAATGGATGCGAGACGTACCTCAAGGAGATCATGGCAGCCTGGGACGAAAAATCTAAATCCTATGAGTATTTGGTGTGATTTCAAGTTCGTTCTACATATGCTCTTGAATTTTTTACATCAGTGATACGGCCGCAACACGGGATGGAACTCTTCCAAGGCTTCTGTGACTTGTTCCAGCGCTTTGGTGTCATTGACAGGTTGTTTACTGTCAAGTTCATCCTCAAGTTTTTCCCCATCCTCCACCTCCGCCTCCTGTTTCCCCACCCTCGCCGGCGCGTCAACGTCCATTATTTTAACCGATTCGCAGGTGCGTTCGATTCGAAACGACCGCGTGCCTTTCTCCACCATCCGCTTGCTCACGTCCGGTCGTTGCAGGCGCACGCCAATCGTGCCTGCCTCACCCAGCAGCCCCTTCAGCTCGCACTGCTTCAAGACCCACAAACGCCGGTTGTTCGTGCTGAAGAACTTCGTGACTGTTTGCTTAGCGCCACCGCCTGCTGCAGCACCGCCGCCGCCGCCGCGTTTCTTGCCCTTTTTCATTCCATTTCCATTGCCGCGCCCATCCTCATCCGAAGACCACCCGTCCTCCTCTTTCGTATCACCCGGCTTCTCAGCATCCCCCACTGGGACCTCCGCGCTGATCACCGCGATCGCGGGCAACTCGCTGGGCTTCATCTTACCAGCCTCGATCTCCCCGAGCGTCCACGCCAGCGTCCGCCCGCACCCGCTGAAATACGGAAGCACCTTACTGTACGTGAACATGATTTGCGAAGGTTTCAGGAACACAAGAGGGCCTTCCGCGCTGCCCGATGAGGACGCCTTGCTGGAGCCTTTTTTGACAGCCTTCGTCCTCGCCACGGTGTCGTTCCCCATCCGGAGCCTTCCAAGACGACGCCGGCGGGGCGAAGTGGGAGGGAGGGACGACAGGGACGGGGCTTCGTCGAGATTCGGTCGGCGACACGATGGCCAAAATTTTGCCAAAAGTTTTCCGTTTGCCAAAATTTGAGGTAACCCGAAAATCTTCGTTGGACGCGCCGAGTGGGCGCACACCGCACGACGCGTGCGCTGCCCTGGCGGTCTCCAGGGTTTGTTCACCGCGCGCGCGTGTGTGTTTAGAGAAGTCTTCCAGCCCTGGGGCGCCGCGATGACCTCCGCGCGTGGCCTTCGCGAAAAGGTGGAGTCCCTCCTCCTCGATGAGCTGTGGGACAGCGCCGAGACCTTAGGCGGTTTGCTCGCCACATCCACCGGTGTTGATGGGTGTCACCCCGGCGAAAGGGCTGCGCACGTCGCGCTTTTCGCGGACGCGCTGCTTGGTAAGCGCGAGTTCCGGAGGGCGCTGCACCACTACGCGAGGGCGCTGGAGCTCAACCGCTTGGCACCGCACTTGGGCGTGCTTCCCGAGACAAAAACCCCCGCGCCGATGGGCACCCGCCCATTCCCTGAGTCCCCCACGACGCAAGCGCCCACCACACCAGGCATCGCGGCGGCATCTCCCGCGATTCCGATGGACACCCCTGTGGCGAAACTGGTACCAACCACAACCCACCCTTCGCACCTTGACGAGGCGAACACCAAGTTCAAGATGGGCAAGTGTTACGCCTGTTTGCGCGAGTGGCGCCTTGCGCTGAGCGAGCTTGAAACCATCCCGGCGCGCGAACGGACGTTGCCCGTGACGCTCGCGCTGGCGGAGGCGTACCGGCGCACCGGGTACGACAGGGCGTCACTCGCTTGTTACAAGGAATGTCTGCGGATAAACCCGTTCGCGGTGGAGGCGATTGACGCGCTGGCTGACGCGGGGGTGGACGTCGTTGAATTGCGCGCGCACGTCTTCCCCGAGAACGCCAACGACACGACGCAAAGCGATTCGCACACCGTGCTGCGGCTGTTACTTGAAGGACGGAGCAGCCTAGTGGCTGGCGATGTGAGAAACGCACGGGCACACTACGAAGCCCTTTCCCGTGCTTTTCCCGGGGACGCCCGGGTCACCCTGGCGCTTGCGCGAATCGCGCTCGCGAACAACGACAAAGACGCCGCGCTCGATCACTTCCGGCGACGGCGCGGCGTCGACCCGCGAGCCGTGGAGGGCGCGGATTTGTTCGCCGAGCTCTTGCGGAGCAACAGAGAGGAGGGCGAGGGGGATGATGTGACATCCACGAAAACCAAAACCCTAACCGCATCCGCGCACGACGTGGATGACGAGTTCGGGTTGGGCGGGTACGGGGTGTTGAGCGGCGGGTACGGCTTGGGTAAGTATTTCCCACCCACCACATTCCACCGACTGATTGCCCATACTTGTACCAGAAGGGACTATTACCTCTGAATGTTTGTCCATACATCGCGATATACACGACTGACACTTTCTTTTTCATCGTATCAGGCGGGTGTAACGCTTGCGGCGCGGACGGCGAGTTGCGGGAGCTGGTCCGGGATTCGCTGGAGGCGAACACGGAGTCGCCCGAGTCGTGGATCGCCGCGGCGGTGTACTGGTCCGCGCGAGGGCACGTCACGAAAGCGCTGGGGTATGCGGACAAAGCCCTGAGGTAAGTATTTCCCAATCACCACATTCCGCCTCCCTGATTGCCCATACACGACTGACATTTCTTTATTTTCAATCAGGCTTGACGACTTGAAGAAAACGGCGCACCTCACGCGCGGGCATTTGTGTTTGCGTTTGCGCCGACCGGAGGACGCGGTTGTTTCGTTTCGACGCGCGGTTGGGTTGATTGACGGGCCGTCTTCTTTGGATAAGTCGAAGAAGAAAATTAAAAGTAGCACAAGTAACGCGCCCGGGGGGTCCATGATTGGAACGCACGCGTTGGTTACCCCGAGAGCCGGGCTCGTCGCGTCCTACCTGCTGCAACGCCGACGGAAAGAAGCGCTGGCGTCGGCGAAAGAGGCGTTGGCGTGCGCGCCGCGCTCGGCGAACGCGCATGCGCTGATGGGGGACGCGTATTTAGCGCGCGGGACGATGAACGCGCAGGTTGCCGTCGGTGTCAGAACGACTGCCGATACGAAGTCGCGAGCCGAGAAAGCAAAGAAGCACTTCAAAACCGCGCTGCAAATAGACCCGGGCAACGCCCGATTTGCGCTGGCGCTGAGCGAGGCGTGTCGTTTGTGCGGCGAGGCGGACGCCGCGGCGGCGTGTTTGCGTGAACTTTTGGAGGGACACGCGGGTGGGTCAAACGAAACGAACGTACGCGTGGCGTGCCACTGCGCGCTAGGCGCAGTGTTAGCGTCGCAGCGAATGCTCGCGGACGCGGCGGGTGAGTACCAGAAAGCATCCGGCCTTGACCCGGATAACGACGGCGCGCGCCGGGGAATCGCGCGGGTGGAGCGGCTGATGAAAGGCCAGGACCCGGACGCGACCGAACCCGACGAAGACGGCGACGACGACGAGGACGAGGACGGGGAGGACGAGGACGGGGAGGACGAGGACGGGGACGAGGAGTTTGAATAGAGTTAGTACTTGTCCTTGAACAGAGTCCATACTTGTGATGAACAGACTCGATACTTGTGATGAACAGGGTCGATACCCGTAACACTTCCCATTCATTCGTAATACCCGTAACACTTCTCATTCATTCGTAATACCCGTACACTTCCCATTCATTCGTAATACCCGTAACACTTCCCATTCATTCGTAATACGCACCCGTGACCGTAAACGCGGCGCGGTCGGTCACGCGCTTCCCGTTAACACTGCTGACTCATCCTCCCGCTCCTCGTCCTCGTCCCCTACCACGTCCGCCTTCGCGGCTTTGATGCTCTGCGTCAAGTCGAGGAAGTGCAAAATGCCGCCTGGCAGGACCATGGCGAGTAACAAATACAACAGCACCGGCCGGATTCGGCCCGTGGTCTGCACCACCACCGCGGAAATGAGCGGGCCTAGCCAGGAACTTCCTTTGTCCGTGATTTCGAACAACGCGAACATATCCGCCTCGTGTCCTTTTGGAATCAGCTCGCTGAACACGGCTCTTCCGAACGCCTGCGCTGACCCTAAACACGCACCGAACCAGACGCCCAAGATGTACAGCTCGATTGGTTTCCTCAAGCCGATTTCTTTTGTGAAAAACCCGACGCAGCCCCACAGGGGTAGTAACGCGAGCAGCATGAGGTTTATCACCAGCACGGTTTGCGAGGACCATTTTGTTTTTACCTGAAATTGGTGCCAACCGTACGCCCCTATGGCGGCGAACAAGGGGACGATCACCGCAAGGGCGCTTAGTTCGAGCGCGCCCATGCATAGTTCTCGCGACGCGAACAAAACGCTGACCGTGGCGATCGTAGCGTACCCATCCGAAAACACGAAGAACAACAACAGGAAATAGTTGGTGTTCGGCGCTACGTTCGCGAGGTGCTTTATTAACCGGTACGTCCGGATCCAGCCTTGCAGGAGCAAGTTTTTGTCCGTAGGAGGGTCTGGTGATTGTAAAGAAAAGTGTCAGTCTTTCGTAATGTGTCAGAGTAATTACTCTGGACAATCGGAAAACAGTGTTGGGATTTGGGAAACGCGCAATACGTACCCGGTCCGGGCCGTTCCGGTAGCCGCTTGAACGCCATGAACGAAAAGAAAAGCCACCACACGCCCGATATCGACGACGCGATTCCGAAACTCCACCACGTGGACATCCCGATAGCGGTAGTGATGAACACCGCGATCACGGACACGACCAAACACGCGGTGCCGCCGACGTAGCCCCACATCATACCTTTGGACGAGATTTCCGAGTTTGCGGCTTCGCGCGCTTTGTGCGCGGACTCTTGCGACTTCTCGGATGCGACAGCACCTTGCTCTAGCAGACCCTGTTTTTCCGCGTTCACAGCGGCAAAAACCTCCGCGGTGTCCTCCACCATCAGCGGCAGATAACTGTTGTAAAACACCACGGAGACGCCTAGTGAAACGTTGCTAATCATAATAAGCAAACCGCCCACCCAGTACATGCTCGCGGAGATGGGTAACAAGATGAAAAGGCAACACGCAATCGCGCCAATCGTGCTCGCGTATACCAACCCCCGCTTGCGGTAGTTCCCGTAATCCCCGAGCGACCCGACCGTGATGAACGCTATGGCTTGGAATAGCACCGAGATTGAAATCATGGTGAAGATGAAACTCGTGGGGTTTATGCCGCCCGGTAGGGTTAGGGACGGTAAATCGGAGTAGGTGACACTGCCGGAAATCGCGTCCACCACACGGAGCTGATTGCCGTCGCCCTCCACGCACTGCAAGCAGTTGGTCTGCACATCTGACGCTAAATCCGAGCAGTACTCGGGGCGGGAACTGCCGTACCGAGACCACGCGAACTCGTTCGCCAGGTCGTCCACTAACAGGGGGACGAACACCTGCGGAGGGAGGGCGAACGGGGGGAATTGTTAGCGCTCGTGGGTGACATTTGAAAACACGTTGGGCGAGGCCGACGTTCCGAGCCGTACCGTCATGGCGCTTTGGAAATACGCAGAGTTGGCGAAATCGTAGATGTACCACCCCACGAGCTCGCGCCGAAGCAAGGCTGGGTCTTTCGCCGGGGCCATGGTGCGCGTCTGGGCGCGATGCGTTGTGAGGTCGTGGTCGTTAAATTGTCTCCACCAGCCGCCTCGGAAACGGAGCGAGCTGATTCGCTTTGGATCTGGGCAAGCAGATTTTTTTAAACACGCCTCACACAGCGCTCGAATACATCGGGATGACTACCGTCCCGTCTCCCCCCCCCCCTCTGCCGCTGCTGCTGTGGGCTTACCAGGGCCTAGTGTAACATCTTCCCCCACCGCCTTCTGTGAGGTCTTGTCATCTTCAAGATCCTCGTCTCCGTAATCGTCCTCGGCGTACAGATCGCCGTCCGCGAGTTCTTTTTCCACCAAATCGCTCACCAGCTTTGACAGATCCGCGACTTCGAAGTTTCCGTCCGGGTCGGGGGTGAGTTCCGCGAGAATTGCTCTTAGGTCCTCCTCGCCTTCCGCATCGAGCGCGTCTTTCAGCATCTCTTTCACGTTAACCAGCTCCTCGGGGGATATTTTCCCGTCGCCGTCCGCGTCGAGGCACTTGAACTTGGTGCCGATCTTCCCGTCAGCGGCGTCCAGGTCCTTCTTGACGTTCGCCAACATACGGTTCACTCGGTCGTTCACCCGGTCACAAAGCGCGGCGTCGTACTCCGCCCGGAACCAGCCTTTGTCGTCGTTATCCACGTCGTGTTCCTCCTCCTCTTCCTCCTCGATAACTTCGAACGGGTCGGCGAGGCGTTCGGTTACGTCTTCCTCCCTACCGGTTCGGCTGGACAACACTTCCTCGACGGTTTCATCCGGGATCAACTCGCACGCGTCCGCGACGCGCTCCTCTTCCAGTTCCGAGTTCATGATCGCGTCCAGGGACACGGTGACGCCTGGCGCAGCAGACGCGGCTTCGATCGCGGCTGCTTTCGTTAAATCGCCCTCCGCCGCGACCGCGGCGGCCACCGCGGCGTCGCCTTCCAGGGACACGAGCTGTTTCTGAATGCGCTTCAACTTCACGCCGTACATGTCCAGTTCCTTTCGCACCAAGTTGGTCAGTTCCTTTCGCTCCACCCCGAGCGCTGAGTTCGCGGTCAGCGCCGCGAGCAGCCGCGAAAGCTTCGCCGCGCGTCGCGCGCGTTTCCCTTGCACCACGCTTTGCACTTCATCAAGAGAAACGGAATCGATGCCGGTGTCTAGTTTCTGTTTCTTTTTTGCCGCCGGCGAGACGACAGCGGTTGTCGCGGGTTTAGTGGATGCAGATTGGGTGGACGAACCGTCATCAACGGAAGCGTCGTCTATCGCGTGTGCCGAAGTGTCTCCCGCGAAAGACGACGACGACGTTTTCGTGTCGGTGCCAAATTCCGTTTCCTGTTTCGCCTTCTCCACCGAAAGAAGTTCCTCTTCCTGTTTCGCCTTGTCCAAAAGAAACGCCTCTTCCTCCATCGCGCGCTCTGCGTTTTCTTCGTTAATAAGTTCTTCCTCCTGTGCCAGGAACTCGAGTTTTCGTGACACTTGCTCTGACCGCGACGAAGCAAGCGCGCGCTCCTCGGTGACTGAAATCACAACCTCCTCCGGAAGCGAGCCTAGGGTCTCGCCGATGTCCTTCATCGCAGCGCCTAGGCGTTCCTTCGCGGCGAGCTCATCAGTAGCCGCGTCGCTCCAGGACACGTCGCCCGCGCCTGACACCGCCGTCGCCGCCTCGCCCACGCGTTCCTCCGCCGTGATCGTAAACGCCCTGGACAACACCAACAGCGACGGCGGGAGTTTCGCGTTCAGGGACAACTCCAGCCAATCGTTGATGTGCCGCTCCAGCAAGGACCGGTCCGTGGTATCAGCACGCATACCCCGCGCTCGCGAGATGCTTTGTAACTCCGCGAACGACAAGGAAGCCAAACCCTCTTTGTAAATCACCCTGTCGTCGGCTTTGAGCTCCTTTAGTTTTTCTTTTAGCGTTCGCCGAAGGTACGAATCCGTGCCGTACGGCGACAACCCCACGAACTTGCACATGTTCGTGAGCTGACCTCGGGAGATGTGGTCCAAGGTGAACTCGTCCCCGAACAGCTTCGCGAACCTGGTGATGTCGTCATTCGTCACCGTGGCGTCCCCGGAACGCACCTTCTTCATGAAGTCGTACAGCTTATCCGCCTTGTCTCGGGTGACCCCGCTCCGGCTTTGCTTCAACCCTTTGGCCATGACCTTGACGGTATCCTGCAGAAACCGTGCCACCTCCAGTTTCGCTTTTAGCCGCTTTTTAAGCTCCTCTTCGTGCTTCAGCTCGTCCCGAAACGTGGTGGGTAGCATCCCGGGAAACAGCTTAATCGCGACGGGCAGGAAAACCTCCATGAAGGGAATCAGGACGAACGCGGCGAACGGCACCAGGCGGAAAACATCCGCGGTGGTGCGCGTCATTTGCCGTCGCTCGCGTCGAGTCAAAGGCTGGCCCCGTAGGGTTTTGAACAACAACCGGGTGGCGATTTTTATTTCCACCCATAACAGCTTGGTCCCAGCCCAGTAGTGTTTCATCTCGTCCTTGAAATGGTCGTACCCGTGAGAAAACGCGACCCGCCATTCTCGTTGCGACATCTTCGTTAAACTCACCGCCCACGGCCCTAGGCTCACGACGTACTGGCCAAACGACACTAGCTTGTTCCACGTGCTCACGGCTTGTTTGATTTGCCTTTCTAGGTGCAGGGCGTCGATCTCGGCTTTCGCTCTGTCGAGGGCGTGCAGGTCGACTTTCAAGTCATCGTCCGTCGCGTCCAGGGACGCGCTTTCTGATGATTGCGTAGCGGGTACGTTATCGGAAGCCGGGTGCGTGGGTTTCTTATCAGCTACCGTGCCTAAAGAGAACGGAGACGTGGGTGATGATTTGACCGGCTCCAGCTCTGGGCTCGATGCGAACCCGCGACGTGAAGACGCGACACGAGAAGTCGCGACGCGAGCGTCCACGAACAGCGACGATGCCGATGCCGCGAAACCTCGGGAGGAACAATCGAACGGGCTGCGAACCGCGGAGACGCGTCCCTGTACGCCTCCCCGCCATGCCTCGCGAAGAGTTTCGTGGTGAAGAACACGCGTTCCAAGGAAGGTCGGTTCATCGAACTCACGACTACGCAGTTGTGTCTGTCCCGAACCGAGTGCCAGCCCCCCCACGTCCACCAACGACGAGCTCGGAATATCCCGAGGGCGCACGCCACACGAAACGCGCCCGATGTTCGGCTCATCGTCCTGCCTCCACGCCGAGGAGAAATCCACAGCGAGAAGCTTGCGGGCGCGCCCCGGTGGAGCGCGACCGGCGCGCAGCCTCGCGCGCAACATCCCGGCGGTCGTGCGGTGCGTCGCGCGGTACACACGGTTGGGTGGGTTGCCCACCGTCGACGCGTTGCGACGATGTTTTCTGAGGGAAAGAATAAACGACTTTTTCGACTTTTTGCTCGACCCATTTTGCCCATACCGAAAACCCGAAAACGCTCAGTTTTCGAGGAAAGGGGTCGTGCCGCTCGACGACACGCATGATACTTGCCGCATGGCCAGTGGCGCCCAAAAACGCGGGCATTGACGCTATACTCGTAGGTTATAATCCCCAAGCGTCCGCGGCGCGAACAGATGCGTGTGCGCTCAGGAGCGGCGGACGAATCGAAGGTGAAAACTCTCGGTGGTCTGACGAAGACATGAAATAAATAAACCGGCACGAGCTTTTTTCGACCTTCGCTTTCGCTTTTCGTGGCGGCGGCGGAGCTATTTCACCAAATCAGACAGCCGCAGCCGCCTCCCGGCACTTCGGAACGCGCGCCCGACTACAGCGCGTACTACGACGCCATGGCGACGTTTCTGTTGTACGAATCCGCCTCCGGCTATGCCCTCTTCGAAGGCTTGGACATGGACGAGATCGGCCAGACCGCGGAGGCGGTGCAAGAGACCATCACGTACGTGACGGCGGCCGGCCCTTTTTTTCATTGGGCGTAATTATCGCGCAGCGTCGGACTCCTCCCCGACGCGCGCGCGCCTCTACCCCATCCAAAACCCGATCGCGCGAACCACGAGTGGTAACCCACCCGTGTTGTCGTGTTATGTGGTCACGTCGGCGCGCGCGCGAATCGCCACGACCTCCCCTGGTCGCGATTGGCGACGCGCCGGGTGGAAAAAAGCGACTCCGCCGCAACCGAAAACAAACCTAAAATCGACCGCGACCGGGTTAACAGTCGGGACTTTACGCAAAGTCTGTGTCACCTCTTTTTTTTGTCAACCCGTAACCTTCGCG
>Ga0307488_10000420_pt1 | contig 34713 bp, 52 predicted proteins | sample SB02metaG_FD_202248 | JGI IMG/M metagenome (GOLD analysis project Ga0307488, IMG submission 202248) | Sea-ice brine microbial communities from Beaufort Sea near Barrow, Alaska, United States - SB 0.2 | ecosystem: Environmental > Aquatic > Marine > Coastal | place: USA: Alaska | collected...
TCCATAGCAAAGAACATCATAGCTACTATTAAATGTACCATTCCAGCAAATAGAAACATATACCCCCATAGATGAGTATTAGGAAGAATTTCAATCATTTTTATTTACCTTGTAAATCATTTATTTATCCCGTAATCAATCATCATCATCCTTCCTCCAACGTGTATTCCATTCCATCCACCTCTGATGTGAATTTCCATTGTCGTTTTGGAAAGATATCCTCGTGTAGTGAATGATTTAAATTATAACTCACTATAACACACGTTGTGCTTATTCCTATGTTTAACATTCCTTTCCAAAACCATTCCATCATTGGGATGATTTCACTCATCAACTCAATCATTCATTTACTCCGTTCACATATATGTGGTAAATCATCATAACTCCTTATTTTTTAACCATTTTTTTACTCTATTGAATATTACCGAACTGATTTGTTCCCTTACCTCATCTTGTTTGAAATCACCATTTTGAAATGCATCAAACCCATTTCTTATCTCATTTAATAAATTTAACCATTCCATCTCATCTATCTTCATTAACTGAAAATTCTTTACCTCATCCTTTATTTCTTTTAATTCCTCATGTTTAACCGCCTTTGGTTTACGATTTGGTTTTACTCTTTGGATTGGTGTGTCCAATTTTATTTCCTTCAACTTGTCCCAACTCTTTTTCTCTTCCATTATTGCATCTCCAACTAATTTACCCTTGATTAATCTACTCAATTTAACATCAAAACTAACATTGTGTCTTGAAATGTTATTGGGTTCACCATATGTAAGATTTCCCCTAAATTCTAATTCACCGAATCGTCTCAATACCTCTTGAACTAAATCCTTTACCTCACTCAATTCTTGTTTTAATTTAAATATTTCATTATCTTTCATGTCATCATTCACCCTTCCATTATTTACCTCGTAAATCATTTGAACAATCGATTTAATAATTTATTTGGTATGTCGTGTTTAAGACAAATCAATATAACCATCGATATAATTAAGGGCATTTGATATGGATTTGGTGGTATTGAAACTTCCAATCCCAACAACACGGCCACTATTATTTGAATCATCATGATGAGTTGATTTCTCTTAAACACTTTTCTCTCCATTTGAATACCATTTATTTAAATTGGTGATGAAATCTCCTCAACTCACCACCAATCTTCAATCTTCAATCTTCAATCTACACCTCAAATCCCAATGAGAAATTAATACTTGATTGGATTCTCATACCAATCCTCATCATCTTCTAACGACTCCACAACCATATGACTTCTTTCAATTGATTCTTCCACTTCACTCTTACTTTTGAACAACGGCATCTCTTGTTTGGTCAAATGTGAAATAACTAAACTTAACATATTACATATGAATTTCAATCCACTTATGATGATTGATAATATTGCTATACTAAATCTTCTTATCATACTTTCATTCCTATTTAGACCGATTGTGAAATGAGGATGAGCTACCTTGAGTATCTTTGATACGAGAGGTCTCTCCCTTTCACATAAGGTCACTATGACTATCAAACACCAATGGTGTCATGCGTATTCCTCGTTATGCGTATTTTTTTGGTGTTCGGCTTCTTCTTCTTCTTGGTAATATATATATAACTTTTAAATAACCGTATATATTAAACTAATTGATGGTATGCGTATTCGTTTCACATATCTTTTTTTTTGTAAAAAAAAACCCCACTAATTATCTAGTGAGGTTTATTTTATTATTTAGTTACTTAGAACCAAATACTTTTGAAAAGAAACCTTTTTTCTTCTTTTTGCCTTTCTTTCCAATCTTCTTCTTGCTCTTCTTCTTTTTCTTAATCTCTTCCATACCAGCCATATTCATATCTGAACCTGCTTGTACTGTTGGAACTACTCCAAAGAAAATGACACTTGAAAGTAAGAGTTTTAATATGTTCTTCATACTATTATCCTTTTTTTTTACAACGCGTTAATAAAATCTTAATTAAATATTGACCAAATCTTATCTATAATTAAACCTATAAATCCTACCCCAACAATACTTCTCCATTTTGTTGTGTTTTCTCTAAATTGACTATTCAGTTTTGTTTCTGCCCATAATCCTTCGTGTGGGTTGAACATATTCTCCTTGATAAATTTCAGATTATCATCTGTCTTATCGTGAGATACAGTCATTGAATTCTTTAAATCATCAATATCACTCTTGATATCATCTATCTTGTTATGTATTAAGTCGAATTCTTTCCTATCGGCCTGATTCATTGTATTACTCCTAATTGAACTACTAATAAGTACATAATATATAAGTGTTAGTCACATCGAATCAGAGTAGAGCGGGTTTTATGTTGCTTTAGAACACAAAGTTCTACACTATTCGTAGTAATTATGCTCCCCATTCTCTGGTAGATGTGAAATGTTATTCACTTTCCTATATAAATATAGTATATATTAGTTTTACAACTTAATTTCATGTTCATCTTCGTATGTTTTTAATATTCGTTTAACCAATGGATGTCTAACACAATCCTCTCTATTAAAGGCCATATGATTAACTCCCTTTACATCTTTAAGTCTGAACCAAGCATCGTAGAATCCACTCTTCTCGTAGTTGGCCATTCCATTGGTCTTGTACTTATCACATTGACTCATATCACCTTGTATAATCATTTTACAATTCTCTGATAATCTAGTCATTAAAGTCTTGATTTGCATCGGTGATACATTTTGAGCCTCATCCAAGATTACATAACAATTCTCTAAGTTTGTTCCCCTTAGAAAGTTCAACACACCAATCTCTATCTTGTTATCTTGTATCATCTTTCCAGCTCTAGCCTTACCGATGATTTTATCCAATATAGTGAATGTTGATTCGTTGTATTGTTGTATTTTTGATTGAAGTTCACCAGGTAAGAAACCTAACTTATCCTCGTTACCCACATCAACCGTTGGATTGATGATGATTAGTTTTTCATATGGTGTACCTCTACGCAAAATGTCTTGTAATGCCTTGTAGATTGAAACATATGTCTTACCCGTTCCTGCTATTCCGTGACACAATATGAGTTGGGTTTCATCTTCACTTAATATATCATGGAATACTTTTTGATTTAATGTTTTTGCCTTGAAATTATTTACTATTTTAGGTATTGAACCTATTCTTGTTTTAAACTCTCGTTTAGATTGTGACATTATAAACCTCGTTGTGTAAAATTAATAATTATTTATACTTCTAATGATCTCCTAAACCATCCATAATAATATTTCAATAGTGTTGGTTTAGCACTACACAAGTCAGAATAGTATTTAACACGAAATGCTCTGGCTCTTTCTAATTCAAGTTTATCAATGGCCTTTAATGTGTTAGGTCCTATTCCACCATCTACGGATATATTTGCACCTTTCTGATTGGCTGCTCTTTGTAATACTTTTACTGCATTACTTCTACCCATATTCACACACATATCGTAATAAATATATTTTAACTGAGATGGTACTTTGTCCACCTTGTTAGGGACCCAATACTTTTCCCAATAAATCTTTTTTGCCTTTTCTATGGTTAAGTCCTTTATATCCACATCCGGATTTGAATTCTTGGCAATTCCATATTTAGTCTCACCACCTGGATCATCAGGATCGTTTACATAACCACCTTCGTGTTCGATTACCTTATCTATGATTTCTTCAAATGTATCTAAAATTGGCATATCTTGTGTCTCCTCTTGTGTTTCTGTGATAAATTCAATTAACTTTGATTTACTTTCACCTATAAATAGATTTTTAATGAAGTTTATTATGATGTTTATCATGATATCGTATCATTGCTCTTTTTACTTTTATCGTGTTTAAACCAAAAATCTATTGTTTTACCAAATGTAGCAATAAATGTTCCTAATATAATATTTAATAAATCTCTATGTTGTTCCTTTAACTCCAATACTGGATGAAACAATAACCACAAAATACCACCAAACAATACAAATTGAAGTACTGTTATTGTAAATTGCATCCAATCAGGTAGGCCATCTCCACCATTTACGACATCAGGTCCTGTTGGTAAGTTATTTAACTTATTTAGAGCCATTTAAATGTTCTATTACTTCATTTAATTCTTTTTCTAATTCTTCTATCCTATCCTCTAACTTAGTCACTTGCTTCTGATTACTTACTGCCATTGTAGATAGTAATTCAAGATGTGTATTTGCTGTCTGTTGTGATTTCTTAGTCTCTTCAACCACCTTCTTCTGTTCCACAACTGCCTTACCAACCACTACTTGTTCAGATGATAATTGACCATCACCGACACCCAATACAGATTCAAGCATCTTTCTTTCGGCTTCAGGTATAGGAGCTAAATCCACTACCTTATCAACCAATGCTTCTATTGCAGGATGTTCATTTAATGCATGTGCTACAGGATTGTTACTCAATGTATCACCTACTAATTCTGTTAGGTTTTCTAATTTAGGTGCAAGGTCTATTGCCTTTGCTCCTGGCACTACTTCTTTTACTACATTTTTAATAGATTTGAGTGCTCCAAATAATTTACTACTCATCTTTTTTCTCCTCGATTGTTTTTGGCATTATAACTTTTACTAAATTATCATTAATTTTCATCAAACCTTCGGGTGGTTCTGAACCTTTAAAAATAATTTCTATTTCAGCCATTCTATCGGTATTAGTTTCGGTCATATCTATTGACATTGGTGGTGCTTGTAAAGTTCCACTCTGTTGTATTTGACCACCAATACCACTCTTAGCACCAGGCATAGACTTACCCAATCCTACTTTTAATTTCATCTTTAATGTATCTATCTTAATACTCGATAATGGAGTAAGACATATTAATGGAACTTTTAATTCTTCGATTGCCCGGTCTGGATGTGTAGATGGAATTGTTAAATCCATTGTGAGTGGTTCGCCGGTATCATCATCAAAATATAAATCTACCATTTCGATATGTTGCTTCTCTGCCATCCGTTGAGCTGACACTACAGCGTCTTGAATACCAGCGACCAATTCATCTAAAAATCCTGTTTGAGCATCTTTTGGTTTATCACCGTAATCTGCCATATTATAAAACCTCTTTATTTATTATTATTCTGCAGGTTGTATTGCTTCACCTAATATATCAAGAACTTTCATCAAACCTTCTGGTGCTCCCTCATCTATTGCTTTCACATCAATGTGGTATTTAGCACTTGTATCAGATTTTCTCTGTGATTCATTCTTATTTGATACGGATCCTTGAAATTTAACTTTTGCTCCCCAACCTTTCCAACTTGCAGATACTGTAGCTGATTGTGAATTGGTATTGGAAGAAGAATCAGAAGTACTAACTGACATATCAAAAGTAACATTAACCTCTTTAACTTGTAGGTTAGGTGCTTTAACTATTGTTAATAATGGAACTTTTAAATTTAAAGATACTTTATCCCAAGTATCTGTAACCTTACCAGCTGCATCTGTTGTGCTCGTTTTGAATGGCTTGTCATACTGAAAATCAACTGTTCTTGCACTTAAATTACCATTACCATCATCTTGTAAACCAACTTCCGTGATAAACTTTGTTGTTATACCTGCTAATGTTCCTTGTGCTGTTGCTGCTGCGTTTAATGGTCCACCGATAAGTGATTCCATTGGCAGAGCCGCAAATTGTGATGCTACACCCATTTTGTTTCTCCTAAAACTAAGTTATGTATTAAGTAACGTTTTCTATAACGTCTTTCACATATAAGTATATATAACTTAAATTTTCACTACTTTGTTTTATTATTAGTTGGATTGTTTTTTGGTTTATAATATCTTTTCTTTCTCGGCACTGGTTTACCTTTATTCGGTTTAGTCAATCTGAATATCTCTTGTTTAAGTAATTCTCTTTGTGTTCTTAAATCTTGTATTTCTTTTTCTTTATCTTCAAATCTACCAGCACTAACTAATGAAATACTTAGTATTCCACCTATTCCACCAATAATAATTCCTACTAAAACCCATAATACATCTGTCATTCTTCTTCCTCTTTATCTTTATCTTTTTTTTGTTTTTCAATTTCTTTAGATATCATCTGAGCACTACTAACAAGTACTTGATGTCCCAATTCTTCTTTCTCATCATCTAACAATGTACTTTTATCATTAATATATACAACACTACCACTTTCGTGTGATGGGTTCTCATCATAATCTAATTTCATTGCTATTGCTTCGGCTTCGATTTCAGTTGCCAACATGATTAACTCTTTTTCTTGATCGGGAGTTAGTTTATTTTCTTTATTCATAACCTCTTCTCTTTTTTAAATTTTTAATTCATCATCTACTATTTCTTTATCTTCTAGCCACCATTCGTATTTTAACCTCTCGTTCTGTCTATCTTGTAATCCCAGTTTAAATTGATTTTCATAATCATTTTCACTCATTACTATCCATAGTCTATCAAATTCTTTTTGCTCTATCTTTTTAACACCTAAGAAATAGGTTCTTGCTCCACCCAAACCTACATCACTTGCAAGTTCGACCGTAGTATTAATATTATCTAATTTATCCACTAACATATATTTCACATTTCTTCTCCTAATCTAAAACAATATGAATAAACTCCTCAATTAGTTCATAATCGTTATTCCAAAAATACATTCTAATGGTCATTGTATCACCAACCATAGTTTGAACTGGTGCTATTACTATGTTGACCTCTCCATCAGAACTACTATAACTACAACAATTAATTGTAGGTACTTCCATTCCATTAAATCCGGTTACATATGAGGTGTCCACCGATACATACATTCCATCATCATTAAAATTCCTATTAACAATATACCCTAAAGTATCACCGAGATACCACGATAAACTTGATTCCCATTGAACTCTCAATACCTCAAGTGGTACATCATTATAATATGCTGTTCCACTAATTCGTTGTATTGTTTGCCAACTATTACCTAATGTCATATGGTAATACCCATTACCATCTTGTAATAACGGAAATTCAGTATTTAATCCATTATCCATTTCTATTCGTATTACATCTGGTTCGTTTGGTTCAAATACTGATATTGAATCTGAACAACCAATAAATAATATTAGTAAAAAACTACTTAGTATCCCCTTCATTTCTCGACTTCCTTTTCTTTTTTTGCCACTGCTTCTGTGGTTTATCTTTTTTCTGTTCCGTCATCTGTTTCCAAGATTTTTTCTTCTTAATCTGTTTAACAGATTTACGAGTGGTTTCGGTATGAAGTTCTTCTTCATACTCTTCATAATACTTAGTTGTCATCTGTTTCATTGTATTCTCCACTATGTACGATCTTACGAAAAAAGCACATAAAAGTCAAGTACTTTTTACTTTTAATTTAGATAAAATGTCAAAAAATTCTGTAAGGGTGTACGATTTCTTATAATCATCAAGTATTCTGATGGTTTCAAGTAATTCAGCTTTTTTGTTTACGATGTTGTTCAAGGCTACCATACCTTGTCCTGTATAAAACGTTCCAAAACTTTCTTCTCCTAAAACATTTGTGTCATATAGTGTATCTTTTTCAGAATCACCATTCAATAATAAATAGTAGGTCATTTTGTTTTATTCACGAAATCTTTGATGTATTCATCTAAGTTTATCGAAGGTCTCCACCCAAGTAATTTATGTGCCAAATCATCCTTACATAATGTGATATCATATTCACCATCTCTTGCTGGAATATACTCAGTTGGATAATCACTTCCAAAGTATTCTGTAAGTTCATTTATAGAGTGATTTACACCTCTACCTAATTCAAATTCTTTACCATTGACATCAGAATGATATTCATTTGGAATTAATAAAGACCTACCACATCTTGAAAGACCATCTACTATATCTTCGACATGAGTAAAATCTCGTCTTTGTTCTCCATCTGATGTAATCGTTAATGACTTTCCCTTCTTATATTGTTCTTCAAATACACCAACAACTGTACAATAAGGCCCATCTAATAATTGATGGGGACCATACACATTATAAAATCTACAAATTGACATTTTTACATCATAAACACTACTATATAATTTACACAATTCTTCACCACTCCACTTAACCCAAGCATATGGACTACCATATAATCCATCGTGTTTAGAACTTGAACCAGCATATACAACAGGTATATCTTGTAATCTTGCATATTCTAATACATTCAAAGTAGATATGAAATTGTTCTTTATATGATGAACTGGATCTGATAAAGAAGTCTGTATTCTTGCTAATGCTGCTAGATGGTATATCACCTCAATATTATCAAATGGGGAAGTCTCCCAAAAAATACCATCTGCATCACACAAATCAAATTCTATATATTTACAACCTTCCTGTTCATTTTCTTTTAATCCTGTTGAGTAGTTATCTATTGATACCACCTCATGTCCTTCTTTTATTAATCTCTTGATTAGGTTTGTACCTACAAATCCGGCTCCACCTGTTACTAAACATTTCATTTTAATTCCTTTAATATTTGTTCTTTGAATTCTACAATACCATCTGCCAAGTTTGCTTCCCAATCTTCGTGAGCCTGTTCATCTGCCCCATCGGTAATATACTTGAATGAGATGAATGGAACATCTCGTAAATAACAAACCTTTGCTAATGCATATGCTTCCATATCCACTACTTCACCATAGTATTGTGTTCTATCCTCTACGAATGTATCACCACTACCACAAGTAGCATTTCTACCTATTGGATTGAATACATCTGTCGGAGATTGTATTGTGATTGGTGGATCCATTTCAAATGGTGTTTCACCTCTCATAAATCCAAGGCCTGTGACATCCATGTCTCGTTGGATAAACTTAGTACAATCGACTAATGTTTTCTTCTTAATCTTTCTACTACCAGCAGTTCCATAATTGATTACTAAGTCATAAGGTATATGTGAACCATATTTTCCGAAATGTGATGTTAATTCATATGTTGCATTAACCTTACCGACACCTGTATAAAGAACATCATAATCGTCCAATTGTTCTTGTGTTTCTATTTTAAGTGCACAGACTATTAGTGTCTTTTTACCTAATTCTGATGCTGTTCCGTATGTTTCACTCATTAAATTAGTATTTCCTTCTATATGTTTGGGCTCGTATGGACACATTAAACATCCCATTCCACAACAATAACCTCTTTTTATTAAAAATTCTTCTGATAACATCCAACTGACAATATTGTAATATCTCTAATCTTCATATTTTATCACACTCTTTATGTTTAAATCAAAATTTTCTACTCTTGGAACAAATTGTAAATCTACTGCTACCAAGTTACCAACTACATTATAACCAGCTACATTTGCCAACTTATTTGTTGCCTGTAGTGTTCCACCGGTTGCCAATACATCATCTACAATTACAACCTCACCTTTACCTCGTGGTAATTCTAATGTAGCACTTCCATATTCTAAATCATAATTAACCGATACCTTATCACCTGGTGTCTTACCTTCTTTTCTGGCACATATAACACCACCACCATAGTAAGTTGCTAAACCAGCAGCAAATATAAATCCTCTCGAATCTATACCAAGCCAATAATCAGGTAGTCTGACTCGTTTACCCATATCCACAAGTAATGACCTAAATGCCTCTTGGTCTGACAATAATGGTGAAAGGTCTTTAAAATTAATCCCCTCTTTTGGAAAATCTGGTATTTCTGTTATAAAATTTTTATACGACATTTATTAACTCCTGTTCATAAGTATCAAGTGATTTTATGTTAAACTTAAATATATCCAGTTCCATTTCACCCACTTCACCGCTTTCTTTAAGTATTGACGATAACTCTACTAATATCTGAAAGTTATCCTGTGTAAGTTTACCAGCATCAAACTCAATTATTACATTATTTTTTGCTTGAATGTGGTCGGAATGAATCTTCTTTTTTAAATCGAATTGAGTATCAGGTTGTTCTTCATCAATGTATTTATTCACACCAAGTCCTTTATGTCCTACCCAATCACCATAAATATCACTACACCAAGGTTCTAATGTTCTTAACATCTCCGTATTACAATTCTCCACTATAAATCCTATATCATATTTTGGTGGGATTATTGGGTGTAGTAATTCATCGTGTTTTACCATATGTCCCCACTTACGAATGAAGTTTCTTGTACTTCTCTGATTCTGTGCTAACCACTCATCACTTTCTCTACCTTTCATAAAGACTTCACCATTTGGATTTCTCTTGGCTCCATCCTTAAATCTACTACCTCTACAAGTCATATGATATACAAACCCTTGCCAAGTCTGAATTAATTCATATCCAGCTAATACAAACCTATTGAATATATCCGAATCTTCTTTTGATTGTGGAGCATATAAAGGATCGTGTCCACCTATGGCCAAGAAGTCATCCTTATACATAGCCCACGGAGCAAATATACCATTTGTTGTTTTTCCAATACCTTTGGATACTTCCATATCAGTTTCTAACCAACTCATCAATTCTTGTTCTTTAAACTCCTCTGTTTCTATACCAAAGTCAACCAACATCTTCTCAGGTCCATCAGGATGTAATGGTGGTTCTATTCGCGTTGCACTTACTACCTTACCTCGTTCTAAATGTTTTAACACCGCCTCATCCATTTTAGGACAGGCATACATATCAGCATGATAAATCATTACAATATCATTGGTAGCCATATCCACTAATGTATCATATAATATTGTGTGTCCTAATCTTGTAGGGCCTTCATTTCTATGTATCTTGATGTTACCATCTTTCTTTGCTGTTTTTTGCATCCATTCCCAAGTTCCATCATCTGAAAAATCATCAGCCCAACATATCTCATGTCGGTATCCCAAGTTCTTTCTGATACTATTGTAAGACCATTTTAGATACTTTAGATTGTTTCTACTTGGTTGTATAAAACTTATTACTCTATCATCTCTTTTTGACATTTTAACTTAAAACCTCTTTCATGTGTTTAATAAATATACCCTCGTTGTAGTAAAACTCATAATTTTTTATGGCAGTATCAGAACAATGATTATAAAAATCCTCATCATCCTTTAATTTATTTGCCAACATTCTAGCCTTTTCTATATCATACAAGTCTACTGATAAATCAGGCTGACACATTCTCTGAGTATCGGAATCTTTATAACCAATACAAGGTATTCCCAAGAATGCTGCATTCAAACAGAATGTTCCAGCAGTTATGGCTGGCATCAGATGAATTGCATATTTGTATTCTGATAATTTATAAATCCAATCCGTAAATTGAATGTGTGGTAATATAGATAATCTCGGTAATTGGTCGTGTAAATCTACATTTCTCATCTTTGGCATATCAATTTTATTATCGTAAATGTCTGCTATCAAATAAGAATCAAATCCACCATACCAATTAGAACAATTACCACCAATCATTGTTTTATTCTGTTTTTTTGTTTTACGGGCATCTATTATTTCATCTTCAATGATTAATGTTGGAATTACGTGGACAGGAGTATTTGGTGCAACACCATTGTAATATTTGTAATCGGTAATGTTTTCACTAAGTATCCCATCAACACTATTTAAGATATTTACATGATTTATTTGATGTTGTAATCCCATTGTTTGATGTATCCAACAAGTAGCTTCCTGCATAAACCAAACTTTTTTACCAAGCTGTCTAGCTCGTTCTACCAAGTCAAATGTCAATATGAAATCCCTAAGTTGTGGTGTCTTGGATATCAATAATATAACATGGTCGTATCCACCTCCACTAAATTGATTTATCTTATATATTGGACAATGATCCGATTGTAAAGCACACATCTGAGCAAACTCTGTTCTCATGTGTCTGTAATCTCTCGGAACTTTTTGTTCGTGTCCTAATTCACTAATGAATAGGATTTGCTTATCAATCATTATACAACTCTTTATATGACCTTTCCATAAAATAATCTGAACCTCTTTTTAATGGATTTGCCGGTATTCCGTTAAAATGGTAAACCCACGCTGATTTATATAGATTTTCCAATGTATCTCCCCACCAACATTGTGATGCCAAATACAATAAATTCTTTCTCTCCAACTGATTTAAATTATAACATTGTGGTAATAGTTTTAATTCTATATTATTTTCTTCTACAAGATAGTTTATACAAGTTTGGTCTGTCCCAAGTCCATATTTCTTCTGTATATCCAATAGATTTTCTTGATTACTCATATAAAAATCTAAAACCACATCAAAAAATTCTTTATGTGTTTCATTTACAATTTGGAATCCACCATTAAAATACGACCACGGATGAACATCGGTTTCTGACCAAAACTCTTCTTTATATTTTTTTATACTTCTCGATACCCATTCATAACAACCTGTTTCTGCAACTCCACAGTATTTACCATCAGTTTCTTCAAAGAAATTAGGACAATCAGGATGAACTATTGTATCGGCATCAACCATAAGAACTTGGTCGTAATCCATTTTACTCTCTTCAAGTAATTTAAATAAATGGTATCGTTGCCATGCTATACTCATTTGTGCAGGATCCGTTAATGGTTCTTCTAATAAAATTAATTCAGAATTATTTTTATCACACCATTTCTTCCAAGATTTTATTGACCATTCATATCCAATACTTCTACCAATCCGTTTCGGGTCTTTAATTACCGGTATAAATACTATATTACTCATTAAACATAACTCCTAATTATTCTGAACATTTCAGTTTGATTTATACCCTTCATAGAACATTGATAATTACTATGAAAATAATCAAGTGAATTCTTTTTAAAATATATCTGATGTTGCTGTGATTCAAATCTCTGTAATCGTTTTACCTTATCTTCATACTGATTTTTTACATCCACAAATAGATTTGGAATCCAATGATCTAAGGTGTGTGGTGTTTTATAATCAATAATACTACATTTACTCTTTCTTGTTAATGACTTACCAATTACACTTATCTTCTTGTGGTCTTGATGTGTATCCTCTTCAGGTGGAATGAAAATACATTGATATTGTGACATATCATACTCATCTTCTATCATTGCTATGTATTCATCTTCGGTTGTATTTTTTATATAATCAACTTCAAGAAAATTACTACTAACATTTGTAATACCATCACAGACATCTATACATTCATCATATCTTGAATTACCTGATGATTTATCAAAATTACCACCCACAGAAGTAGTGATGATGTCGAATCGTGTGTTTATGTACTTTATTATAGTTCCAAGCATTCCATATTCCACATCATCAGGATGTGGTGATAGACATAAAACCTTGTCATAACCTAAAAATTTCATAAGTTTTTAATTACCTCTAATGTGTGCATCTTTTTCAAATCAGTTTGATATGAAACCTTGATATCTCCAAAAAGAGATTCATCTAAATATTTCTTAGCCCCTTCACCTGAATAGTATTCGGTGGCACCATATCTTTTACAGATATCAACCAACCTATCTGTTGATTGTAAATCAGTTGGATAATCTACTTCCAACTTCGTATTGATTCCCAACAACTCACACAGATTAGCTATTATACAATAATTAGTAGCTGCCAAGTTATCACCCACACATTTATCGCACTCTTCTAAGATTTCCCTATACTCTGGTAAATTAGTCTTGATTTTATTCCAATCTGATTGTGGATTTAAATAAGTTTTATTTCTAATCGGTTCAAGACCTTTATTGACACTCATCGTTCTCCACTTACCATTTATATTTACTCTGTTTTGAAAATTATTCTTTTCAAACTGACACTCTTTCAATATTACAAAAACATCTACTTCTTGAATCTTCTGAAAAAACGGATACCAAGGTAGAAAGTTAGGTTGGTGTATTGCTACTCTCATTGCTTATGTCTAACTTCTAACGTGTAACCGTCATCTCGTATATCACCATCTAAGTAATTGAATTCTAAATTAGTTCTCCATGTGGAATAATTAAAACTTAATTGGTCTCTTTTACTTCCATATTTTAACTCTTCCCACCATAATTCCATAGTTTTCTTTACATCAGCTTCATTATGTCGTCTTAACATAACACCAGAAACTACCAATCCGCTATGTGGTGGATAACCTTCACTTAAATATTTTTTTGATTGGTTTTCTATTAATACAGGATCATCTTTAAAATTATTGTTATTATTTCTACCTAACCAAAGTATTGCACTTGCCTCTTCATAAACACAGTCTCTTGGATCGTGAACACATTGATTATGGTCGTAACATGCAAGATTTTTATCTGATAGGTGAGATTCTATTATTTCATTATAATCCCCAACAACGAGTTGATTACCATCCATCCAAATACTAATCTCATATTCTTGTAAATACCTATGTGGTAGTATTTTATACTTTCTAGCATTTCTCGTTGAATCAATGTATAATGGTGTTACCTTTCTAACATCCCAAAAATCAGATTGTAAATCATTATCGGTAAAACATATAAAATCAAACCCTTCAGGTGGAAACTCAGGTGTTTCTAAATGGTCATAATCCCCAAATATTGCAGTGTAAATAACATTTTTATTTTTCATTTTTTTGATGCCTATGTGGAAGTAAACGAAAGTTCTGATTGTTTCTAACATCTCCACTTATATGATTAAATTCTAAATTGGTTTTCCATGCAGAATAATTAAAACTTAATTGGTCTCTTTTACTTCCATGTTTTAACTCTTCCCACCACAACTCCATAGTTTTCTTTACATCAGCTTCATTATGTCGTCTTAATATTAAACCAGAAACTATTAATCCGTTACTTTTTGGATACCCATCTTCAAAATATTTATCCATTTGATTTTCTACCAATTCAGTATCATCTTTATCTAACGAAATTACTGCTTTAGCCTCTTTATAAACACAATCTCTTGGATCTAATTTACAATTAATGTGATTGTAACATGCAATATTCTTATCTGATAAATATTCATCTATCATGACATTTGAATCAGATTTAGTTAAAACGCCAGACTTAAAAGTTACCCCATCTTTGATTATCATATTACCATCCATCCAAATACTAATCTCATATTCTTGTAAATATCGGTGTGGTAGTATTTTATACTTTCTGGCATTTCTTGTTGAATCACTATATAATGGTGTTACTTGTCTAACATCCCAAACGTCTGATTGGATATTGGTATCGGTGAAACATATGAAATCAAACCCCTCAGGAACAAACTTGGGTGTTTCTAACCTGTCGTAATCTCCAAATATTGCCGTATAGATAACATTTTTATTCATCTACTACTGCTCTCCCTTTTAATTTTTCCCAATCCTTTTCGGGTCTGACCTTCAAGTTGGTTTCCCAAGCACCTTTCAATACATTCATATCTACATCATTACTCTCACCAAAGTTAATTAATGCCTGTATGTCTTTAGGAAAACAACTTCCACCAAATCCATACTTACCATCATGACCAGGAACATCCAAATGTGAATGTCCGACTCTACCATCACGAACAAAACCTTCAATTGCATCTTTCCAAATAACACCACATTTATCTGCCAATAATTTCATATCATTTAAAAATGATATTTTAGTGGCAAAGAATGTGTTCGTCATATACTTAATCATTTCTGCTGTTTCATAGTTGGTTTCTATTATTGATAAGGTTGAACCAAATCTTTCCCTAAATAACTCACTAACCTCAACCACATTATCTGAATTACCACCGAGTATAAATCTACTCTGATTAATAAAATCGAAATTAGCTGACCTTTCGGTTAGGAATTCAGGATTAAATACTATCCTTAAATCTTTATATTTCTCTTGTAACTTTCTTGTAGTTCCTGGTGTTACCGTAGACCTCAGTAAAATTATACCAATTTGAAATAGCTGTGCATATTCATTGATATTTTGTAAGACATTATCTACTATGTCTATATTCATAGAACCATCTGAATTTGATGGAGTTGGTACTGATAGAAATATTATGTCGGTATCGAGGACATCTCTAAGTGGATGAGTTGATTTGTTAGGGTCCTTATCATAAACCCTCACTTCAGCATCAATTCCTACATTTGGAGAGAATCCATATCTTACAGCACTTCCTACAAATCCATTACCAATGATTCCAATCCTTTTACTTATTTTCACTTATCCTACTCCTTTCCAAGTTGCACCATTATTAGTGTAATGGTGTTTTACTATAAATTGTGGATTGTATATTATATTGTGACCATTTCCTATTTGTTCAGTTGCCCAATATCTATCTTCTTTACCACTTAATCTTTCATCAAATGGATATTTTTTTAAATGTTTAGTTTTAAATATAGAAAAGGCATTATGAAAAAAGTATCTATCTTCTGACTCACAAAAATGATTTATCATTTCTTCATCTCCAAAGTTTGACCACAGATATCTCGGAGTGACTTTCTTACCATCCCATATTGGAATCTGCTTCCCCCACATTGCCACATTATCACTTGTATCTGATAATATATTTCTCTCATAGTCACCAAATTTTATTATTTCACAATGAGCCGATATAATCATTGTAAGTCGTTCTTTACACTTAGATATACCAAGATTAAGTGAACGACCAGGAGAATAGGAATTCTTATCAATGGTAACCACCTCAATATTCAAATAGTCAAATGTATTTACTATACGTAATGATTCATCACTAGACTCATTGTCCACCACTATTATTTGAGTATCATCACCTAAAAAATCAACAACTGATTGGATACAATGACCTATGTATCGTTCTTCGTTTCGATTTCTAATTACAACGGAACATTTCATTTTATACTATCCATAATTTCTTTCAAAGTTTCTAAAGATATCGCTTGGTCGGCATCACTAATTGATTCTGTTGGATTTGGATGTGATTCTACTATCAAACCATCCGCTCCTGCTGCCATTGCTGCCTTTGATATTGCTGGAACAAAGTTTCTGTAACCTGTTGAATGACTTGGATCGTAAATAATCGGTATATCACACAATTCTTTTAGTGCGGGTATCATCATCAAATCAGGTGTCCATCTAATTGATGGAAATACATGACGATAGGATGGTGCACCCACTACACCCCTTAAACATATTGCAACTTTCTCATTACCACGAACTAATATCCTTTCTACTGCTCCAAGTATCTCATCTATCGTTCCCCAAGTTCCTCGTTTCAATAAGATTGGAATGTCTAACTCACCTAATGCATCCAATAATGTATAATTTTGAAAATTGCGAGTTCCCACTTGAACTATATCAATACAATCCATTGTAGATTCTGTAATCTGATTCGAATCCATAATTTCTGATACGATGGGTAGTCCGGTTTCTTCTCTTGCGGTTTTTAAATACTCTAAACCATTTTCTCTCAATCCCTCTTTCCAGCCATTCTCACCTACTTCTTCTAGTATTGGATATGTGCAAGGTTTGTATGCTCCACCTCTTAGTGCATTAACACCAACCTCTTTCATTTTATGTGCCCAATCTACAATCATTTCTTCTGATTCTACTGAACAAGGACCTGAAATAACATATGGATTACTGTTGAATTTCCATCTACCACCACTTACAGATAAATTGAGTTTATCATCTTGAATTAATTTATCTATATATTTACTCATTATTATCACCACCATTAAATGAATAACTTCCCTCTTTTTCAAATGGATATAATCTGTGTTCTTCTACAACTTGTTCTTCTTGAGTTTTAAATTCTTGATTATTTTTTGTGATTGACATATTGGATTCTGCCCTTTTCAAATCTTCGTTTGAATGGATATTTGTACAATCATCTAACACACTACCAATCCTTCTACTTATTGTACCTTCCATAACATACTGAGCCTTTGTTATTCTCACAGATCCATTGCGTGTTCCACTGGAATCAACTGTGATTAAATCATCATAAGTATTGTCTATGAAGTAATCTATCATTTCATCTAAGTTTTTAGTTCTATCCGGGTGATCTGGTTGAAGAGCCACTACGTGTGTTGCGTTCTGTGGTATCCCCCATTCACTATTTTCTGTAAATTGATTTTGGAAAATATCTACATATACATCCGATACTTCAGCATCTCTCAATAAAGATTTTGGTCTATTATATACGTGTATGTGTTGAGTTAAAATACTTGAGCCTAATTCAGTATTATCAAAATCATTTTCTAAGATATCATATGTTTCACATATTTTTCTGACCTCATCGGATTCTGTTGATACAATTATATCTTTTATATATTCTGAGCTTAAAGCATAATCAATTGAGTGTTCTAATAGAGTTTTACCATTAACTTTTTGTAAATTCTTTTTAGTTAACCTTGTTGAATCTGTTTTTGCCGGTATTAGTGCAACTACATGCACATCTGTATGTTTCATATAATTTATTTCCTTTATGTTCGTAAAACTTTGTATTCACCTACAATTCTCTTAATTTATTTATTGACCATTCATAGGCCCTTTGTTGTCCTTCCCAAGTCATCCCACCAACATGCGGAGTTATCAATACATTATTTGATTTTGAGAACTCTACTAATTTACTATTTTTGATATCACCGAACTCATCTTTAATCACATCCGTTCCGTAACCTTTTAAATGACCAACTTTAATTGATTCTATTATTGCATCTTCATCAACCAATTCACCTCTTGCTGTATTTATTAAATAACTTCCTTGTTTCATTTGAGATAAAAACTCATCATCTACCATACCGCGAGTTTCATCTGTAACATGAGTATGTAAAAAAACCACATCTGATTTCTCTAATAGTTCTAATCTCGGAGTTCCTCTAGCCGTAGTAATTCTTTCATAAGGATCGGATGCCAATAACTTAACTCCCCAACCACTAAACAAATCACACATAATTTTACCAAGTCTACCATAACCAATCACACCAATAGTCTTACCTTTAATCTGATGTCCTACATATGGTTCATAATCCCAACCACCACTCTTTACATGATTATACCCACTTGGAATATTTCTCATCAAAGAAATCATCAAACCAAATGCCAATTCTGATGTTGATGGTAAGTCATTTAATAAGTCGTAATCATCTTTATGAGATAGAACTTTTATTCCATTTTCATTACAATAATCCACATCAATATGATTAAGTCCGGTACTGGCAGTTAATATGACACCTCTAAAAGTAGATAATATTGTTTCATCCAATACATAGTTTTGTTTGTTCGGATTACAAAAAATAACATCATAATCACTTAAATCTCTGTAAGATGATAACCAATATGTGAAATCTTCTGATACAAATTGAGGCCTATAATCTAAATGTTTGCCCCCACAAAAAGATTCTAACGAGTTGTAAATATCATTTAAATGCTTAACCGGAGTTAAACAAAGTATTTTCATCTACAGACTCTCTAAATCTTTCTTAAATGTATCGAATCCATCTGTGGTTAGTGGATGATAAAACATTTTTTCTAAAACTTTTGGTGGAACTGTAACTATATCTACTCCAATTTCATATAACTCAATAATATGTTTAGGATATCGAACACTTGAACCCATTATTTTAGTTGATACCGAATTGGAGTCAAAACAATCTTTTATTTTCTTTATGTTTGCAATACCATCATCACCAATATCATCTTTCCTTCCAATTAATGGACATATATATGTAGCACCAACTGTCTCAGATAATAATGCTTGATTTACAGAATAAATTAAATGTAAATTTATTTTAAAACCTTTTTTCGATAATTTAGATGTAGCTTCTACACCAGATTCAGTAAATGGAACTTTAAATATTAAATTGTTATATTCACTTCTTTCAGATATAGAATTAGCATTATCTTCTATCTCAGCTGATGATTCTCCAAATGCCTCTACGTGTACTTCACCTACGCCACCCAAGGCCTCACTTGTTTGGTTGATGGTGTCTATGTCGTCACTCATTCCAAATCTTTTTGAAAATGTTGGATTTGTAGTAACACCACTAAGTATTCCAAATTGTGAATATTTTTTTATTTCTTTTAAATCTAACGTATCTATTAGTATTTTCACTTACAACCTCTTAATTTGTACTTGATCTTACAACAAATATTTGTTAAAGTCAAGTTTTTTTATTGTTTAATTATTTATTTTTAACATCTCTTACATGGATGATCTGGTCTGGACTCTATGTTTCCCCTTACCATTTCATAAGCTGTGTGACATTGGTCACTTGCAAGTACTTCTTCAATTGTATTTTCTGTCAAATCTCCAAGTATGACATCTTCTTCGTGTCTATATACAGTTCTACAACATAAAGTAGCTTCACCGTTCCACATAACATGAAAAAAACCTTTTATTCGTGGACAGTCTCGTCTACCTAAATTTTTATAGAACTGGCCTGATTTTGTATTTGGAGCTCTATTTGCCTTTGAATTTGGTACTAATCTATCAAGTGTTAATGTCTTAGTTGGTAACTTATTTTCAGTTATCATTTTGTGCCAATACCGTTTTACATTACCCCAAGTAACTCTATCTAATGCATCCTTTGTCATTTTTTTTCTTCCGGCTTCTGCATCTGCAAATACTCCATCCAAATCTACATCACTATCTTTAAAATCACAACACGCGTGGACTATAATATTAAGTTTATTATCAAACTTTTTAATAAGATAAATTATATTTTCAACACATTTTTCATATGGAATCCCCATTATAGCTTCCATTGTTAATCTATCTACACCATGATGTGATATTGTAAACTTCCCCTTAAAACCATTTGATTCATAAAGTTCATACAACCTATCTATCTTTTCTTCACTCAACATCGACATATTACTATCTACGACAAGGCTTACATCAGATAAATGACTTAAAGCTAATTCTATTCTATCTAATATATCAGGATCCATAAATGTTTCATTTCCCAAATAAGGTATAAATTCTCCTTTAAAATTTTGACTTTTCAAATCAAGAATTATTTTTTTATACAGGTCATCTGACATTCTCCCCCTACCATCTTTTGTTTTCATCCAAGATGTTGGATACGGACACATGGCGCATACTGCATTACATGCAGATGTTGTTTGAATCTGTATGTGTTGTATTGAAATTATTTATCTCCTGATATCTCTAATATACTTTTTAGAATATCTTCTAAATTAGAAAGTCTAACACTACTCGTGCCGTCTGATAATGCAGTCTCTGGATTATCATGAACTTCCATAAAAATACTGTCGACTCCGATTGCAACTGCTGCTCTTGCAAGTGGTTCTATGAATTGTCTATTAGAACCATTACTACCACCAGAACAACCTTTTTGTATCGAATGGGTTGAATCAAAAACTATGGGTGCAATTTTTCTCATTGTTACTAAATTTCTCATATCTACGACATAATCTCTATAACCATAAGTATTACCTCGTTCCGTAATAATTACATTTTTATTGCCTGCTATTCTAATTTTCTCTACAACCTTTTCCATATCTTCTCCTGATATGAATTGTGCCTTTTTAACATTAACAGGCCTACCTGTTTTTGCGGCTGATATTAACATATCAGTTTGCCTACATAAAAATGCAGGTATCTGTAAAAGGTCTACATTATCTTTTAATATTTCCGCCTGCCAACTTTCATGAAAATCAGTAGTAATGGGTACATCTAATTCTGATTTTATTTTACGAAATACTTTATTTGCAGTATCTATATCAACACCTCTATAATGACTCATGGCCGTTCTGTTTGCCTTATCAAACGAGGCCTTGAATAAAAATGGGATATTTAGTTTATCACATATAATTTTAATTCTCTCGGCCATGAATAATGGATGAGTATCATTTTCAATCACACATGGTCCTGCAATTAAAACAAATGGTTTAGATTTACCAAATATTACATTATCATTAATTTTTACATTCATTTCCAATCCTTTATACTTATTGGTTTATTATTTATAAATATATCTATGTGGAAGTTTCCCACATCTATCTTGTAAATCAGACTAACATACCTCCGTTTATTTCAAGAATTTGACCTGTCATATATTCACTCTCGTGTGAAAGTAAAAACCAAATCAAACTAGCTATCTCTTCTGGTTTACCGTCTCTACCTAACGGAACTTTTTCAATTAAACTCTGATAATATTCTTTATCTGAAAATTTTTGGTGCTGTTTAGTCCAGACGATACCAGGAGAAACAGCATTTACACATATGTTTCTTGGTGCCAACTCTTTAGCTAAAGATTTAGTCATACAATCAACTGCTGCTTTAGATGCTGCATATGCCATACCACCATTTGCACCTCCAGTTTTTGCAGATATAGAACTAATGTTTACGATTGTTCCACCATCATTGATATGAGGAATACCGTATTTACACATCAGAAATACACTTAATGTATTTAATTCAAATGTCTTATTCCAATCTTCCGTACTATATTCATATGTTTGATTGAATGATATGTTACCGCCTGCATTATTTATCAGCCCATCAAAGTTTCCTATCGAATCAAAAAAGTTAGATATTTCGGTTTCATTGGTGACATCAATTTTATGTATTTTTATATATTTACCTTCTAATTGTTTTGCAGATTCCTCACTACTATGATAAATTAAATGGATTTCTACATCCGTGTTTTCATGAAAAGTTTGTACACATGACTTTCCAATACCCGTAGCACCACCAGTTATAATTATCTTCACTTCATTCCCTTTGTTAAATAACCACCATCAACATATATATCTTGACCAGTTATATAATCAGAAGCCGGTGATAACAAAAATACTGCAGTTCCTATTAAATCTTTTGGTTCTCCCCACCTACCCAAAATAGTTCTATCTTCTATCTCTTGTCTTTTATTTTTCCAACTATTTTTTGTCATATTAGTTTTTATATAACCAGGTCCTATGTTATTAACTCTTATATTATATTTACCCAAATCTAATGCAAGAGATTTCGTTAGTTGTTTTAATCCACCTTTCATAGAAACATATGCAGGATTATTAGGAAATGCCAATTCAGAGTTTAAACTTGTTATGTTAACAATTGAACCACCGTTTTCTGTCATATGTTTTGCAACTTTCCTTGACAATTCGTAGGGTGCCTTTAAATTTATTTTATATGTGTTATTCCAGTGATCATCCGTATATTCAAACAAATCATTGACATATGAAACACCTGCACAATTAATTAATCCATCTATTCTACCACTATACTGAAGAGCGTCGGTGACTAGCATATCAAGTTGAACTGGATTTGTAACATCACAATTTGGTAAATCTGCCCGTACTACAATTGCACCTAATTCTTCCAACCCATTTGCCATGGCCGAGCCATTACCACCTGAAGCGCCTGTTACTATTATAACTTTATCTTTTACTGAAAATAAATTATTTATACTTTTCAAAAACAACCTCCATCAATTCTTTTCTTCTCTTTTTAATATCTACTTCTCCGTGAATCTTACCGCTTTCATACCAAGGTTTACTATGAAAATCCTTCAAATGTAAAGTAGGTGAATCACCGATTATATTATTTGATACAAATACAATATTATTTGCTGGTAACTGTGTACCCCATACAAAACTATAGTTATATTTGTTTAATAATATCTCAAAGGCCCTAGCCGATGCCCCATAGTTTGATGTATTATTCTTTTTAAAGTCTCTATTGTATTTTACAATATATGATTCATCATGTTTAAAAATAGGATTAAATTCTAAAATAGTTAATGTTGGTTTCCACCCACCTTCCAACAATCGTTCTAATACATACCAATCCATACTATCAATGTCTAATGATAATAAATCAAAATTCTTTGGAGTTCCGTTTTCAGTTAAAGTATCACATATAGTATCTCTATCAATAAATTTATTGATAACTCTTGGATGTATCTTCCCCCACTTCTTTGATACATCTATCTCACATGAATCCCATCCATATTTATCTACTAAATGTCTAACATTGCTACCACCATAACCATGTGCCGATCCCAAATCAACAGCAAACTTGTGTTGTTCGTATAAATCACCATTGGAATATACTATATTGTTAAATATATAAGCCAATACCCCATCTTCACCTTCATCACTATACCAAGGACCTTTAGCATTCCATGTATTTTCTATAATAGAATTATCTACCTCTTGAGGTCTTAATTTTCTTCTATGTTTATCTAAATCTAACCAATCTATCATATTAATTTTTTCTCCAAATAATATTCTGCTAATGTAAAATCAATTGGATAATCAATATCATGACCTTCTATTTCACTTACAACTTTTAAGTACGGTTTATACCCAATTCTTCTTTTATATTTTTTATATAAATTCTTCTTAAAAATATACAACCCACTTGTTTCCTGTAAAACTGGCTGTAAATTTTGTGTAAGGGGTACTTTGTGTGGATTATAATTGAGTGGTTTATTATCATACCAACAAAAATTCTTTACTTCCTTAACAGGAAAAGAAGAATCATATTCACCACTTAATACTTTATCTATCATATCAGAAACAGTTTCTTTTTTGATAAAAGGTGACGTGACACAAAAATATAAAACATATTCTGAATCAATTTCATTAATTGCAGTATCCATTATGGTATTAAAGGTGGCGGAATCCTTATCAAACTTAGTGTCTCGTTTTAGGAAAGTAAAATCTATATCTTTATCAACATCACTTACTATTGATTCATCACTGGCATAAACAATTACATCATCTAATTGATCTAGTCCATTCATAACTCTAAGTGTGTGATTATAAAGAGGTGTATCACCTAAAAGTTTCACACTTTTATTTGGTAATCTTTTACTATCTGTTCTAATAAATGTTATTGCTTTCATTTTTTATTCTCTTTTTTCTAATTTATCAAGATTATCATACTCAAATGGATTTAGTAAGATTATTCTACCCTTTTCTATAAAGTCTTTGATAATACTCAAATTCAATAAACCCCATGTGTTATTTTCAAAAAAATCTTTTCTATTTTTTTTGTGCTCATCATCTTCATCTTCTGGTGCCAGACCAAATTGTATAGCCACCCCATCTGATTCTAAATAAAATGTATGTCCTATAATAGATATTGTTTCAAATTCGTGTAAGGCCTTGTTGATTGCCAACATACCAGTACCTATTCCTGTTATCTTACTCATTCTATCATCTAAGTAGGGTTTAGATGTTGAGTCTTTTTGAGATATAGGATACATATCGTCCGGTGTACCTTTGAAATTCATTAAAGAATCACTTTCTCTTTCTAACTCTCTAGCGGTCTGTTCGGTCCTCACCCAAAGCTGTGAAGTTTCTTCAGTAATTGGGCTAAAATAATTCCATCTTGTATTATTAGTTGTTGCCCAAATATCTACTTTTTTACCAGTATGTTCACCATAACCATCTTGAAAACATTTATTCACTCGAACAACTGTATCAAATTTATCTATTATTCTACCAAACTTATACCAGGATAAAGAAGGACTTGATCCAACTACCACACATTCGGTTTCTGGTTTCCAACCTGTATAATGGATATATGAATTTTTATCTGAGTGTAATACTCTCCTTAATGATTTTTTGAAATTTGTTTTTTGTGTATAACCTAATACTAGCTTTGACTTACTAAGATCCGGTTTTCGCTTTTTAATATCTTTATAAGTTCCATGTGCATCCTCTTCATCTATAAATAGTATCTTAGAATCCGAATGTGTCATTTTTTTTATTATTTTTGCATGTTCTAATACACTCATTTCTTCTTCTGTTCCAAGATTGAAAATATCTCCATTACACACATCAAAGTTATCCATCATAGATATTAAACCATCTACTATATCCCCAACATATGCCATACTTCTTGTTTGTTTTCCATCTCCGTGAATCACAATGTCCTCGTTGTTTTGTGCCTTGTCAATGAATAATGGAATGTGTCCACCACTCCATTTTTTATTTGACCTTTCACTAAAACAACCAAATATTCTTGCTATACTAACATTCAACTCATCTTGATTATATAAGTTTAATAAGACTTGTTCCTCAAACAATTTAACAAGTGAATAAGATTGTCTCTCCACATCTGTTTTGGTTATGGATACAGAATCTTCCTCATTAAAGGTTTCGTGGTGACCATATACATCAGATGTTGAGGTGAATATTAATCTTGTATTATCCTCTATACAGAAATCAGATACTTGTTTTATCATTCTTGAATTATTTATCATAACATCAGAAGAAGTAACTTTTTTTTCAAATTGAATTTTAGGGTATGTTTTCTTATATGAGGCTAGATGAAATACATAATGAAATCCACTCAAATCACAATCACAGCTTACCTCACACATACAACTCTTAGACAATCTCCAAAAATCATCTGTGCAATCTTCTTTTATAAAAGTAAAATTATCGTGATTTGGTAAATTATCTGTATTACCATAGGATAGATTATCAACCCCAACTACTTCACATCCTATCTCTAATAATTTATCACAAAGATGACTACCAATTAATCCTGCTGCTCCTGTAACTAATACTTTCATTAGTATTCTCCCAAGTCAAATGTTTTTAAAGGTCCTGTGTGTGTATCGTGACTTATAAATTCTTCAATCAATGTTCCCTCGTAACTTTCTCTCATATCAGGTATCGTGGATGGGGTTTCGTAATCCCAACCCCATCTTTTTTTCCAAACTTCAAATGTTGTATCCCACTTACCAAAATGATAATCGTTTCCTCCTTTGGCCGAGTGTGCAGAATTAACATCGATACCATAATTTTCTTTTAATTCCTGTCTGTTCATTAAATACAATTTTGGTAAAACTAAATTATGACAATTATTATATAAAAATTGAATTGATATATCAGGTGCCCACAAATGAAAGTGATACTCATCTGTTGGTTCTATGAATTCATTCCATTTATTGACATTCATACCCATTACAACCCAAGATACAATTTCTACTGAAAAGGGCTTCATCCAATCAGAATTTGAACCCATCCATCCATTTCTGTTTAATTGTAATAATCTTTGATATGTACTATCAAGTATAGATAAAAGTGCTATACCTAAATGACCAATAGGCTTCTCACCCCTCCGCCACTTATCATACGCTCCAGGAGAATTTTTACCCATATCTATTCGATTAAATCCTATAGTACCAGCGTTATCGAGTGCACCAATGTCAATTAATTTTGATATACGAGTAAAAAACTCTTTAGTAATAGGGTAAACATCATGTTGAAAACATATAATCCATTTACAATTTGGCCTTTTATCATTAATAAAATCAATTAGAGTTTGAGTGGCCATCTGTACGCCTCTTGATTTATTTTCTAAAAAAATAATATTATTATCTTCACATATCTTCTTACCTTTTTTAACTTCTTCATCAACAGAGTTATCATCAATATTTATTAACTCGAAACCTTCAGTATCTATATTTTTTAATACTTCACCACTTAACATATCATAATTATTTCTTGATGATACATATATTATTATATTATTTTTATTCATTATCTGTACTCATTATCTTTAATAGGTTTTTACAATACATATTTTCTTTTTCATCATCTGTGAAATCTAACACCTCGATAGATTCAATACTCATCTTAGGGTGCATGACTGGATAATCACTTGCAAATAATATCTTTTCAGTACCAACTATATCTGCAGCCCTTTTAATAGTCCAATACTCTCTTGTAGCTGATATATCAAACCATACATTATCTAAATTACGTTCTTTGATATCTTTAGGGGCCTGTAATTTTAATCCTTCAAAATCACCACCTAAGTGTGCACATATAAATTTTACTTTAGGATAATGTTCTGCAGCATCTAAAATACCCTTATATGAACTCATCTCTTGCCATCTTCCGGCATGAGCCAATACAGGTAAGTCATATTCTTGGGCTATGTCTAATATGGGTTCGTATAACGGATTAGAAATATTACCTTTTATTTGATTTAATCCGGCATGACATTTTATACCATCTATTCTATGTATATTATCTTTTAACCATTGTACCATAGAATCAATTTTAGGATCAATCCATGCAAAATACCAATATTTAAGTTCAGCATTCTTTAATTGTCGTAGACAATCATCATTATCTAACTTATCGGATGGTAGTATAATACCCCCACTAATTCCTGACTGCTTTAAGACTCTATCAATCTCGTGAATATCTGGAGATACTGTTTTATAGTGTCCGTAATTCCAATCTCCCAAATGTATATGTGAATCATATATTTTCATGTTTTGTAATTCCTTATCTTGTGCACCAAATCTAATGCAGGTTTTGAATCTTCCAATGTAAATCCGTTACCATTTAATATGTTTTCATACGTTTTAGTGTGTAGGTCAGTAAATCCATCTGAAAAATTTATCTCCTCACCATTTACTTTTATGGAACGAAATGCCTTCCAATCATTATGTGGTAAATCTCTCTCATCTATACTTAATGACCAATCTACATTTGCTCTTTCTAATTCTAAATAACCACTCGTACTATGATTACTTTGATGTGACACAAAATTATCTTTAGCATCACCGAATATCCACAACAGCATATCAAAGAAATGTATTCCTATATTGGTTGCTATCCCACCCGACTTGGCCGGTTCACCTTTCCACGAATAATGAAACCATTTACCTCGTGGAGTTACATATTTTAATTCTACCTTATTATTCTTTTTCTTACCAATCTTCTCTTTTAAATCAATAATACTTTGATGTAATCGTAATTGTAGAATTGGGTATATCTTCTTACCTGTTTCGACTTGTAGTTCTTCTAATGAACTAATACTGTAAGGATTTAACACCAATGGTTTCTCACATATTGCATGACTTCCATTCTTTAGTGCAAATCTAATGTGAGCATCATGTAGATAGTTTGGTGATGCTATAGAAATATAATCGAGACCTTTTCCCATCCGTTTCAACCTATCTACTTCCCTATCAAACCTTTCGTATTCACTAAAGTATGTAGCATTTGGGTGATGTCTATCTACAACTCCCACCGAATCATTTGGATCAAGCATCGTAACTAATTCACCACCAACATTTTTCATGGCCGACATATGTCTCGGTGCGATATAACCTGAGGCGCCTATCAATCCAAATCTAACCATTTAAAATCTCCACTATTCTTTTAGAGGTTTTACCATCTCCAAATAGATTGAAATTATCTATCTCAGGTAAGTGTTCTAATGTTTCAAGACTTTCCAATATATTATCGTAGCCTGAACGAACACTATATTTTTCTTCTTCAAGTATAGGATATACAAGTCCTTCCAAAACAACCACACTTTTCTTCCCCAACCAATATGCTTCCTTTGGAACTCCACCACTATCCGATATCACAAAGTCACTGTACTTTATGTAAGATAGAACTTCACCATAACTTATAGCATCCAATGTGTCAAACTCTAACTTTAATCCATAGTTCTCTATACAACTCCGTGTTCTTGGGTGAATTGGAAAAACAATAGCTCTGTAGTGACTGAGTTCATTTAATTGTTCTACTATTTTTGTAAGTTCTTTTTCTCTTGTGTTTTCTTCTCGGTGAATCGTAACAAATATGTAACCACTCTTATCTATCTTTTTAATTTTCTGAGATAAGAAATTCTCATACATTAAATCTCCAACCGAATATATCGTTCCACCAACATGAGATAAATTATCCATATCACTATCGGTCAAACAATATAAATAATTAGATGCCTCGTCTACTAATCGTCTAATTTTTTCCTCTGGCATTTCTAAGTTTTTACATCGAACTCCTGCCTCAATGTGATGTAATTTTTTCCCACTAAATGTCGATGATATTGCACCTGCAAGTGTAGATATAGTATCCCCATACACTATTACATCCGTATAGTCATTTATAACTGATGATATATCAGTAATCATATCGGATATCATCTTTGGGTATGGTTTATTATTATTATCAAATTGAAACTTTGGTGGTTCTATGTTTAGTTCTGTAAAGAAATTAGATGACATTGAATCATCATAGTGTTGTCCTGTATGTAAGATATCAAAGTCCAACCCTTGACTCTTAAACTCTCTCACTAATGGAGCGAGTTTTATATATTGTGGTCTTGCACCTACAATATGTAAATATCTCATCTAAGTATTCTAGCTGGATTCCCAACTACCGTAACTTTATCGGGAACATTCTTAGTCACTACTGAACCTGCTCCAACTACCGAATTCTTACCTATGGTTAGACTTGGTAATATGGTTGAGTTTGCTCCTATTGAAGCTCCACTCTTTACTATGGTTGGTTTTTCTTTTCTCCACTCACCAAAGGATGGAGGATTCTTATCATTGGTAAACACTGTATGTGGCCCTACGAATACATTATCTTCTATTATAACATTCTCAGGTATAAACACACCTGCAGATATGTTTGTATTATCTCCAACCACCACATCTCTACCTACTTCGGCGTAAGCACCTACTTTAACATTCTTACCGAGTTTGGATGATTCAAATACATTTGCCCTATCACTTATCATATTATATTTCTTATATGTTGTATATATTTTTCAGTAGAATTATACTCCACTCCACCTTCAATAGTGCGTTCTATCCACTCGAAATCTCTACCTTTGTTAAATTGGTTTTCTATATTTTCCACAATACTTTCAACTTCTAAAGGTTGAACATCCCAATCAAAAAATGTTCCAATCTGACCATATTGGTTGTTTAATGAAATACCTACTTTTGGAATTGGTTTTAGTGTATTTGCTAAAACTACTGTAGGTATACCCATCTGAATCGGTTTTAATGCCATCACGGATGGTGCCGAAATAACAAAAAATGAATCAGATATCAATTTATTATCATCATCGATATCCATTACGATATCATATTTCAAATCTTTATGTAGGATATCATTCAGATATTTGAAATCTTCTGTTTTACCTTGTGGATTATCTGCCCTACTCTTTATCTTTATAACTACATTTTTATTGTATTGTTTTTGTAAATCTAATAAACATAGTTTATCAAAAACTTCTGTATCAAAGTTATTGAATGGTGCATTTCTGTTACCCAAAAAATTAACAATCACTAAAATGTTCTCATTAGTTTTTTTATAATCTTTTAATTTATCATTACAAGGAATACCACCATTTAAAACTAAATTACAATCTATGTGTGGTGAATATAAATCCCTTTCTTTCTGACCAAATACTGTTACATAGTCCCAAGAAGTTCTACCTCTCGCCCTAAGATTTGGTAGTATATTTACTATCTCTTGGTTTCCGTGTTGATGTCCGATAACAGGTATTCCCAACTGTTTAGCCTGATTATAAATATCACTCATTCCATATCTAGGTCTGTCATCATCCATTATAATTAAATCATAATTATAGAGTGATGGTTTTTTGTGAAATATATTCTTAACATATTCACCATACAAATTATCAAACACTTCTCTTAAATCATCATTTCCGTACCAAGTAATTTTATCTCCCATCTGTGCTGTCTTGAGCACATCCACTTCAAATTCTTCTGATAGTTTAGGTATAGTAGGGTATATTCTTTCTCCTACTCTGTATATTGTTGAGATTAACAATATCCGTTTCACAGATTAACTTCTCCCTCAATAATATTACTACCCATTGGAAATTGTCTTTGTATATTGTAAGATTTTGAATACCTTGATATGGTTTGTGTAGTTCCACATTGATTACCAATGTTTACTTTTGCCTTAGACTTAATGTATAACTGAATTCTCAAATCCATATGTCTCATATCTAATCGTTTATTGAATTGAAACCCAAGTTCTTTTATAGGTTTATGACTCCAATAAAAATAAGGGTAATCGTGTTGATGTAATAATACCGTGAGTTTTTCGTGATGTGATTGAAATACCTCAGAATCATATTTCTTATTACCATTTTGACCAAACCTATCTGATATTAATAAACAACCATAATCTTTATCACCCACATATTCACTTATTATGGCATCTCCTAACTTCTGTTCTTCCTTTGACCAATACATTTCAGGTCGTGAATCACTCATTTCTTCATCTGTGAATTGCCAAAACTTTAACATTTGTTTAAGTAATGGAATGTCGGTGGTGTCTTTATCATATATTCTATAATGGTCGTGAAATACCTCTCCTTCTATTTCATCTAAAAATTCATCTACATATGGATTATTATCAAACACTGCATGGACATTATTATGTTCCACATCAAATAATCTTTTTAAAAGTTTTTTAGTTGGAACATATACCTTACAATTTGGATACTTCTCTTTCAATAAACGAGGTATCGTAGATAGTATTCCCCAATCACCAATACCATGACAAGTTCTCATAACCATAAATTTTTGCACATCTAAATACTCATCTGGTATCCGTAAACCTTCACTCTCTTCAAATCCAAGTATATTAGTTTCTTCAACGGGATGAAGTTGATTATCTATTATTCTCCAAAATATCATTATGTATGTCTCCCATCTGTTATTTTATTCCAAACTCTTTCATGAAAATAAAACATTACCATACCAGTAATATTCATTATAATTGCATTCCAAAGTGGTAATTCGGTTAATCCAACTGCCAGTATAATCCAAGAATTAGTAAATGCTATTATTCTCCAACTAATAGATTTTTTTGTTGAACGAGATCGTGTTTCTTTGAACATCACCAACTTATATCCCAATCTTTAAACTCGGCCGCTATACAATCTATCTTGTAGTCTTTCCTACCCTCATCTTCAAGTTGGTCTTGTATAATATTCTTAGCAGTGTTTCTTATACCATTTAATCCGTGAGTTAATCCAAGATTTCCATCTCCCTCACCTGCTCTATATTTGGTTTCGTTATGCCATATATGTAGATTCATCTGTGATAATACAATAATAGCACGAATCATTTTACCATCTAAACCCAATTCATCTAAATCATGAACTATGTCTTTAATTTCCTTAGCATACTCTTCTTTGTGTTCTGTTATAAACACTTCTTTCAATTGAATAATGGAAAGTCTGTCTATTAGTTCGGACACCGTTGGTAAGTATTTTCTCACCCCTTTCTCACGTTTAATTCTTTACTGAAATTCTTTTGATAAAAATTATTCTGTTGGATTTGTTTTTCTCTTGTCTTTGGGTGGTATAAAGATAATTCTTCGTGTGGTGGTAGATGTGCATATGTTTTACAACCAGTTATCAATTCATGCAATGGTCGTGTCCATCTTATACTTTTATCATTTCTAAAAAATCTAGCCTGATAATCAGGATAATTAACCCAATTATTCTCGGTCATTCTCCACCCATACCTTCTAACATCAGTTTGTGTAAATCCCTCTACCGTATTTACTCTTGGTATCCAAATCAAATCAACATTATCATTAACCTCTAATATAGGTTTTAATTGTAAAAGTAATGTTTCGTGTGGATATTCATCAGCATCGATATGAAATATATAATCACCTGTTGATTTTTCTATAACTGAATTTTTATGGTCTGCAAAATTACCATCAAGTTTTCTTTTGTAATCAACAACCCTACTATCTATTGAGTATTTGTCTATAACATCTTTAACATCGTTATCATTACCATCAACACAAATAACTATCTCATCTTCATCGTCTATTTTATTTACTAATATATTTAATAACTTATTTAGTTCTTCGTGTTCGTTGTAGACCGTAATACCAAAACTTATTTTCATTTTATACCTTGCTGTTCGGCTAACATTTTCACCTTTAATTTTGGTAGTTTTACTGGTTCAAAATATACAGCACTTTTTCTAACCTGATCCCAATCATATGTTCTGAATTCTGCCTTTTTACCCTCTGGAGTTTTCCTTAATGCTGAGTATAACTTTTCGTTCGCACCAAAAGTTCCGATATATCTCTGTTCAATTTTTATCTTATATATCTCGTTTTGTAAATCTACGATTTCCAACTTACCCACTTCACTTAACAACTGATATGCACTATCTCTATTACTGAATACTGATATATTAGAACCTTCCAATTTCATACCATTTAAATAATATCCAATATCACCATTCTTTAGTTTCCTTTGAAATCTCACATTCAATACTAATATGGTGGATGTTTTAGCCTGTTTTGTTTTATCTACTACCGATTGATATTTGAACGAAACGATATCACCTGGTTCAACTTTTGACCAATTTGTTCCAATCTTAGACATTAGGTTGTTCCACAGTTATTCCCATTTCCTTACATGCATCAAGAAACTCATATTGACCAAATGTTTTTGCGTTGTCTATATCAAGTTTTTCCGTATAATACTTATCTTCTTCACCTGGAATTGGATAATCTAATTGTTCTTCTTGTTCGATTTGAACTACTTCTGCATACTTCCACATCCAACTTTCAGGAGAACCTTCGGGAAAGATAATTCCTTTAGCCCCCATATTAACAACTGATGGATACCAATATATTTTTCTCTCCTCGTCAAATGATTTTAACTCATTTACAAGTTTCGATGAATTTTCAATCTGATTTAAATTATCATCGGTATAAACACTATTACTCATAAATCCACAATTAAAACACATATATGAATTAAACTTTTCTTGTATATCTTCAAAACATGCATCGTGGTCAAAACATACAGGACAATCTATTACTCTTTCCATACTAATTCACCTTTTTTAGTTTTGGTAATTCAATCTTTTTTAAGTTTGGTAGTGCACTTGAAGTTTTCTTTTTTCCTTCTCCTACTCGTTTTAACTTAGGTAACTTTAAATCAACTTTTTTTGCTGGTTCTTCAAACTTAGGTAAGTATTTATCGAGTATTTGTTCAAATTGTTTGGTCATGGCATCAAGTGAAAATTTAGTCTGATTCACTATGGAAAGTTTCTTTCCCTTTACCACATATT
>Ga0307488_10000421_pt1 | contig 34703 bp, 49 predicted proteins | sample SB02metaG_FD_202248 | JGI IMG/M metagenome (GOLD analysis project Ga0307488, IMG submission 202248) | Sea-ice brine microbial communities from Beaufort Sea near Barrow, Alaska, United States - SB 0.2 | ecosystem: Environmental > Aquatic > Marine > Coastal | place: USA: Alaska | collected...
TTACTAGAAAGCAAATAACTAAAATATCAGCATTAGATGGTTTAGTTACTGGCGGCACAATGAATTTAACAGATGCATTAACTGAAATAGGTTTAGATACAAATGGTGCTGGGTCTGTAGTTTTAAGCGCAACGCTAAGCACTATGGCAGATGGTTTAGTATCTGGTGCATTTGGCTATGGTTTAGGTACTGCATTTGCTAGGCCAAAAGCTGGTGTTAATAGAGCTAAGATATGGAGTACGCAATATAAAGCATACTTAAATAGCGTTAATAATAAGCCAGTATTAAGTAAAAAACCAGGAGATGAAGTTGAGCCTATTTCTTATGGAGGTAAATGGTTTAACGAATCTTGGTTTGGCAAAATGGTTCCAAGCCCAATAAAAGCAACAGTTGTAGATAAAAATATACCACAGTTTTTTAAAGCAGAAATATTAGCTTTAGGTGGTTCTAATGGTTTGCCATTAGTTGCAAATCAAATGGGACAAAGCATGGGCAATTCTGTTTATATTAATGCTGGTCGCAGACAAGGCGAATGGTATGCCGCTATGGATATTGTAAATCAAAACTATAGAAAAGTTAGCCCAAGAGGTAAGGCTGAATTGTTTAATATACCTGTTGGACAGTATGTAGAAACTGTAAGGGCTAAGTTGGGCAAGACAAGTTTTGCTCCGTCTGAATGGCAAGACCATATAGGTAAAATAATAATGGACGATGTGCCGTATGACCAAATGACACCAGAAGAAGCGGCATCAACTCAAGCTGTAAGGGCATACTTCGAAAAGTTTGGTGGAGAGTTAGAAGAAATAGGATTAATAAAAAGTCGCGATGTTTTTGAAGATACATATTTAAAAGAAGTTGGTAAGGCATTTGAATTAACGAGCGTTACTAATAACATTATTGACGCAAACAAAAAATGGATGGCAAAAGCCCAAGCGAAAATACAAAAAAGATATGATAAAGATTTAAAATTACAAAAATCTTTAGAGCAGCAGCAAATAGCAAGAGGCTTAACTAATAAGCAAGTTGATTTAAAAAAGAAAGTTGATGATAATATTGCTTTTTTAAAAAAAGATTTAGCTAAATTTGAAGATAAATTTGATAAAATTAATAATGCAAAAGACATTGATGAACTTGCTTCTTTATATAATGAGTTAGATCTTACAGATAAAATGCGTGATGCATTGCAAAGTCTAGGTAAATCTTTTGATGATATAAGATTTAAAATTGATAATGCTTTAGAAGTAATTGAGCATCATGGCAAATTAACTAAAGCAAACAAATATGATTTGCCACGTATATTTAACAGACAAAAAATACACAAAGAACGTGATGGTTTTAGAAATTTATTAATAGCAGAATATAAAAAGAACCCAACTATAGTTAGTAGAGATGACAAAGGCTTATTCCAAATACAAAAATTAGCTACTGACCCTGCTTCTTTGTATCGCCGAGCAGAAGAAACTATACAGAATATAATGGAGGAAACTGACGAAGATGCTATTGATGCTATATTTACTGGTTTTGGTCGGAGTGGTCCTCTTGTCTCTCGTCGATTAAATGTACCAAACTCAGCTATAAAAGAGTATTTAGTTACAGATGTTAAAGAATTAATGATTAATTATGGCGCAAGGGTAGCACCAAAACTAGAGTATCACAAAGCTAATCTTAATCCTGATACTGGTAAACTTATGACACTTGAAGAAAAATTATTTAGGATGCGTGCAGAACTAAACGCAGCAAAAGTACCGCGCAAAAGTATAGATAAATTTCTTAAAAACTATGTTCATACTTATGATAGAGTTGTTGGCACTACACTTAAAAGGGCAGATTCTATTGATACAAGAGTAGCTGATATGCTTAGAACAGCAACAAGTTGGACATTTCTTGGCGGATCTGGTGTAGCAGCTTTTGGTGATGCTGCATCAATATTTATGGATCACGAATTAAATGTAATAGGGCGTAGCTTCTTAGGTTTAATGGACGATATATCGCTTAAACATTCTGCGCATGAGCTAAAGTTATCTGGTGAAGCATTGGAAATGACATTAGGTACAACGCATCTTAGGTATATGGAAAGTTTATCTAATGATTTATTTCAGAAAACATTACCTGACAAATTAAACAACGCATTTTTTGTAGCTAATGGGCTTGGGCCAGTTACAGTTGGTATAAAAATGTTAGATGGTTTAGTGCGCGGACATACAATAATAGACTCATCAATAAAGCTTACTAAAGGTACTGCATCAGATTTTGAAAAAGAATTTTTAGCTAGATACAATATTACAGAAGAAATGGCAGAACGTATAAGCGCAATGCCACATCAAAAATCAACAGGTGGTGAGTTAATATTACCTAATACTGAAGCGTGGACAGATGTAGACGCAGTAGCAGAGTTTAGAAATGCACTTAGATCAGGCGTTATGAACAGAGTTATTATGGGTGGCCCAGAAGATAAACCTATTACTATGGATGGCGTTGCTTATATACCAGATCATGTAGCAAAGACATTGCCTTACTACGATAAAATGCCAAGAGACCCTAGGGTTAAAGGTTATGTAAGAGTTGAAAGTGGTTTTCTTGCATTGCCATTTACTTTCTACAGTTTTGTAGTTGGCGCGTTAAACAAAATTACAGGTAATATGGCAGCTGGATCTGTTAGAAATAAAACTACGCATATAGCAGTAGCAATGATGCTTGGATATTCTGTAACAAAATTTAGAACGCCTGAGTGGGCATGGGATAAAATGGATACAGAAGATAAAATAATGAGATCGTTTGATATGTCTGGTATAGCAGCATTGCAAAGTGATTTATTATACAGAGCTATAACAATGGCGCATGAACTTGGAGCAGAAGATAAATTTCCAATACAACCTAAATATAGTGGTGGCTATGATCCTCTTGGCTCATTCGTTAGTTTAGGTGGTGCGCCCGCTGATTGGACGTTAGAAGTTATGCGCTCATTAAAGCAAATGGTTGAAGGTGATGTAGGTGAAGGTGCGAAAAGTCTAGTAAACATGATTCCGCTTATAGAAACAATGGCTACTGGTGATGCACTAAAGGATACAATGAAAGATATTGTAGGTGAATTACCTAACAGGCCATAAATTGTGCGTCATGTTTTGTGCGTTGCGCTTCTATGCAGTCAATGAAAAAAAGAATACAGAGGTGACACATGACAATAAACATAGCTAACAATAGCCCACGAATAAATTACACGGCAACTGCTGGGCAAACTGCATTTACAATACCATTTGAATTTTATGACAATACAGATGTAAAAGTTTACGTTCAAGGCGTTTTAAAAACTATTACTACTCATTATTCAATCTCTGGCGGTAATGGCTCTACAGGCTCTTTAACTATGGCAAGCGGTGTTACCTTAGATAATGAGGTTGTAATAGTCAGAGACGTTCCTATGGAGCGCACAACAGATTTAACATCAAGCTATAGCGCATCTTCTTTAGACGCGCAGCTAGATCGCATTGTTGCACAAATTGCTGACCTTGATGATAAAGCATCACGAACAATACAGATAAATGATTATGAATTGGCAAGTGGTTTACTCCTCCCTGCACTTGACAATCGCAAAGGTAAGACCATCCAATTTAACACCAGCACTGGTGCTTTAGAGGTTGGTCCTACTGGCGCGGATGTAACTGCACTTGGTTCTGTTACTTCTGAAATAGCTACATTAGCTGGCATTAGTGGCAATATTACAACAGTTGCTAACTCTAATGCACAGGTTGTTGCTGTTGGTAACTCTATGACAAGTGTAAATGCTATTAATGCAGCGTTAACTAATGTAAATAACGTAGCTGGTGCAATTTCAAATGTTAATTTAGTTGGTGGTTCTATTGCTGACGTTAATGATGTGGCTGATTCTCTTGGAGAAATTACAGCAGTGCAAGCAAAGCTTACAAACATTGATACTGTAGCTGTTGCATCAACAAATATAGGCACAGTAGCAGGATCTATAGCTCAAGTTAATACTGTAGCTTCTAAGATTGCTGATGTTACAGGTGTTAATTCTAATATAGCTGCAATAACTACGTCAAATTCTAACTCTACTAATATAAATACAGTAGCTAGCAACATAGATGATGTTAATGATGTAGCTAATGTTATAACAAAAGTAACAAATGTTGCTGATAATATTGGTGATGTTACAACTGTAGCCCCAGCAGTCTCTAATGTTGGAACTGTAGCTAGTAATATAGGTAATCTTAATACTGTTGCTAGCAATATAAATAATATTAATATCGTTGCAGCCAATGGTGGCATTGGAGCTACAGGCCCACAAGGGCCACAAGGTTTAACTGGCTCAACTGGACCAGCGGGTTCAACAGGGCCAACTGGACCAGCAGGACAGCAAGGCGCAACAGGTCAAACAGGTGCGCGTGGATTTGCAGGAGCAGATAGTACAGTAGCAGGACCAGCAGGACCAACAGGAGCAACTGGACCACAAGGTGCTGACAGTACAGTAGCAGGACCAGCAGGGCCAACAGGTCCACAAGGCGCAACTGGAGCAACAGGTCCGACAGGAGCCGATTCAACTGTAGCAGGACCAGCGGGAGCTACAGGTCCACAAGGTCCAGCAGGAGCAGACGGTGCAGATTCTACAGTAGCAGGGCCGACAGGAGCCACAGGGCCTCAAGGAATACAAGGAGAAACTGGTTCTACTGGAGCAACAGGCCCAGCGGGAGCTGACTCAACTGTAGCAGGTCCAACAGGAGCAACTGGTCCTACAGGACCGCAAGGTCCAGCAGGAAATGATGGAGCTGATTCAACTGTAGCAGGACCGCAAGGTCCAGCAGGAACGAATGGAACAGATGGAACAGATGGAACAGATGGTGCATCTTACACTCACCCAAATCACTCAGGCGAAGTCACATCGACAGCCGATGGTGCAACAGTCATAGCTGATAACGTAGTTGACGAAGCAAACCTAAAGGTAAGCAACACACCTACCGATGGCTACATGCTAACGGCACAGTCAGGTAATACAGGTGGTTTGACTTGGGCGGCGGCGGCTTCTGGTGGAGGTGGTGGTGCAGACCTCTATGCGGCTAACGAAAGTTCTCCTTCAGCCCAACCTTCTGCTACAGGTACAAACTCCATTGCAATAGGTGACAGTGCTATCAGTAGCAATACAGAAAGTTTTGCTTTTGGTAAAAGCCGTGCTTCTGGGATAGAAAGCCTTGCAATGGCTATAGATAGTAACTCTACTTCTTTTGGTGCATCAGGTACTAACAGTGTTGCAATCGGTAAAACTGCCAAAGCTACAGGGAGTTATTCTTTTGCCGCTGGCGGTACTCGTCCTGCGGCTACATCCCAAAGTGCTATAGCCATTGGAAGTTATGCAAAAGCTACTGGTCTTAGCTCACTGGCTTTGTCTACTGAGGGAAGTGGATATTATACGACTGCATCTGGTTCACAATCCGTAGCTATAGGAAATAGACTAGTATCATCAGGGAATGAATCTTTTGTAATAGGTACGTTAAGTACAGTTTCTCATAATTACTCAATTGCATTGGGTAAGGATATTACTTCTACAGCCACAAACCAAATTAACATAGGTGGTTCAGCACAAGACGTTAGAATTAGTGAAGTATACACCCTACCAAAAGTAGATGGTACTAACGGACAAGTCTTAACCACTAATGGCTCTGGAGTTGTTGCTTTCGCAGATGCTGGTGGCGGTGGCGGTGCAGACTTATATGCGGCAAATGAAAGCAGTCCATCAGCTCAACCTTCTGCTACAGGTACTAATGCCATAGGTATCGGTGATAGTGCAGTAAGTGCAGGAACAGACAGTTTTTCAGGACCTAAATCAAGGGCATCTGGAACAAACAGCTTTGCGGCGGCTATAGCTACTAACAGTACATCCTACGGTGCTACTGGTTCTAACTGTATTGCTATTGGTAATTTAAATAAGTCTACTGGGAACAGTAGTTCTTCTTTTGGTGGATACAACAACATATCGTCAGGCAACTCAAGTTTTGCAACAGGATACGAATGTCAAGCAACTGTTGATTTTTCTATTGCTATAGGTAATAATGCCAAGTCAGATATATACGGAAAATTTGCACATGCGTCAGGTAAATTTGGTTACTTCGGTGTTGCTGGCGGCGCACAATCAGGAACTTTTGTACTACGTTCAGACACTACAGATGCTACATCAGAAGCCCTTACTACCACCCTCACCACGGCGGGAACTACAAACCAAATAGTCCTACCAAACAACTCTTGTTATGGATTTACAGGAACAGTGATTGCTCGTGAAGCCGCAAGTGCAACAAACGACTTTGCTGTATGGGAAATCAAAGGTGGAGCAGTAAGGGCGGCTAGTGCTTCTACAACAGCCCTTGGCACTTACAACATTAACAAAATCAGTGAGAGTACAGGTGCAACTAATTGGAGCATAGCTCTTTCGGCAGACACTACTAATGGTGCTGTAGCAATAACGGTAACTGGAGAAGCATCCCATAACATTAGATGGGTAGCAACGGTTAATACAACGGAGGTAATTTACTAATGGGTTCAGTTAATTTAGACAACACAGGCAGTGGTAGTGCTATTACACTTAGCTCCGACGGAACAGATTTACTCTTAGATGGCACAGCTATTGGAGGTGGCGGTGGTGGTTCACCAGACTTGTTTGATGAAAGCTATGACGGAACTTCGACTAAGCCTTCCGCTTCAGGGACTAACTCTTTTGCGATAGGCCAAGAAGCAACTACTTCAGCTTACGGCAGTTTAGCTTTAGGCTGGCGAGCAACCGCATCTGGAACAAGATCAGTTGCACTCGGATATAGTTTAGCTAGTGGTGCAAATAGTATCGGGATAGCTGTTGATAATAATGGAATAGGTGCAACAGGTTCAAATTCAGTAGCTATTACTAGAGACACAAGGGCATCTGCTACTAATGCTATAGCCTTCGGTCAATACAATAATGTTTCTCATAACAACTCTGCCGCTTTTGGGTATGACGTACAGTCCACGGCTATAAACCAAGTTAGTATTGGTGGTACAACTCAAGACGTTAGAATTAGTGAAACCTACACTCTACCTAAAGTAGACGGAAGTGCTAATGAAGTGCTTACTACAGATGGCTCTGGAGCTGTTTCTTGGGCGGCGGCTGGTGGTTCATCTGACTATGTGCATATTAGCACACAAACAATTACAAGTGCTGTAGCACAGGTTGAATTTGATTTAAGTAGTTCAGACTATGGTAGTTATTATATCGTTGCACATGGGTGTACTTACACTAGCTCTAATCCTGGGGATTATTCTCTGCAATTTGTTTTCTACGATGGTGCATATAACAGTGGCTCAATAGCTACTAACAGAATGTCTATCAGGTATCAAAGAGGTAAAGAATATTCGAGTTCTATAAGCACAGTTACCCAAACCGACACCAATTTATCTATGAATATAGGATTTAGCCCTACATCAGCTACAACTTTTGGACTTAGTGGCATGATTGGAGGGCGTACTAATAGTATAATTGATTTACGAGGGTTCTTTTCTACGGCAGGCAGTCAAATAGGTATACCTAGAATAACTGCTGTTGCCCCTAACACCAGTAACAACATGACATATATGTTAGTTAAACCTAACTCCTCAACTTTAGCTTCAGGTAAATTCTCACTCTATGGCCTAAAGGACGCATAACATGAAAAAATTAGTAAACAATGCTATTGTTGATATGACTTCGCAAGAGATAGAAGCACATAATCAAGCACCAATTGATATGTTACCTTTTATAATTAGGGAGCAAAGAAACCAAAAACTACTGGAAGAAGTAGACCCTATAGTAACTAACCCTCTTCGGTGGGCTGAACTAACAGAAGATAAACAAGCAGAATGGACACAGTATCGGACTGACTTGCTTAACCTACCAGCTCAGTCTGGTTTCCCTAGCACAATAACTTGGCCTACAAAGCCGTAACTTAAAGGAGTCATTAACATGGCAATACAATTAGACTTAACTACAAGCCAGTATGGCACAGCATTTTCTGGTGCATACTTCAGAATAGTAACTGCATCAATCTCAAGAGAGCTGGGTGATAGCTTCACAGTAATGATCGACTGCTCTGGATTTGCTACAGCAACACCAACAGATGATACACACCCTGTGGACTTCCGTCGTTACAATGCACCTCTAGCTACTATCGAAGCTACTGCTGGTGATGACTTCTTATCTAAGTGTTATACTTGGGTGATGGCGCAAGCTGACATGAGTGGTTCAACAGCAGTATAAATAATAGGACGATCAAATGAATAAAAGAACTATATCTTCTGCGCATGACAGACTTGATGAGCTAGAAAAGCAAGTGGTTGCAATCAAAACAGAAGTTAAGATACAATTTAAAGATCTATTTGGTCGTGTTAAACGTATGGAAAGCATTATGATTGCAGCAACAGGGGCAATATTAACCCTACTCGTTGCGGTACTAATGAAGATGTAACATGTTACGATTAATATTAATTGGATTCTTTACTTTAATCGGCAGCGCATTAGCTGCTGATGATACAATCAAGTCAGAGAGTACAGTAATATCGGATGGAAAGATGGACACAACTATCAATAGTCCACCACCCTCTGCGATTTCTCCACAGATTAGCGCAAGTAACAGTGACTTATGTACTGTTGGTGTAGCTGGTGCGGTACAAACACAGATACTTGGTATCTCTGCTGGTCGTACTGTGCGTGATATGAACTGTGAAAAATTAAAGAACGCCAAAACCATGTACGATATGGGGATGAAAGTGGCAGCCGTATCAGTAATGTGCCAAGACCAAAGAGTGTTTGATGCTATGCTTAATGCTGGTACTCCTTGCCCCAAGGATGGGTTGGTAGGAGATAAGGCTAGGCTAGCATGGGAAATGGAATCGGTTAAGCAAGAGATTGAGCGAGATCAGAATGATGTAATCAAGAGGATGTTCAATGAGAACAGCGAAACTAAGATTGGGCTTGGTGTTATTATTAGCACTCTGGCCTTCTTGTTATTACTCTGACCCATATACTTATGGGGCTACAGGCAATGCAGCGTCCAGCTCTTTAAGCTGGGGCATGGCTGGTGTTTTGCCTGATGCTGTTGGCTTAGATATAAACGGATTACTCTACAGGTATACCACAGTTAAGAATACAGATGACGCTATGAAGGTACACGTTGGCAACCGCAACGCTACTGGTGATGGCTATATATTTAGAGAGACAGATGATTGGTCAGGCGTACCAAGCAACACAATCGTCAAGTCTTTTTCTCTGGCTAATATACCATCGGCTAACTGGGGTGCTGGATCTATTGAGGTAGAAGGTGAAGGCAGCGTTACTGATGCAGTTGTTATATACAACTACAGGATAGACGTATGCTATGACCCACAATTAGATCCATCTTGCGCTGGGTACATAAAGCCTGTGCCAGATATACCAGATGTAGATGTGTATAATGTAATGGAAGATGAAGATGCTCTTGCTGCTATAGATACAGATACAGAATTTCAGTATGATGAAGATGGTAATCTTATAGTAGATGAAGAAGAAGAGGAAGACACGCGAATTGAAATGGGTTTGACTGCATCTGCCAATGCGTTGACTCTCTTTAAAATGCAAGGACAAGATGATATTATCATGGCGATAAACCAACAAACGAATCTAGCTATGTACTATAATGCATCTATCAATGGTGGCGTGTACGCTGACGTAGCTGGACTTGCTGACTCACAAATATCAGACAACAAAAAAGCTTTGCGTAATAACTTAGCACAACAAATACTGCACGAACAGATGGTCGATATGCAGTACAACAAATGAGGTTTAACATGAAATATTTTCTAGTAATACTTTCACTCTGTGCATTACCAGCTCACGCTGACGTAGATATAACAGGTAACGTGGAAGCTAAGTGTGTAATACAAACAACTAAGAATGGTGTGTATGGCAATCCAACAGCTAGTACATTAAGCACTACCCCTGCTGATGGAGGTGTGCTTCCTGTAATTAGATTTGATGTAGCTCTTGCTAACTATTACACCGCAAACATTACACATCCAACATCATTCAGCTCTTCCCCAGCACTTACTGATACAGTCGCATGGACAGGCAGCACTAGCGTAACTCAAACAAGTGACGCTGGTATGTCAGGGTATGATGCAGCTAAGATTGTATATGATAACACCACAGTTTTTGATCTTACTGTTGCAGGATCTACTTGGTTTAGCACAGCAAGTAGTGCCACCTATGCAGCATCAAAACCTTTTGTTGGAGGAGTCTATACCGCAGTGGTACAGGCTAGTTGTATTGCAAAATAAGCTGATAATATTTTTTTTGGTATGGGCATTTTCAACCCATGCACATGAGATGACACCAGCTTATCCTATAGTTAAACCATCTCACGTTACTGGTGTGGTCAAGGTTGACTTGTCTTTGTTTAACTCAAGGGAAGAGATCAAGTATTACGAGATCGGTTTGTTTGATTTGAACTGGGATAGCATCCCCTTCTCTGCAACGTACCGAATAATTAAGGTAGGGTATAAGACACGTAAGAACTTTAGCGTATACATTCGCAAGTCAGACATGGATGAGGCCACATATGTATGCACAACATCTAAGGTTAAGAAGCAGCTCGAATCAAAAACACTAGTGTCGTCTAGGATTTGCTCGCGGCTTGATGGTATGCCAGCATGAGATTAGCTGCGCTCTTGTGTATTCTATCTAGCTCTGCCCTTGCTGAGAGTAGCTCACTTGCTTTGTCATTGCCTAGCCCACCTTTAAACTATCAATCAGATAGTTTCTCTGCAAATAATTTGCGCTGCAGTAATGCGGTAGGTGGTGGAGTTAACCTTGAGTATGGGATTACAGGTGTGTTGTCTGGATTAAACACAATGAGTGTAGGTAAAGACATAGGTGTCTATGCTCGTATAGTTATACCGCTAGACAAACCTAAGTCTCGTATTAATTGTGATGACCTATACCAAGTGGAGCTGGCTCAACGTAGGTTGGAGATACAAAAGCTGCGTGATGAACTGGAAGCACTAAAGAATTTATCTAGTGATAGCATGGACTTTGAAAACTGATGGTAGATCTTACAGAATTTGATAGCCTTGCCGACAAGCAGATCAAAGCTGGTGGTGTTAAGATGTCTTTTGCATCTGTGCTTGCTATCATTACCTTTGTATCTACTGTGGTTGCTGGCTTGTATGGTGGGTTTGTTATGTATCAGAAGATAGAAGAGGTAGCTGGTTTAGATCTTGGTGAGTACCAGCAGCAGATGGATGTGATGGATGCCAAGGTGCAGCAGTCAGTTGAGTACACTCGTGATATTAAAAATGGATTGCGTGATGATCTGCTTAGAGTAGAGCAGCAGACAGATAGAATTGAAACGATGGTGCGTAAGTCAGAAGATAAAGTACGCACTATGATTGATGCAGCAGATCTTAGATTCGAATCGCAACGTGAACGATTGCGATCAAATCAAGATGCTGAGATGAAAGATCTTGAGAGTAAGTTGATGGGTAAATTGCAGAGGGCATTGGATAATCCTCTGTCTGATTAGGAGATAACTATGGATGAGTTTAAAAAATTTGATGTCAATGGTGATGGCAGCATAGATAAGGCAGAGTGGGATGCGCTTGAGTACGAGGATCGTAAGCGTAGGCTAGAGGATGAAGACGCACAGCGTGACGCACAACGCAGGATGACATGGTTCGCCCTGTCAGGGATGCTCCTGTACCCCTTAGCGGTGGTGCTAGCAAATGTATTAAGCTTAGATCAAGCAGCTAACATACTAGGTAGCATGGCTAGTGTATATTTTGTATCCGTAGCTGGGATAGTAGCGGCGTTCTTTGGTGCAACAGCATTAGCGAAAGGCAGAAGCAATGATGAATCTAGTAGGTAATTTAATAGGGCCTGTTACTGGCCTGTTAGATAAAGTAATTGAAGACAAAGATCAGAAGGCAAAGCTTGCACATGAGATAGCAACGATGTCAGACAACCATGCGCAACAAGCATTGATGGGACAGCTGGAAATAAACAAAGCTGAAGCAGCATCAGGTTCTTTATTCAAGGGTGGATGGCGTCCCTTCATAGGTTGGGTATGTGGTGTGGCTTTTGCTTATCACTTTGTATTACAGCCATTGATTGTATTCGGTGTAAGTGCCGCTGGTGTTGACATACCAGAGCTACCAGAGTTTGATATGGGTAGTCTTATGACTGTTATGATGGGGATGCTTGGTCTAGGTGGTCTGAGATCTGTAGAAAAAATTAAGAAGGTAGAGAAATAATGAGTGAAGCAATGAAGATACTTCAAGATCGTATCGGTGTAGTAGCTGATGGGAACTTTGGCCCGAACACAGCGAGATCTATTGTTAAGCACTATGGTTTGAATCGCAAGCGCGGCGCACATCTGTTAGGTCAGGCAGCACATGAGTCAGGTATGTTTCGTTTAACGAGAGAGAACCTTAACTATTCTGGTGAGTCTATGATGCGTGTGTGGCCTACAAGATTCCCAACTTTGGAATCAACTGTACCTTACGCTCGTAATCCAGAGGCACTAGCTAACAAGGTGTACTCTAATCGCATGGGCAATGGAGAAAATGAGGGGGCGCTTTGGGTGGGCCGCGGCTTCATCCAGTTAACAGGCAAGGCAAACTATAGATCCTTTGCTAGTGACATGGGACTGCCTGATATTATGACTGACCCTGATCTTGTTGCAACTGAGTATGCATTTGAATCTGCACTATGGTTCTTTGAATCAAATGGTTTGTTTGAAATGGCTGATGATGGTATCAATGATACAGTTATTACCAGCATAACCAAGCGTGTTAATGGTGGGACGCATGGCCTTGATGATCGTATGCAGCAGACTAAGAAGATACATTCTTGGATTGCACATGTTGGTGCATAGGTATATAGATTTCTAGCGGAGCTTAATGCTCCGCACGAAGCATGTCTGCTATCCTTGGATGGCTAGAAAATTTAGCACTAAATCCTGGTAAGGGTGGTCGTTTATTTTTTGCAGCCTGTGTTAATTCAAACTCATGTATAACAAAGCCGTATGTTATTTCCTTACGTTCCTTTGCAGTCTTTGCTTCCTTTAATATAGATTTGTATTGGTCATATCTATTGCGCTGTACTGTAGACTTATAGATAAGTTCCTTCTGTTCAAACTCTTGGTCTGTTCTATTTTTAAATGCGCGTTGCGCCCCTGTTGTATAACCTGTTGTGAATTTTACTTTGTATTTTTCAACAGCTATTCTAATTGCATGGCGCGGTATGCCATAAAGTCTGTTGGCTTGTGCCTTAGTCATTCCATTATCTGCATAGAATTTTATTCTATGAATCAACTCTTCTGTTATTGGTACAGTCATAACTCTTCCTTGTGTTAGGGCGAACCGAAGCCCGCCCCTTATTATTAAAACGGTATAGCATCATCGCTAATGTCAAGGTGTGCGGTGCTAACTTGCTGCGCTTGTTGCTGACCGCCATGCTTCTGGCTGATCTGCATAGAAAGATAGTTGTTATCTTCTTTCTGTTTCTTCCAGCCAGCTATCTGCATCTGTGTTTGTGCAGCGTAGTCTTCCATTGGCCCAGAATAATCTGGTGCGTTGTCGTTGCCACGCTTGTCGTTCTCAAACAACACGCCAACCTTTTGATAAACCTCAATGATCTTCATGCCACTCTTGGTTGTATCTGCTACGAGTACGACCTTACGATCGTTACCCTCTAGGTTTATCTTGCCTTGCAATATCATCTTCATGGTATCGAAAGGTTTAAATGCTGCGCCTGTATTCGTGTTATCATATGCCATGCTTCTGGCTCCTTTATAAATTGTATTTTTCTAATGTCTTGTGCGCAGCAGAAATTTTGCGCACAAGTTCGTCTATAGTTTTTTGTTGTGTCTTCTCCCTTTCTTTATCTGTTGGGTACGTTACACCCATAGCTAACAACAAACACCTTGCATCCATTAAGGATATTTTTATACCAACTCTAGGCATTACCAACTACTACCAGCTGATTTAATACCAGTGTCAGCTGCATATTTGTTGCCATCCATCTCGCCAAGGAACACGTCAGCGTTACATCCGAGATGTGATAAGGCTTTGGTTAGGCCATCAGTGACAGCCATCTTAGGTGCATCCTCGGCTAGTCTGCCTTTGGTTGCATCGAAGAACTTACGACACCCAGTAAATGGGCCGTACATATATTCTTTTGAGTGATGCCAAACAGATACATGTGCTAATATACTAGCGTCACCATTGCTAAGTTGCACTATTTCTGTTGTGCTATTCCAGCCCCAGCCTTCACCGACTGGCCCGAACTGCTCTGTCATCATGCGTACTTGATACTGTGGATCAATAGCTGTGAAGCTACGTGATCCGAAGCTAACCTTCTTCAGATACTTGGGGTCTGACTTGGCTAGCTTGTTCCATAAATTTAGATTGTCCATTACTTGCTCCTCTTGCTGATGCGTAATGCGCCACGTTTATCACGGCGTATGGTTAATAATTCTGAGTATACCTCACGTTCATTGTCGGCAACTATAGCCTTGAGATCTTTCTTCGCCGACTCAAATGACTTAGCTGCAGGTTCAAACTCTATGTATTCTTGTGCTAAATATGTGAAGTGATTGTCTGCACTTGCGTCACGTTTAATCATATCGTCTATAGGTATCTGATTAATAGGTGATGCTATTGGTTGGTCGTGACCAATGGGTTCATCGCCACTCTCGACGTGCGCCCAGAAATCTGTGCAAGCATCAAGCACTACACCTATGTATGAGTCATGCTTGTTAATGTAAGCACATTCCCATCTGTTGTTGCCAAAGAATACTGACATGTATGCACCATCCATATTAGATAGCCATAAGTATAGTTGTACCTGTGCCATATAGTAGTCACATACCTTATCGAGTGTATTGTGTGCGAAGGTATGCTTGGCTTCAACGATGTCGTTGGTATCCTCAAGCACACCATCAAGTGTACCTACATACGGCACGCCATTGTATGTGCGCGTGTACTTGTCTTGCTTCTCTAATATTTTTTTGCTGTACTCTTTCTCAAACCAACCGAGGTTCATGTCCTCTGTTTGTATGCCCATCTGTACTGCTACTTTATGTGACAAATCCTCTGGCTCAATGATGCCACGTTTGATTTGCCATAGCTCGTACCAGTTGCCGTTCATTATTTTGACAGCATCACTGCCACCTATAAAACCTTTGCGTTCCATTTTTATTCTCCTCTTATATGTACTTGTCTACTGCATTGGTGCAGTAGGATCAAGATATTTATTGAAGTCAGACTCGACAAGATCTGTGTCAAGCAGCAGTCGTTGTCGATAGATAGAGTCAGGGCTGAGTATCCAATCTGGTATTGCGCCGCCAGATTTGATTCGCTTGACCATGAGTATTGCTGTGTCGAACTTGCTCTGTGATGTTACCTTCAAGCTCTCTGTATTGCGAGAGTATTCTTCGACAGCTGTCTTCGTCGACATGACAAACGTCTTGATTGTTGGCCACGTACGAGAAGCTTGATACTGTCGGACGTGACCATCGGTCTTTTTTAGCACGACCTCTAGGTCTATCTTCTCAAAGTTTGATGGTATATTATTGTTGATGTCCTCGACAATAAGCTGCAGCTCTTGACCGAGTGTGTCACGATCCATGCTAGATGGTGGTGAGTAGCGTTTTAAGATACCCTGTAGCCAGCTACCTATCATTGATGTGCGTTGGTTGTAATCCATATGTTACTCCTTATCTATGGCTAATTTTTTTTGTGACATGTCATTGATGATGTCGTCTAAAAAATCTGTGTTGGTTCTGTTGCTTGGCGCAACGTCCTCGATGTCATCCTCCCATCGCTCGCCGTTGAGCCATGTCGTAGGGTGAGGGATGAACTGTTTGTCTGTGCCTTGAGTGGCATCAGCAAATTTTTTAACGGCAGTAAGAATTGCAATAGGATCTGCAATCTTACATGCCTTATCAAATGCCTTGCGAGCATGACCCTTTGCTATCTTGCGAGGGTATGCTGACCAGAAGGCATCGAAGGGGAGTGTCTGTGTGACACCCCAAGTAGTATTACTATTACTATTAATATCTATTACATTAGATATAACTTGGGGTGTCTGTGTGACACGGGTATCTTTCATATCATCCTCCATTAAATGTTTGAATCTATACACACTGGCTACACCAGTACGTCCAGATCTTCTTGTTAAGTAATCGTTATCTATGCACCAGTTGATAGCACGTATGACTGTGCTTCTACTCAAGCCAGTTGTCTTGACTAAAGTTGGTATGCTTGGGAAGCACTCGCCATTTAAATCTGTATATCTAGCTAGCACAATCAAAATATATTTTGCATTAGGATTGTTTACTTGCCAATCAATTACATCTCGTAGTAATATGTCCGCGTACATTAGGTCTTTCCATTTCTTAATGTCCTCTTACCTGATAAGCCTCTAGTATAGTCGCCGTTATACTAGAGGTTTACTTTTGTGTAGCAAGCAACAGACTTGCCGCTGTCTACACTAACCATTTCTTTCATAAAAGGATAGCCACTTTCTTTTAGTTCATGCATCCTTGATGCTAGCCTAAAGCATTTGAATAAGTCTAATGCTTCTAGTGCTGTGATTGAATTGCCTTTATCAAGGTGTGCTTTAATCATCGCCGTTTGATTTTCCATTTGTATCTCCTAGTAAGTGTTCAAATAATTCCGCTGGCATAATGACCAGGGACTGAGGTTTGCCTGTCTTTCTTTTATAGAAGGCTATGTCCCTGCCATCCAGCACAGTGAATGGACTAGGGAAATTAGATTTGTCTCGGTACTTTACTTCAGCTACCAGCTTTCGTCCGCCCAATGTGATGTGGATGTCACCACTCCACTCACCTCCGAGCGCACCTGAGAGGGGGACTCTGTAGTTTTCGATACCGATTTGGTCGAGCCACTCACAGAATCTTTTCTCATGGTAGATTCCTTTAGACTTATTTTTGTTTGCCATGTTTCCTCCTCGTAACAGGTCATACATATGGTATGGTACGTGGCTGGATTAGTTGTTGCCATAATTTGCACAAAGAATTCAGTGCGTTGATCGCAAGCATCACAAGGATATGTTACTTGATTCAATATCTTTCGTGCTGATTTCGATCTGACAGCCAAGTGCTTCTACCCAACAAGCGAACATGAAACCAGAGGGAACCCGCTTGTATTGCTCCCACTTGTGAATCAATGATGGCGTACAACCTATAGTAAATGCAAGACCTTCTTGTGATATACCTAATTGATTGCGTCTATCAATCAGGCTTGTAATCATTTCATCATAAGATGTAGTGACATATGTATCACGCTTATAGTTTGGAAACTTTTGCATTTAGTTTACGCTTATCCCTGCTTGTAGGGTACGCGCCTTCCATTAATTCCATTACTCTTATTATCTTTTTAGCTGTGTCATACCTAAGTTCAGTGCTGCCATTGAGTGTTCGGTAGTACGTGGACGTAGGTAGACCAGCCTTGATAAAGATCTTATGCAAAGGGATATTAAATCCCTTATGTTTTTCTTGTATGGTATGCCAATAACTTTGTATCATGCTGCGGTTATGCAGCAATCAATCAAGCCAGTCAAGTTCATCCATCTCAACGTACCCATTACCGCCGCAGTTATTACATTCTGTTAGTGGTATGTCATTGTTGAGGCTGGTATATGTTACTATACCAGTACCATCACACTCAGGGCAGTCATTAAATGCTGCTTCAATTTTAGAATCTGATCTCGTCATCGAGTTCTCCTTTGCCATGATTATCCTCCCATGCTTTGGTCGCACGATCAAGAAATCTTTTGCGTGCAAACTTAGGATTAGATTTCTCTAATGCATCAGCGATGTCAACTAGGTGAGAGGGCCAAGCAACCATTGGCCCCATCAGATCTGCTATAAATTCGTAGTGCTGCCGAGTCATCGGCGGTGTTTTAATTGGTACAATCGACATCTTGTACTGCCTCCCAAGCTAACGGTTTATCTTTATCAATATGGATAGATATAATATTATCTCTACCTTCCGTATCGGTGCATCGTAGCTGTATTACGTCAAAGGTTTTGTAATTGCGTAGCTGTTGCTCGACTTTTACTATAGTGTGTATTGATAGTTGCATTGTTATCTCCCTGTTGCTCTATCTTGGTACTCTGCTTTGCGACTAAGAACGCCAGCATCATGCGTGTCGTTCCAATCTGTGCAGAAATCTATTGCCTCTTGCTCTGACAAGAAGGCATGCGTTTCACTTCCGAATTTATTCTTGAAGTAAAAATTCTTACGACCAGCGTGTGGTTCTAAACCATTAGGCCAATCGCTGTTCTTCTTCCACCATGTACGATGGAAGCACTCGTATACATCTACCTCAGTCATGGGTAATACTCCTCTATTGTTTCATTGGGATACAAATCTAAGAATTGCTCCGCTACTTTATTCATAAACGCTTCACGTTGGTACGCATGATACAAGCTACGCTCACCATCTTGATGCAATATTTCTTGCGCTAAGTTATGATCAATCATGTTTGCTACATCTTTAGTGCATGTATCCATAGTCAGTTTGATTACTTTGTATGGATACGCATCTGTTTGTTCACGCATGAATCTAATTAGTTGTGTGTGTTTCATGTTAACTCCTCTCTTCTGCACACTCTGGACACACGTTGACTACAGCATCAGTGTCCATTGATAGGTAAGCACAGTCATCACATCCATCTGTTGGTATGTTTTCTACAATAAAGTTTTTGATTTGCATCAGCGATATGATTGAGAACGGATTGCTTTCTTTAATTTCTTTAGCTAGCTCACAGTCATTATCTTCTATGTACTTGTCAGATAACATACCTGATGCAACTATCTGTTTGTATACAGTGTTAAATAAATAATCTAACGCCTCATAATCAGGCGTGTTAAACATCATTTCTTTTTTCATTTGATTCCTCATTTTGTTTTCCATTTCTATTCAGCATGTTAGCACTAGCATACGCGCAGTGCAAACAGTTCCTTGGCGTGTCCTCAAAAGTACACACCAATAAATAAGGCAAGGCCAAGGGTTATACCCATGACCATGCCTAAGATTATATCTTTTATCAAAGCGTAATACCTAGCGAGGCTAGATCTTGCGCTGTCTCTGAGTCTATCTCTGTCGGTGCGCCATCTGGTGCAACGTTAGAGTTAGTAACAGTTGTATATACCTCCTCGTTCTCTGCTTGATACGCAAGTTGCGCATCATCTAGCTGACCTTGAAGAAACTCTACGTTGTATTGGTCAGCCTTGGCTTGAGCCAATGATGCTTGGTAGTTATTCTCTGAGATCTCGTCACCATTGCGGCGTCTTGCCCAATGTGATACCCAACCTTTTTGCTGGTCGAGCCTACGTTCTTGTCTTGGTATCCAATATTCCAAGAAGCGTATCTCTTGTTGCAGCTTCATCTTACGCAAAAAGGTCATGCTATCTGCGTTGTACCAACCATCCTTGTCGGATAGCGTTGGTCTGTTGTTGAATAGTTCTGTGTTATTCACATATGTTTCTGTCATTGTTGTGATTAGATTTGTCATTGTATATATCCTCTATATATTATTGTTTATTATATGTCTGGCCAGCACCGAAGACTAATGATAGTCAAGGGCGCTAGCCAAAGGGAACCCTTGACTATTAGTAGTCATCGGGGCAGGCGTACTTCTTATATCTTTATATTATTTCTATCTCTTGTTCTTTTATTACGAAGAAATGATCTAGCTCGTTCTGATTCTCAAGAGATTCGGCTATAGTATGAGCTATTGTGTATGATTTATATCTACCTATTTCTTCTAACTCTATCTCTGCTATGCCATCTGTGTATGGTAATCTATTTACTGTATACATTGTCTTTCCTCTTATATTAATACTCACACAAGACCACCTTGTGGATATGCCAATACATATGCACGGAAAATACTGTCAGTCATTGGGATTAAGCATAGCGACCATTTTTCTAAAGGAAAAATTGATAATCCCATTACCCCTCACGCGCAAATGAACACTTGTGAATGAGCATGTGGGGTTGACGGACTGTATTTTATGTTGCGAAGCGAGGCAGAATCCGCACGGGGGTTCATGTGTGTGTATGTTAATACATTCGCTCTCTGAATGGGGATGCTACTGAAACTCTGTTCTCGTTGATCGACATGGAATGTAGCCAACTTGATGAAGTCAAGTTGCCATGTAATGTTGGTCACCGACGAACATAGTTTAAGCATCCTCATAGAAGAGAGTGAACGGCTAGTGTTCAGCGCAGAAGAAGAGATAAGCACCGCGATCAGGATAGAAGCCCGTAAGGGCAGAGACTTTAGGCTCTGTTCACGATAGCCTGTTAATCGCCCAACAACTGTTTTGTGCGTTGACACAGGGTATAATAGACGTGCTAAACATGGGGGGAGAGAGGGAGAGGGGGGCTACAGTTGGAGATATTATGAACAACATAACACAAAGAAAGCTAACACGTAAGCAGACAGCATTGGTTGAAGCGTATGTAGCAAATGGTGGGAACCTTACGCAAGCCAGCCAAGAAGCTGGGTATGCGCAAGGCGACAGCGGAAGAGTAACTGCACAGAAGAGCATGAAGCTAGCCCATGTGCAACAGTATATGATGGAAGTGGTGGCAAAGGAGTTCAGCCGTCATGCTCCTGCGGCAGTGCACCAGTTGGCAGGGCTAGCGAAGAAGGCTAAGAGTGAGTACGTTCAGTTGGAAGCCAGCAAGGATTTACTAGACAGGGCAGGGTTTAAGCCGATAGATAGATCTCAGGTGCAGTTGGCGGGGGACATCAAGGTGTCAATAGACTTGGGATAAGGGGGTGGGGGGTCAAAACTCTCGGGCACTATGTTATGTTACCTCCCTCACTCACATGATTGTTAAAAAAAGCTTGAAAAAATATTGTTAATAAAAAGGGTTTTGTAAATGAGTAGATTTGGTGATAAGGTTCCAGAGACGTTTGACAACAGTACGGATAACGAGACTGCTAAGAAGGCGTTAAAGAGTAGTGGATATACAAAGGAGATTGAATGATGTGTGGTGGTGGCGGATCGGTGTCTAAGATGACCGAAGAGATCTATAAAAAGAATAAGAAAGACTATGGTGACTTACCTTCCCTAGCATTGGGTGATAAGGTTGAGCGCAAATCCTCTTCAGAAAGAATGAAGGACGTTAAGAAGCCAGCTGAAAGTGCAGCTAGGTCATTGTTAATGCCGTATATGAAATGAGTAAGACTCCAGCGTGGACACGTAAGGCAGGGAAGAATCCCAAGGGTGGTCTTAATGCTAAAGGGCGCGCTTCTTATAAGGGTGGTACGCTTAAAGCTCCTGTTAAGTCTGGGGATAATCCAAGGAGAGCTTCTTTCTTAGCACGAATGGCTGGCAATAAGGGGCCTGACAGAGATTCTAAGGGGAGACCTACTAGAAAATTATTATCTTTAAGGGCTTGGGGGGCTTCAAGTTCAGCTGATGCTAAGTCTAAAGCTGCAGCAATTAGTAAAAGGAATAAGAAAAATGGCTAAAGGATTATATGCAAACATAAACGCACGTAAGAAAAAGGGAACAAGTAGATCTAAAAAGGATTCTACAGTTAGTGACAAGGCTTATAAGAATATGAAAGCTGGTTTCCCTAAGAAGAAAACTCTATTGAAAAAGGATAAATAATGGCTTGGACATTTAAAAATGGTGACGCATATACAGGCGACACACACGAATTAGCTGGCAATACTTACTCTGGAAAGACGCGTACTCGCGATTCTAAGCCTCTGCTAGAGGTAAAAGAAGCAGCAGTTCCTAAAGCACCGCGCAAAACTAGAGCGACACCGTTTAAAAAGGAAGACTAGTCTTGAATTTTTTAAATACATTGCAGCCCAAAGAGCGCGATACATTGCGTAGGGTGGTGCGGATCGTACATATGAAGCATCATCCCAAGCATTTTCAGACAGATTTCGAAGCTGATAAGATAATCGAGGCTATTGGCCCAGAGATTGCAGCTAGAATGATTAAAGTTGGCATAGATAATAAGATATTAGATAAGTGATAGATTTTAAATACAGGCCAGATGGCGAAGTTGTTAAAGCATTTATGAAAGACGACACGTTCTTTCGTGGGATACGTGGCCCTGTTGGATCTGGCAAGTCAGTGTCTTGTTGCGTAGAAATTTTTAGACGCGCACTAGCGCAGAAACCTAATAAGCAAGGTATGCGCCGCAGTAGATGGGCAATAATTCGTAATACAAACCCACAGTTAAAGACTACAACTATAAAAACTTGGCTTGATTGGTTCCCAGAGGACACATGGGGTAGGTTTACTTGGTCTGTTCCCTATACACATATGATAAAAAAAGGCGATCTTGAGCTTGAAGTCCTCTTCTTAGCACTTGATAGACCTGAAGATGTTAAGAAATTGCTGTCTTTAGAGCTGACAGGTGTATGGGTTAACGAGGCTAGAGAGATTCCTAAGTCAATTATTGATGCATGTACCATGCGTGTAGGTCGTTTTCCTTCTATGCGGGATGGCGGAGCTAGTTGGACAGGCGTTATCTGTGATACTAACGCACCAGAAGAGGATCATTGGTGGCCTATTATGTCTGGCGAAGTGCCAGTACCCGACCATATTCCTAGAGAACAGGCTAAAATGTTGGTGAAACCCGACAACTGGTCGTTTTATACCCAGCCCAGCGGCATGATAGAAAAGCATGACGAGAGTGGCGAGATAGATGACTATGTGCCTAACGATGTTGCGGAAAATAGGGAGTATATGCGTGAGGATTACTACTCAAATCTTATACGCGGTAAGACAAAAAGCTGGATTGACGTGTATGTTATGAACAAATTAGGTTCAATCCAAGAAGGTAAGCCTATCTATCAGATGTTTGCTAGCGATGTGCATGTAGCAAAAGAAGAAATACCTATAGCTGCTGGCTCACCCCTATACATTGGTATAGATTTTGGGCTTACTCCTGCAGCTACCATGGGGCAAAAGGTACGCGGAAGGTGGCTAATACAGCAAGAGATTGTTGCATTTGACATGGGTATCGTTAGATTTGCAGAGGTTTTGCGACAAGAGATAGCGACTAGATTCTCTACATGCTCTGAAGTATTTATATATGGCGACCCTGCTGGTGATTTCCGCGCTCAAACTGATGAATCTACCCCATTCCACATACTACGTGGTGCTGGATTGCGTGCTTTCCCTGCCCCTTCTAACTCTGTTGACCTAAGATTAGAGAGTGTTGCGTCTCAATTACACAAAATGGCAGACGGAAAGCCAGCATTTCTTATAGATCCTCGCTGTCAGCAGCTAATAAAAGGCTTTGAAGGTGGGTATCAGTACAGACGTATGGAGGTTTCGGGCGAAAGATACGCCGATAAGCCTGATAAAAATATGTTTTCACACGTACATGATGCATTACAGTACCAGATGTTAGGTGCTGGAGAGGGCAGAGCCTTAATAAACAACCAGAAACCAGCTACACCAACAGTAGCAAACGCTTCATTTAACGTATTTGACAACAGAAATAAACCACAGCGTAGAAAAGGATTGTGGTCAAGGCTCTAAATTGTGCATTGAAAACTTTTCTTTTCTGTGCCAACCAATGTAAAACAACTAAGGAGAATAACATGTGTGGTGGTGGTGGCAGAAGTCAAGCAGATGTAGATGCTGAAGCGAGAGCAGCAGCCGAAGATCGTATTTCAGCAGAAGACGCAAAGCGTGCAGAAATTGAATCAAAGGCTGAACAGAAACGTGAAGATATTGGTGAAGCAGTAGAGTCGCGTGCCGAAGGAAGAGGGATGCGCGGCGGCAAAGGTCGTCGATCATTGTTTAAAGCTGGTGGTGGCGGATTTTTAGATCGGTTTAGTTAATGGAAAAAATAGCCAAGCAGTACATACAGAAGTATGAGAAAGCCAAGTCCTTTCGAGAGAACTGGGTTCCGTTGTTCGAGGAGTGTTATGAGTATGCGCTGCCTCAACGTGAAAGTTTTTACGCTGAAACTGCTGGGCAAAGACGCGATGACCGCATATTTGACGAGACTGCAGTGGTTGGTGTTCAAGAGTTTGCTAGTCGCCTCCAATCTGGGCTTGTACCTAATTTTGCTAGGTGGGCTGATCTCATGGCTGGTAGTGAAGTTCCTCCAAATCAGCGCGAATCAGTTGATAACGAGCTTGACGAGGTAACAGAATACGTCTTTGAAATACTACAAAATTCTAACTTTAGCCAAGAAGTCCATGAATCTTTTATGGATTTAGCTGTTGGTACTGGTGTTCTGTGCGTAGAAGAAGGGGATGCCCTTAATCCTGTTAACTTTTCTGCCATTCCATTGCCGCATGTAGTGCTAGATACTGGCCCTGATGATAGAATTGACCACGTTTTTCGTGAAAGGAAGGGCGTAAAGTACGATCATCTAGCTATGATGTACCCAAATGGTACGCTTGATCCTAAAGTTATTAACTATATGGGGTCAGATAAGACAACAACTGTACTTGAAGTTGTATGCAGAGACTATAATGTTAAGAATGAAGAGGCTTATTTAAGCTATGCGTTCTGTATGACTACAAATACTGTACTAAATTACAAGCAAATGAAGGGTAGCGGCTCTAATCCATTCATATGTTTTCGTTGGTCTAAATGTGCTGGTGAAGTTTACGGTCGCGGCCCTTTAATTAACGCATTGTCTGCTATAAAAACTACAAATCTTACCATTGAAATGATACTTGAGAACGCACAGATGTCTATCTCTGGCATATACCAAATGGAAGATGACGGCGTTATTAATCCAGACACAATACAATTAGTACCAGGATCTATTATTCCAAAAGCTATGGGATCAAGCGGATTGCAGCCTATTCGTGCAGCTGGAAACTTTGATGTAGCTCAATTAGTGCTTGGTGATATGCGTCAAAACATAAAGCGTGCGCTATATAACGACATGTTAGGCAATCCAGATAAGACACCAGCGTCAGCTACGGAAGTAGCGGAGCGTATGGCAGATCTTTCTAGGCGTATGGGCGCAGCTTTTGGTAGATTACAAGCTGAATTAGTACAACCTGTACTACAGCGCGTTATTTACATACTTAAAAAGCAAGGACGTATTGATGTACCTACTGTGAATGGGCGTGAAGTTAAGATACGTTCCGTTTCTCCACTAGCTCAAGCGCAATCTAACCAAGATATTTCTAGTGTTGGTCGTTTCCTTGAAATGGTTGGTACTACGTTCGGCCCAGAAATGTTGCAGCTATTAATTGATGGTGAAAAAACAGCTATACACCTAGCTAAAAAGTTTGGTGTGCCTGAAAGCTTGATTCGTGATGAAGAACAGCGTAAACAAATAGCTGCATTAGCGCAACAAATGGCGCAACAACAAGCGCAGCAACAGCAGGGTGGTATAAGTGAGCAAGAGCAACAAGGTTAATATTGGAATTGATGGCTATCAAAGAGCAACAAGTCAGGATTTAGAGATAAGCCAAAACGTAGCTGAAGTATTTAGCACTCCTGCTGGGCAAGCAGTATCAAAATACTTGCGTTCTATTACTATTGAAATGGTACATGGCTCAAACGTAACTGCAGAAGAGCTAAGACATATTGAGGGGCAGCGTTATATTGTTGCTTTAATAGAGGCACGTATCAATCATGCACATAGGAGTAAAAACAAATGAATGATATACCAGCAGAATCAGAACAATCTACACATGCTGAAACAGCAGAGCGTGACTTTGTAGTTGCGGAAGATGCGGCTCCAGCTAGACCAGAATGGTTGCCAGAAAAATACAAAAGCGGTGAAGATTTAGCTAAAGCTTATAAAGAGCTAGAGTCTAAGCTAGGTACTAAAGAAGAGGATCTTCGCGCACAGTTTAAAGAAGAGTTTGACTCAAGCAAAAATGCTGATCGACCAGAATCTGCTGGCGAATATTCATTGCCAGACTTTGTAGATGATGAAGCTGCAGTTGATAACGAGCTATTAAAATGGTGGGCTGAACAATCATTTGACAATGGGTTTGGTCAAGATAAATTTGAAAAAGGTATTGAGATGTACCTTCAGACGATGGAGGCAGCTGCTCCTGACCTCGACGCTGAAGCTGCAAAGTTGGGGGAAAACGCGGATCAACGCATTGAGTCAGCATCAATGTTTGCTACCAAGTTTTTCCCCGACGAAACTATGCCAGCGATAGAGCGTATGATGGAAACCCATGAAGGCGTTATAGCTATGGAAGCAATTCAAGAAGCTTTAAAAGATGGTTCATTTACTGGAGACACTGCTCCTGCAGCTGGACTTTCAGAAGACAGCTTAAAAGAAATGATGCAAGATCCTCGCTACTGGAGCAAGAATGACCCTGCATTTGTTCGGCAAGTAGAGGCTGGCTTTAAGAAACTTTATGGAAGCTAAGATAATAAAGCGTGGTAACTTTTACCTTACGCCTTTTACCGATGGTCATGTTGAAGAAGTAATTGCTAACTTGGCTCCAGAAAATGTCAGGGAGATAAATCTCCTTGGCTACACAAACGTCAGAGAGTGCATAGAAGAGATGATGCATCATGCTGATTGTTATTTGGTACGCAAAGATGGTGAAATATTTACCGCAATATCTGGTCTTTGGTATGAAGAAGGTGTAGAAACACCGCAGTTTTTTGCTATGTTTTCTAAGAATATTAAAGAAAACTTTACTTCTATGGCGCGTGGATCACGTATGTTAGTGAATTTTTTTGATAGGACGCAAGACGAAATGTCTATGCGTATATTAGGCGAACATCAGTTTATGTTAGATTGGGCTTCTTGGTTAGGCTTTGAGGCAGTAGGTATAACTCAATTTAATTCTAAGCATTATGTTGATTTTGTGCGTTGCATTTCCCCACAAAAAAGTGCTTATAGTGAAACATCACGGCCCGTGATGCACTGAAAGGCCCATTTGGATACCCTTGTCGATGTGAAGGAACGGATACCCGAGTAACCGAAACTTTATATTTAGGAAAAGAAAATGGCTAATACTATCGACCAAGCTTTTATTAAGCAGTTCGAATCAGAAGTCCACATGGCGTACCAACGCATGGGTTCTAAGCTTCGCAACACAGTACGTTCAACAAATGTATCTGCATCAGTGGCAAGATTCCAGAAAATCGGAACAGGCACAGCGTCAACCAAAGCACGTAACGGAGATGTTACAGCAATGGAACTAGCGCACACTAACGTAGAAGTCACAATGGCTGACTACTACGCAGCGGAATACATTGATAAGTTGGACGAATTAAAGATCAACATTAATGAGCGTCAAGTTGTAGCTCAATCTGCTGCTGCTGCATTAGGCCGTAAAACAGATGAGTTAATCACAGCAGCAATGGATGCTGGTGCAAACTCAACGCAAATCGCTGACGTAAGTGGCGCATTAGCAAAAGCTGATTTACTTACATTGTTTGAAACAATGGGTACAGCTGACATTCCAGAAGACGGACAGCGTTATATTGCTATGTCTCCAGCTGGATATACTGACTTGTTTAACATTAATGAGTTCGCATCAAGTGACTATGTTGGGCCACAAAGCCTACCATTTGCTGGTGGTATGACAATGAAAGAGTTCTTAGGATTTAAGATCTTCTCAACGTCTGCTGTTGCTGGTGGTAAAAACTTTGCATACCATACATCATCAGTTGGTATCGGTATTAACTCTGATGTTGCAACAGAGCTTAACTATGTACCACAGAAGGTTGCACACCTAGCGACATCAATGATGTCAATGGGTTCAGTAGTAATCGACAACAATGGTGTTTACGAAGTTCTTGACAACAACTAATATTTTAGGGGGCTTCGGCCCCCTTTAACTCCAATATATAGGTTGAAGAAATGCCAGCAAATACACCAATAAAAGTATGTTCACGCGCTTCCGTCCTTATGGGCGGTTCTCCTATTTCATCTTTCAGCGATGGCACAGCTGAAGCTGATGTAGTTGACGCAATGTATGAAGATATAGCAAGAGCTGCGCTGACTAATACGCGCTGGAGATTTGCTACAAAGCAACAATTATTAAATAGATTAGCAGCTGCTCCCACAAGTAGATATAGTGCAGCGTATCAAATGCCAGCAGATTTACTTATGTTAAGCGCAGTTACAGTAAACGATGATCCAATTATATATGATACATATGGTGACAAAATTTATTGTGATACGTCTACTAATGAAGTTGTATCTGCAGATTATATATTTAGAGCAGATGAATCTGGGTGGCCTTCATTTTTTACATTAGCTGTTGAGTTCCAAGTTGCCGCAATGCTATCGGTATCAATAGCTCGTGATGCTTCTCTAGCAAGTCTAATGGATCAACAGGCCGAAAGGCAAATGATAAAAGCCAGACGACTTGACTCGCAACAGCAAACTACACGAAAGCTGTCAACTTCAAGGTTTATAGCTCAGAGGCGTAGTTAATGCAGAAGGTTAGAATCCCACAGAATAGTTTTCAGTTTGGTGAAATTAGTAACAATACTGTAATGAGGACTGATAGTCCTATTTATGCTGCGTCTGCTCAAAGCTTAGAAAACATGATTGTCTTGCCAGAAGGCGCAGTAAAAAAACGCCATGGTACAAAGTTTATATATAAAAATGCACAAGCAAATAAAAAATTACACTTAGCTCCTTTTATTTTTGACGACAATGAAGAGTATATTATAGGAATAGGTGAAGGTTATATTTTCTGTTGGAGATTATTAACTGATGGTACAATAAGTTTAGTATCAACAATTACGTTAGATACTTCTAGCAACGCTTTACCTTTTGATGAAGACTATTTACACCAATATAATACAGCTCAGTATGGTGATGTCATGTTTATATGCCACCCATTGTTTGCCCCTCGTATGCTTACACGTACATCGCTTACAGCTTTTGAATTAAGTGTTTATAGTTTTGATACAGATTATAGTGGTAAAGACACAAGACAACCATACAGTAAATTTCATCCATCAAATGTTACTTTAACGTCTAATAATACTTTTGCAGGCACAACAACAACTATTGGAGTAAGTGCGCCTTATTTTAAAACGGATGGTTCGCATATTGGCGTAACCTTGCGTCACAATGGATGTGAGCTTTTAATTACATCTGTAAGTAGCACTGTTAATGCGAATGCTACAGTTATCAAAACTTTAAAACAAAGATTGTCTGTGTTGAATCCATTAAGAACAAAATCTGGAAGCGATAGAGTTGAAATTACACATATAAATCATGGTTTGGATCAAGCTGCTAGCATTAACATTTCAGATGCAGTCGCCGTTGGTGGTTTAAATGCTAGTCATATTAATGGCACTAGAAATATAATTGAAATAATAGATGACAATACATATTTAGTTATAGCTGCAACTAACGCAAACGCTTCAGAAGATGGAGGGGGTTATGTTAGCATAACATCAGGTGCAGCTACACGTAATTGGGATGAACAATCATTTTCTGCAGTGCGAGGATACCCTGCTGCAGTTACATTCCATGAAAATAGATTATGTTTTGCTGGCACTATAGCGGAGCCAGATACAATTTGGATGTCTAAGATCGGTAGCTTCTTCAACTTCGATGTTGGTAATGCTGATGATACAGACTCAATAAATTTAGTTGCAGCTACAGGTGATGTTAATGAAATAAGATATTTAAGATCTAATCGTGACTTGCAGATATTTACATTGTCAGATGAACTATATGTTCCAACATATCTTAACCAAGCAATAACACCAACAAATGCACAAATAAGAAAACAAACACCATTTGGTAGTGAGTTTGTTTTGCCTACTTCTATTGATGGGGCTACTATATTTGTTGAGCGTGGCGGTAGAGCAGTAAGAGAATACATATATTCTGATTCAGAAGATGCGTATATATCTACAGCAGTATCTACTGTTGCCACACATCTTATTAATAACCCAGTAGATATAGCTGTTGTTCATTCTGGATTTGAAACACAAGAATCTTATGCAGCATTAGTTATGTCTAATGGAGATATGGCTTTGTTTAGTTCTAATAGGTCAGAAAAACGTGCAGCTTGGACTAATGTTACAACGCAAGGCAGTTTCTTAGCAACAACTGCTATTGGGGCTAGATTGTTTGCATATAGTGTAAACGCAGATGGTAACTATGTGTTGTCTGAGTTTAAACATGACATAGGTTTAGATGATTATCTACATTACGGTTATGGCAATGGTACTATAAACGTAAGTAATTTGTATTCATCTGGCACAGTAGATGTAATAGGAAGTAATAGTAATGGTAGCGTTTACTTGGGCCAATTTACTGTAAGTGGTGGTAATATTGATGTAACAGGACACAATACTTATGTTCATTACTATATTGGCAAAAAGTTTACAGCTAAAATTATTACTAATCCAGTAGACACTATAGCAGGAAATGGCCCAGTTACAGGTGATATACGCGGTATAAGTACAGTTGTACTAAATGTTAAAGATTGTGATTCATTAAAAATAAACAATAGAGTTGTAAGTAATACTACTGGATTTACAGGCAATAAAGAGGTTAGGCTATTGGGATACAATAGAAATCCACAAGTTACTATTGAGCAAGATAATCCCATGCCGTTACAAGTTAATGGTTTAATATCGGAGTTAATTACATGAGTTGGCAATTAATTGGAGCTGGTATATCAGCAATGGCAGCTTTACAGGCTGGGGCTGCTAGGCAAGATGCAGCCAGAATGGATGCATTTAACACTGAAACTGAACGTGAGCAGGGCGAAGTGTTAGCATTACAACAAGCTGCATCGCGCAGATATGAATACGATATTGCAACAAAAACAAATGTAGCAATGTTTGCAGCTAGCGGTCGTGACATAGGATCAGATAGATCTGTTGAAGCATTTTTAGAAAAACAAAAAGAAATTGCAGCTACAGATCTTAGTAGGTTAGCTGAGCAAAGAAGACGAGAAGCAAGCGCAAGAACTAGAGAATCTATGGCATTACGTCGTAGCGGCAGAAATGCTAAACGTGCATCATTACTTCAAGCTGCTGGAACTATGGCGCAAGGCATATCTGACTATCAAAAAACTGCTGGAACAGGAGGTCAGTAAATGGCTGTAATTAGACAACAAACGCAAGTCTTTAATAAGCCAGTTGGTGTTCGTAGAATAAATACAGGTGAAGCTGAGTTATGGGAGCAAGTGGCTTCATCAGCAGATGAATTTCGCAAAAGAGCATTTGAAAAGGCAGCACTAGAAGCAAAGCAAGCTGGAGCTATGAAGGGCATGTCCGTAGCAAGCGGTGAAATATCAGCTATTGATCCAGAAACAAATCAACCTGTAGCATTTAAAGCACCAGCAAACACTGGGTCAATTTATTCATTAGCTTATCAAGATGTAATAACTAGACGTTTTGAAGAGTCAGTAAGCACTGAGTTAAAAGCTCAAGGCTCTTATTACGCAAAAAATGCTACAAGTGCAGACGAATATAAAATTGCCATTAGTGGTCACGTAGGCAATATGATTAAAGCTGGCGGTGATGATACATACTTTAGTCGGTATATTGAAGAAACAGGGCAAGCTTATGTAGATAGCACATATGTAGCTATGAAGGCTAAAGAAACAGAAGCAATTATATTTCAAACTAATACTAATGATTACCTAGCAGGGTTAGAATCTGAGCATACAATAAGATTAAATATACAATCAAACAATTTAAATGATGTAGCTAAAGGTTTAGACGCTGAAGAAAAAAGAGCGCGTAACTTATTTGATACAAAATACCTTACACTTGCTCAATACGAAGCAAAGAAAAATATATACAGAGGTTTAAGATCTTTATCAAATAATGTAAAATTAACTAATTTATATACCTCAATGTCAAAAGATGAAAAAATTGCATTTATATCAAGCCTAGATAATCCATCAGAAATAACAAACCCTGTAGTTAGAACAATGGCAATCAATGCGTTAGTTGGTGCTAATAAAAATACTTTAATTGAAGGTTTTAAGGCAATAGATACAAGGGCTGAAGATGTAGTAGTGTCAGTCGTTGATGCGGAAACTTCTGCACTTATAAACCAAATAAATAAAAATATGGATTATAACGAAATACAAGAATTAACATCTTCTATCGAAGATAGGGAGATACGAAAACAAGTTTTTAACAATTTGTCAAAAGATCATTTAAATAAATCTCTTGATTTTTATGCTCAAAATTCAAATGCAGCATCAGCACTTATAAATGAATTAAGAAGTGCAGAGCCAAATGGAGTTAATTTAACTAAAATTATACAAGAAGCATACAACAACAATAACCCAGATGCACAAGATGTTCCAGATATTGTGCAGTTTATACAAGATATGGAGCCAGAAGACAGAGTAAGCTATGCTGAATCATTATCTGCAAGGCTGCCAAGCATTAAAGCGTTAGAAACACAAAGCGAAAATGAATGGGAAATTAATGCACGAGGTAAAATAAGAAACATAGAAACACTTATTGACTATCAAAGAATAAAAAAATCAATTCTTGATAATAAAAAACTAGTTAATCAAGATAAATTACTAGGTGTAGCAGCTGAAAAATTTGCAGACGTAATGAGCAACCAAGCAAAAAGTATAGCTTTATCGCATGAAGAAATGTCAAATGTACGCAACGCAATAAATGATAAAAGTTTTGCATCGAGCTTAACAATTACAGAAAAAGCTGCATATGATTATTATAAAAAAGCACATGACATTACGCCATCATCTGTCAATGCTACAATGTCTAATAGATTAGATGCTATTGTTAAAGTTAATGAAAACCTTGGGCATGAAGTAAAGATTAAAGCGATCAAAGGCTCATTAGAAAAAGGTATAAACGTAGACACACAAGAATTAGAATATTTACAAAAAGAAATAATGGGAGAAGAAATATTTTTAACTGCGGAAAATATTGAAAATTACCCTATAATGACAGACGCTCTTAAAAAAGGAATTATGTTTCCAGCTTTTAAAAGTTTTTTTAATTCTGCGGTTACTTCTACAAATGAAGCTACAGTTGCTAAAGCTGGTAATTTGTTTGAAGAAATGACTAAAGTTAAAGTAAATTCAGAGGGTATGTCTTATCAAATTGATATGCTTAAAGCAAATATGAAACCAGAAACATACGCTCAATTAAATGCAGCAGCCGTTATAGCAAGAGCTGAATACACTACACCATTCTTAGTAATATCAGAGCTTAGACAATACGATGGCAATTTAGACGAAGACGTTTTAGCTGATTATAATAATTCTACAGGTGGTAATTTAAAGAAAATAAAAAGCATATTTGATGATAGAAACGTATCGCCAAATTTTAGAAAAGAATTAAGCATTGCAATTAAAATGCAAAAAGCAAGAGGCGTACAAATTACAGAAGAAGCAGTAGATACTATTGTTGAAAACTATATTGAAACAAACAATATGGGTAGAGATACAAATGTTATTTCCCCACATATAGATGGAGCAACAGCTTATCCTGTTCTTTCGTTTATAAATGAAGTAAATTTTACACAAAATAGAATAGCTTTAACAAAAGCAATCGCACAAGATGATGCATACAGCCCATTATTAAAAGGTGGAACTAAACTTGACCAAGCTAGAGAGCTGGCTAAAGATCTTACATTACAAAATTTACCAACAATGTTAAGAGGTATAGTAGAAAGTTTTAAAGGGCAGTACCAAGCAAGGTCAGAATTAGCTGATGTTAATTTAACAAAAGAAGGTCATAAAGTTTTAAATACAGATTTGTTTTGGAAGCCAGATTTAATGTCATTTGCTAATGGTGTGCCAAAATACACTGCGCAATACAAAGATGTAAATAATACTTTTCAAGATCTAATAGTTAATGGTGAACCTTGGGCATTAGAACGTATAGGTGACTACAGGGATGAATTTAGAAGCGTTGCTCACAAAGAATTTATTGCAAAATTAAAAAGTACAAAGCCAAAAATAAAAGCTGAAGGTTACATTAATTATCAAGCTACATTAAAACACATGACGTTTGCAGAATTTAAAAAAGACCCAGAGTATAATGAGTTAGTAGCTGCATATGGCAATGAGGAAGAAGTTAAAATAGCATACGCTTCGCAAAGATTAAGATGGAACGCTCAATCAAATAATGCATTTAGAGAACAGTTAATGAATCTTAATATAAAAGATGCGGCCTTACAGTATTTAAAAGGCGTTGAAGGAATAGGACAAAAATAATGGCTGAAATTGAAATTAAACCATCAGCCCCATTTGTAAAAGGCAAACCACCATTACCAAGAGACAGAGAAGGCCCTTCATTTGGAGAAACCTTTAGTGCTAATTGGAGTAAAGTGCTTAGCCCAATAGTTGACCAAAACAAATTCTTTACAAATTCAGAAGTGTATGATGAGGAATCGCAAGTAAGAGTCGATAACCATATTGACAGTAATGATTTAAGTAAAGGAGAAGAACAACATTTAAAAATGTTTGGTATTGGTAGCGCAGAAAGATTTGCTGAATCAGTTGATTACATTAAAAAACAAAGAATAAACAATGATATATTAAACAGATCATCTGGCGGTGCGCTTATATTTAGTGATCCTTCTGTAGCATTATCTTTTTTTGTACCTGTTGCTGGCGTACAATTTAGCAAGCTAATTGGTAAAGCATTATATACTGCTGGCAACAAAGGTGGGCTTAGACAAATAGCAAGAGCAAATGCGTTAATGTCTGG
>Ga0307488_10000422_pt1 | contig 34691 bp, 33 predicted proteins | sample SB02metaG_FD_202248 | JGI IMG/M metagenome (GOLD analysis project Ga0307488, IMG submission 202248) | Sea-ice brine microbial communities from Beaufort Sea near Barrow, Alaska, United States - SB 0.2 | ecosystem: Environmental > Aquatic > Marine > Coastal | place: USA: Alaska | collected...
GCTCGCACAACCTCAGAAAAATCGCCGGCGTCATTCGTATAAGCAGTCAGTGAAGCTGCTGCTTGTTCTCGTGTTTGAACTAAAATAGAATCATTAAAAATTTGCTGGCGTTTAAGTAAGCGTTGATACCGAGACCAAGTCGATTGCAATTGTGCAATCAGTCCTCGCAGCGCTAGTAGTTTGTCAGTTTTAATAGCTTCAGCTTCTCGCACTGCCGCCGATACTTTCTTGTCTTGGGAACTCTGCGTAAACAACGGTAAATCGAATGATACGCCAATTGAAAAGAAATCAGCGCGGCTTCTACCTAATTGGTCATCAGCTCGGTGCGCATAGCTTGCATTTACGCCCCATTGCGATTTATGAGATTGTTTAGCTAATTCAACCCCCGTTTCACCCGCGTCGATGCGTTGTTCAATAGCCAAAATAGCAGGATGGGCATTCAGTTTTTGCGCTAATTTTTGCTTATCATTACCCGTTAATAAACGCACCACAGAGGGCTCTAAGCTTGTAATCAATGGAAGTTCAGAGGGTACGCGTTTGTATCGCGTAAAGTCAGACGATGATAGCTGCCAATCGTTACCATTGCTCAACCACTCGATTAGCTGCCCGCCAGCTTGCTCTTTTTGCGACATTAGCGTATTCAGTCTGTCTTCAAGACGCGTGAGTTCGAGCTGTGCTCGCAGTATATCTTGCTGACGCACTCTGCCGACTGCCGAAGAATAAGTAGCTTGTATTATTTCGGCTAGTTGTTGAAATAGTACTCTGTCGTTTTCTATCAAGGCAACAATTTGCTGCGCTCTATAAAACTCCAACCACAGTGACGACACCACTACTTTCGTTTTAGCCTTTCGGTCTTGGCGCAATAAGGGGTGTTGTTGAGCGAGTTCTTGTAGCTGTTGTCGCTGAATATCAAGGCTCTGCCCGCGCGGAAATTGCTGCATCACTCCGACTTTTAACTGTGTCATCGGTTCTTGGTCAAAAGCAAAGCCATCAGTAGGAAGATTTGCCAAGCCAATAGAAATCACCGGATTAGGCAGGAAATCAACGGCTTCACTGGTGTCAATCATTGCCTTTTGACGCAACTCACTACGGGTTAACCAAGGGTCAACTTCAATCGCAATCGATATCGCTTGCGACAAACTCAGTGGACGATAATTATCCGGTGCTTTACTAGCGCTTACATTTGCGCTTATCGTCGAGTTTTCATTTGCGCAAACACTAGAACTTAACATTGCACTATTGACTAATACAAAGGCAACGGTCACTGCTTTTAGTGCGGGTAAACGCGCTAATTTGGAAAATATCATGTTCGACTCTTTTCTGGCTTATGGCTGAATACGGTTAATTTAGTTAACATCAATGTGAACCTAAGAAGGTTGTCGGTAATGCCTAAGTAAATCAATTCAAATGATTGAAAATCAGAACTAAAGCCTATCGAGTGTAAAATAAAACTAGGTCATCCCTCATTCTTGACAGTAGTAAATTCATACTGATATAAATGTTGGAAGCAGTAGTTTCACAACACCAAGATATAGCGAGATTATTCCTTTAAAATCGCCAGACAGATCTAGGCTGTGAGAGTGAACTTGAATTTAGGAGGGCGTTTCTGACTGGGAATAAATGCATGGACTAGGCGACGGTCAACGTCTATTTTCTCATTGTCGCTTAGGTGAGAAATTACTTGAATATTAAGCTCGATTAGCACGGCAAGTGACAGCATACCAACGGGGCAATCGCATTCTTGCTGACAACATTCATGCTCCACCATTTGGCTTTTTGCAATTGTCTTGCCTAAAATGTCATCGTTCACGTTCATTGTAGAGCTCATGTCATGCTCGACAGCAGTTTCACCAACATCTGCGGATAGGTCAGTCATCATCAAATTGTGCTCGTTGTTAAAGCAAGCCATCGAGGAGACAGCAAAAGCCTCTCCTGCCTGCGCTACAAGCAAAAATATAATCATTGTGATACTGACGAAACGAATAAACACGTTGTGCAAAACACCTTAATAGTAATATGAACACTTTTTACGACCAAACGTCTTAGCGTTTGTTCACGTAACACGATAACTGTTACAGTATAAACTATACAACTTAGTTACAAGTATAATGTTTTTTTCAACAATAGTAAAAAGCATAAAATACGACAATTTAGCAAACTATCTTACTAGTTATATTGTATAAGTTACCTAAAACCAGTTTAAATAAATGAGAAATAATCTATGTCAAAATCAACACTAATTGTACTTTTTACATCTATCGCAATATCGTTAAGCAGCTTCGGTAGCGTTGCTGCGTTAACACTTGATAAGTCGCAGTCTTCAATAAATTTTATCTCTACAAAAAACCAACACATCTCTGAACAGCATAGGTTTGACAATTATTCTGGCCAGCTCGATGATCAAGGTAAGTTAACAATCACTATTGACATAACGTCTGTTAATACTCTGATACCTATTCGAAATGAGCGGATGCAGAAGATGCTGTTTAATATGAGTGAATATAGTGTTGCAACCTTTACTGCACAGATCGATCCTGCTCTGATCAAATTACAAACTGGTGAATTAAAGAGAACTACTATTGCGGGCGAAATGACAATTGCGGGAAATACAGCGCCGGTCTCATTTGAAGTTGCCTTGATAGGATTACAAAATGGCAGTGTAAGCGCGACTACAGTAAAGCCCACCATTATTAGCGCCACTGCATTTAATCTTGATGACGGTGTTGCCGCGTTGCAGCAAGTGGCAATGTTGCAAAGTATTTCTAAAGCCATACCATTAAGTTTTAGCGCTACTTTTAGTCAGTAAACCAGAGCAGTTGGAGAAAGCATGATAAATCCTAGCCTTGATGTTGGCGCGTTAGCTAACGAGTTCAAAACCGACCGACGACTGATGGTTAAACACTTTTTACAAGCCGATATCGCTGAACGCGCGCGCAGCGCATGTATGCAACATGTGCCATTTAGCACCCATTATGTGTTAAATAACATGTACCAAAGCAAGACTGCTGAGGAAATGGCTAAACTCAACCAGCAAGATAGAGAGGCTATTAATAAGCAAGTGTTCAGTGCAGCGAGTCAAGGTGTGGGATTTATATATGAAGGCTATCTTAAGAGTAGAATAAATACTGAGCAGAACAGTCAAGCTAATCTTGAGTTAGCGTTTTTGCATCAAGTTTTTGACTATTTGAGTAGCGAAGAAGTTTTATCAACAATAAAACAGATTACCGGCAACCAGGATATCACCGGTGCTGAACCCCAATATACGCGCTTTACCCCGGGGCATTTCTTAACTCGCCACCTCGATGTAATACCGGGTCGCGGCAGGCGCTACGCGTTTGTGCTCGGGCTCACCAAAGGCTGGCACCCCGACTGGGGCGGTTTATTGCAATTCTACGAACAAGATGGAACGCCTCGCAACGCTTGGATACCTCAATTTAATGTTTTATCACTCTTCGATGTTAGCCACATTCATTCAGTCACTTACGTAACGCCCTTTGCAGCTGAACAACGTCTGTCGCTCACCGGTTGGTTTGTTGCTAAACCTTAAAGCGGGTAGTCAGTTCCTCTAAGTACGGCTCAAAATGAGTCCACTGCTCAAGTCCTGTCTTATAAATGGGCTGGCGAACTTGTTGGGCACTAGGCGTTTTTACGGCGCGTTTGTTTTTATGGAAGTCGATACAAGCTTGCTCAAAAGGAAGACCACAGAAATCAAGTAAACGTCTTATTTGTGCTTCAGTATCGTTGACGACGTCTTCATGTTGAACTCGTAATATTTGAGCGGGAAACACCTGTTGCCAATGATCCATGAGTTTTACGTAGTTTTGATAATATTGGGCAATATCACTGAGTGAATAGCTGAACTCTTGGCCTTCGCCAAATAGTTGTTTAAAAACGCTAAAACAACAGGCCATTGGGTCGCGCCTTGCATCAATTATTTTGGCATTTGGCAAAATAAGTTTAATTAAGCCTATATGCATATAATTATTTGGCATTTTATCAATAAAGTAAGCAGCACCCTGTCTATATACTTGCGTGTCCTGAATGAATTTTTCACCTAACTGCGCAAAATAATGTTCAGGTATGCTCCCTATGTTGAACGGATAAACCGGTTTAGAACCTTGCTTTTTACTTAAGTTACTCGCTAAGCCTAAAATTTCATGCAACTCCATAGTGCCATCGACTGCAGAATGAGAAGCGAGTATCTGCTCCAGCAGAGTAGAGCCGGCTCTGGGCATCCCTACAATAAATATAGGGGCGGGATCCAAGCAGCCCAGATTGCCAAATTTTGCGACTAACTCAGGCGTAAATGCCTTAATTTGCGATTCTACAAATTGTGCATGGTTGTTACTAGAGTAGCTTAATGTCGTACTTTGTAACTGATTACCCAACTCGTAATGTAAGAAAGATTGTTCATAGTGCTTTTCATCTTCATAAGCTTTACCTAAAGCAAAGTGTAAATGCACTTTATCTTTTAAGCTAACCTCATTCTGGGTGGTGCCGGCGAGCATATGTTGAATTTCTTCGGCATTAAATTGGTAGGTCTTTGTATTAGCTAGACTCCAATATGCATCACCGCAATACAGCTCAAGGTGATAAGCCTGTTGATAGGCGATCACCGATTGCTCAATATTACCTTGCGTTTTATAAGCATGGCCTAGTAAAAGATATACATTCGATTCTGCTTTGTTGTCTTCAATTATGTGTAAGTAAATATCTACGGCTTTTTGAATTTCACCTACACCCACCAGTGCAGTTGCTTTTGCAACTGAATAGAAAATATTACTGGGATCTTTTTGAACTAGAATATCTCCCAGAGACAGCGCTTTTGAAAACTTACCTAGTTTACTATAAATTTTAAATAGCTGGTATTTTGCCTCTAAATTATCGGGCGCTAGCTCGATGCAAGTCTCCAGTATAAATTCGGCTTCAGATACCGCTTTTGAAGATACGGCAATTTCTGCTAATAACAGCAAGCCATCTAAAGAATGTTTATTTTCCTGCAGGTAGTGGCGACATAGTGCGTCAGCCTCGACTATTTTGCCGTCGTAAAGCAGGTCTGTTGCTGCGAGCAAGGACTTAGGTAATCCACTCAAATGATTGATTTGATTTTTGCACAATACAAACGCTTCTTTTTGGTCTGCTTGTTGATAAATGGGCAGCAGAGCTTGCCATGCAGATAATAGTGCAGGGTTTAGCTTAGTCGCCTTATAAAAATGAATACTGGCTAGCTTACCTTGCCCCAAAGCCCGATAGTTATAGCCTAGTTCTTGATGTGCTCTAGCGTGTTCAGGCGTGATTTGTAACAACTGCTGGACATCTTCTATGGCTTGCTCATATTTGCGCTGCAGTCGCCTGCACACGGCTAACAAATAACGACTTTGAGTTTCTACTTGAATATCAAGTGTGTCCTCTAACAAAGCAATCGCACTTTGTTCGGCATCTGCAAACTTACTTTGTTGAAGTAGTTGCTGAATGCGTTTGAGTTCATGCTCAGAAGATAGAATTTGTGCTGACATAGTTACCTAATTTGTTGCCAAAGTTTAGTTTATTTTTAGGGTGTAATTTAACATAAAAAAGCCCCTTTAAAAGGGGCTCCTATTATACTGCGATGACAATTTATATCATGTTACTTAGAAAAAGTCGTATGATAATCTAAAGCCAATAGTACGCGGTCTGTTACTCACAACTTTAGGTGTGAACTGCTGATTGTCTACGTGCAAAATAGCCCGTTCATCAAACAAGTTATCAATGAATATTTCTGCTTTCCATTCATCATTAGTTACACCGAATGCAACATTTGCAAGCATATAACTATCTTGAATATAACGTCCGCCAGCGAAAAGGTCGCCGTTGGTGTCAGTGTAGTTAACACCTTCATACACGTCAGCTTCTTTTTGAATACTTAATCCACTGCCAGTACCGTAAACAAGTCTTGTTGTGTCTTCAAGTACAAAGGCGTCCATAGTCATACTGGCTAAACGGTCACCAGTGTATACAAGTGAACCATTAATAAAACCAGTTAAACCATTGTCCATTTCATAGAAATAACGAGCTCTGATATTTCCTGAGAACGAAGCAGAGTATGGCAACTCACTACCTACCGGTGGTGCAATACCAGCCAACTCATCATTAACGCTAATTAACTCAGTGTCTAGTAAACTGAACGACGCATCTAAAATTAAGTTATCAGTCGCAAGCCAAGTGATATCACCATCAACACCTTTAATCTCAGCGTCACCAACGTTATCAGTAAATACTAAGAAACTAACATTGGTAGGGTCAAATCTAGACGTTTGTAGGTCTTCGATATCAGAGAAGAAGGCTGTTGCGTTAACGCGAAGTACTCCGTCAAAAAAGTCTCCTTTCATGCCGACTTCATAGTTTGTAAGCGTATCTGTCTCTGAATATACTGGTATTCTAAAACCGTCAAATGCACCTTGTTGATTAGTTGCTTTGCCACCACCAACGCGGTTAGTTACCGGTGGTCTAAAGCCTTCACTATAAGTAGCAAAGAACAACAAATCGCTACTCGCTTTCCAATCGATAGATGCCTTGTATATAACATCATCAACGGTAAGTGCGCCGCTGTCATCCAATAACGAGACATCTAACTGCCCACTCGCTATAGCTGCATCAATTTCTGCTGGATCTTCACCTACCGCAGCAAGCTCATTCGGATCCAATGTACCAAAGGCTCTTAATCTGCGGGTAACATCGACTGTCGAAGTTGACCCTTTATAATCGTCCTCTATTTCATACCAACGAGCACCTAAGCTGACGGTTACCGTATCAGACAAATCGTATTCTGCTTGACCGAAAACTGCAATTTGGTCAATTCCATGAGTTACATCATTAATGAAACTAACTTCTGATTCAAAAGGGCCGCCATTGCTGTTGATGCCTTCTTGGCCAACGGTGGTTCTCGCTAAAGTAGGAAATAATTCAGTATTGGCTATTTTGAATTTACCAACCGTACTCAATTCTTGTGAATCGTAGAAAATACCAGCTGTGATACGCCAATCATTTGTAGCATCAGTGTTAAATCTAAGTTCGTGTGTTACTCGCGATGTATCTGTTTCTTCTTTATAGAATTTGTTCGGATCGAGGCATTGAACATCAGCAGGCGTAGCCGCTGTATAATGGTTACACACATAATATGCGGCAAATAAACCACCATTTGTATAGCCTGTATAATCGACAGTAGACGCGATATCGCGATTCAATAAACCACCAGTATAGACTATATCAAGTTCATCCAAGCGTCCGCTAAGCGTCCATGTAGTTAACCCAAACACATCTGAGTTTTTGTCTTCTTGAAAACGATTAACCGACTGCGTGCCTTCAAGATTTGGGTCATATGCAAATACGCCTTCAGTATCTAGCTGCTGCTGGGTATGTTGAACCAACAAATCCCAATCATCGTTAACTTCATAAGCAACACCGAGTCTGAAACCGGCATAACTCGCATCGTTAGCATCTTCTTCCACTATGTTATCATTATTCGGAGCAATGACTTCAGCACTTGCAGGATCGCTTAATACGCCACCTGAAATTCTATTGATAACGACTGCGCTGCCAGCATATCCACCTTGGCCAGGTTCATTACGGATATTATCTATCCAACCACCTTGGTTATCGTTATATACGGTAACTCGAACGGCTAAATCATCAGCAGGTGTGAAGTTCAAAAAGGCTTCAACCGAATTACTCATTTCACCATCTTTAGTAAAGCTTGTACCTAAGTCGAGTCCACCAGCGAAGCCACTAAAGCTAGGCTTTTTGGTAATCATTCGAACTGTACCTGACTGCGAGCTTGCACCGAACAAAGTCCCTTGAGGACCGGGCAGTACTTCAACACGAGCCACATCAGCAGCGTAAATATCGAGGTTTCGGCCTTGCATTGATACTGGTTGCTCGTCGAGATAAAAGGCAACAGAAGGTTGCAAAGCTTGCACGGTAGATACCGCTATGTTGGTTTGCGACGTTGCTGCACCACGGATATATATTTCGTTTTGACCAGGGCCTGTACCTTGGAATACAACGTTAGGTAAAAATTCGACGTAATCTTGAAAATTATCTACCCCTAAATTCTCTAAAGCGTCGCCGCTCAGGGCACTAACTGTGACCGGAACTGCTTGAATCGATTCAGTGCGTTTAGTCGCAGTGACTTGAATTGTTTCAATAACACGGCCCGCTTCAGTTTCATCGGTGGCTTCTTGCGCCATAGCGAAAGACGAAGCACTTAAGGCTGTTATAATGGCATAACTAAGTTTGTTAAATTTCAATGGTTTCACCTGTGTTAATAACGTTGAACTAGTAATAGCTGCAATAATAGTTAGTATACTAAATATTACTTATAAAGCTGTTTTACTGGCTATAATTAAAATAATAAGTAGCACACTAAATATTAGCAATAAACATATTGCGGAACAATATAACACATTAGTTGTCGTAATTGGTGATTTTAAGCGACTTAACACTCAACTCATCTCTTATGCACTGAAACTAATCTCGTATTTTCATAGAATAATCGTGTTTAATTCAATGCAATGTAATATGATTGTAGTTCAAATTAATTTAGGGGTATTAAGTGAATAAAGATGAGCCAGGCAAACTAAATAGTGCGGTATTTTACCCTGCTTCCATCTTAGTCATCAGTTTACTTGTGTTTTCCCTTGCTTTACCACAAGTCTCTGCGGTGTTTTTTAATACCTTACAAAGCGCCATTGTCGAAAATTTTAGTTGGTTTTATGTTTTTACCGTTGCGGTCATTCTTGTCTTCACTGTGTATTTGGGTTTTTCAAGATTTAGCGATGTGAAACTTGGACCTGACCATGCAACACCAGATTATTCATATGTAAGTTGGCTATCGATGCTATTTGCAGCTGGCATGGGTATCGGTTTAATGTTTTACGGAGTAGCCGAACCGTTGATGCACTTTTTGGTGCCTCCCACAGCCGATCCAGGGACTGTTGAAGCAGCGAAAGAAGCAATGAAAACAACATTTTTCCACTGGGGTTTGCATGCCTGGGCAATCTACGCGATTGTTGCGTTGACTCTCGCATATTTTAGTTTCCGTCATGATTTACCTCTTACATTACGTTCTGCTTTATATCCCTTAATTGGTGAAAAAATTTATGGTTGGCGTGGTGATTTAGTCGATGTCTTTGCAGTAACGGGTACATTATTTGGTGTAGCAACATCCCTTGGTCTCGGCGTATTGCAGATTAGTGGAGGCCTAAATTATTTATTTGATTTTCCCACTACGACAATAGCGCAGGTCTTTTTAATTGCTGGTATTACGTGTGTCGCGATTGTTTCAGTGGCGAGTGGCTTGGACAGGGGCATCAAGATCCTGTCAGAATTCAATATGATACTCGCCGTTGGCTTACTCGTTCTTATCTTGGTATTAGGGCCTACGGTATTTTTACTCAAAGCATTAATGCAAAACACAGGCGCTTATCTATCTGATCTTGTGCGTAATACCTTTAACTTATTCGCTTATCAAAAAACAGAATGGATCGGCGGTTGGACTATATTTTATTGGGGTTGGTGGTTGGCTTGGGCGCCTTTTGTAGGCATATTTATCGCTCGAATTTCGCGTGGACGCACTATTCGAGAGTTCATACTCGGTGTACTAATTGTTCCCACCGTATTTACGCTTATTTGGATGACAATATTTGGTAATAGTGCGATTGATATGGTGCTTAACCAAGGGAATGAGATGCTGGGAACATTAGCCAGTGACAATACGCCAATAGCGTTGTTTTTATTCTTAGAACAATTTCCATGGTCAAGCTTATTGTCGGTAATCGCAGTATTGATGATAATCGTGTTTTTTGTAACCTCATGTGACTCCGGCGCAATGGTAATTGATATGTTGTGTAGCCATGGCAACAATAATACACCGTTATGGCAGCGTATATATTGGACCGCTGGTGTGGGTGTTATCGCTGCAGTGTTGCTGTTGTCTGATGGTATTAGTGCGCTGCAAACCATGACAATTGCCAGTGCACTACCTTTCGCTGTAGTGCTCCTAATTGCGATGTTTGGTTTAATAAAAGCGCTCAGAGTTGAGGCTTTTAAGCAAGATAGTCAGCTGCACACTCCGAGCGTAATGCAGGGAAACGGCAATGACCAAAATTGGAAAGAGCGTCTAAAAAGTATCGTTGATTTCCCGAGTAAGAAACGAGTGACTAAATTTATTAATGACGTTGGTTTGTCTTCCTTTTTAGCGGTGAAACAAGAGTTAAAAGACTTAGATATAGAAGCTGAGGTAGAGCACACGGAAACGGGAATTACTATTTCTGTTAAACAAGGTGAAGACCAAGGCTTTAGTTATGCGATCCTTCCTAAATCGCATACTCAGCCTGATTTTGCAAATGAGAGCGACACTGACCACAATGAAGTTTATTATCGAGCAGAAGTCCATCTTGGTGAGGGTGGCCAAGATTATTGTGTGATGGGCTGGTCAAAAACAGCTTTAATTAACGATGTTGTTGACCAATACCACAAACACTTGTATTTTCTGCACCTGATGAGATAAGGAAAGTTGAATTTAATGTTGAAAAAAGATGAAGAATTGCTGGTGGCGTTACGGAAAATCATTCGTGCTATCGGTATGCGGTCGCGTCAACTAAGTAAAGAGGTAGGTTTAACCGGCCCGCAGTTAATGATATTGCAGAAGGTGGGTAAACAAGCAGGTGTTATGGTTCGAGAAATAGCCGAGGACATCAACCTTAGTTCAGCTACCGTCACTAATATTCTTGATCGTATGGAATCAAGAAACCTAGTTGAAAGAATAAGAAGTACAACAGACAAACGAAAGGTCGGTGTGTTTTTAACACAAGAAGGTGAGAAAGCACTGTCAACCGCTCCGTTGCCGTTACAGGAACATTTTACCAATCGCTTCAAAGCGATGGAAGAATGGGAGCAAAGCCAAATGGTAGCTACATTGCAACGCATTGCGTTAATGATGGATGCGCAGCATGTAGACGCCTCTCCGATACTCGAAGTTGGAAACATTATCGAAAAATATAATGAAGCTTAATCACTAGTTTTATAAGTCAAGTTCTCTACTTAATATTTTACGTTACTATTTCTGCATAAGAATCTGCTTCAATTCATTCATTACTTTCTGCGGCAATTACGCATCGTAGCCAATATAGTTTTTGGCTACGATACCTTTCATATTGTCTGATCCCACCTTACCTCCATCGCTATTGATTAGTTGATGGCCGTTAATAGCCCTGACTTATATCAACATGACAGTAGTTGTGGCCTCACTAGTCGCTTTATCTGGATAAAGTTCCGGCATTATTTAGGCTATTAAACGATTGTGAAGCGTTGCTGCAAATATTTAATGATTTCAGAGGACTCATATAACCATTTAACTTCCCCAGCTGAGTCAATGCGCAGACAAGGTGATTGAATCTTTCCGCCGCCTTGTAACATCTCATCGCGATATGGCGATCCGCCAGACACACTACGTTTAACAATAGGTAGGTTCATTTTATACATTGCGCGGCGAGTTTTAATACAGAAAGGGCAGGCAAAAAATTGATAAAGAGTGAGCTCTTTCACGTCTTTTTCAACTTGTTGTTGTGCTTCCTTCGTGCGCTTTAATTTTGTTCCGCGAGTGATGTAATCAAAAAAAGCAATGATGACACCGAGTAAGTTACGAATTAAGGTAATTATGAAGCTCATTTGGACTACTTTATGAGTGAGAGGTAAAAGAACGCGGGAGTATACCTAAAACTACTTTAAAACTAAATGCAGGGGCAAAATTCAAATAAAACTAATTTGCGTTAATGTGTAAAGAATTCTGCCTTTACGTCATTGTCTTGGCGATTTTATTCAGTGTTGCGTGGCTTTAAACTTCGCTTCTGCCGGCAACTGGATCAACTGACCAATTGCTTACCCCGAATTGCGGACATGACTGTCGCCAGGATTACAAAACTAAGAGACATTAATAAAGCTAAAGAAATAGTACTCATCAAAGCTGGGTTACTTTCGGCGGTAAAATTAGCGTCTCCAATGTAATAGTGGATCATCAAATTTACCAAACTCATGCCAACTAAATTACCGATGGTACGCGACAGATTCATAGATGCGGAAGCAACACCGACCTCTTGTTCTTTTACTGCGCCCATTATTGCGCTGTTATTGGGGGTTGAAAATAGGCCAAAGCCCAAGCCAATTAAGCCTAATGAACCGCCGATATAAAATGCGGTTGTTTGCGTATCTATTTGATTAAGAAACATAAAGCCAATAGCCACTATAAAACAGCCCAAAGTGGCAATGACTCTGGGTTGAAAACGGTCGGATAATTTGCCTGCAATGGGGGCTATAATGGCCATACAAAGTGCCTGCATTAACAATATTTGTCCTGCATATGCGGGGCCAAACCCTTTAATATATTGCAGATACAAGCTGAGTAAAAAAATAATCGCAAAGTTACTGCCATACATCAAAAACGAGGTCGTTAACGATAAACTAAATACCCGACTTTCACGAAACATTTGTACTCGGATCAAGGGTTGTTTATCACGACTTTGATGCACAATAAAGCCCACTAAGCTAAGCAAAGAGATAATCAGTAAACCAATCCCTAATAAGTTGGGTAATTTACTTAAGCCATAAACTAAAGTACAGGCAAAAGTAATAAATATACCCGACCCGACCCAATCAAATCGCGAATGCTGTTCATTTTTCCATTCCCCATGTAGCTTATATTTCATAAATATCAGCAATGCGATAACTAGGGGAATTTGGAAATAGAACACGGCGCGCCAACCTAACAACTCGGTCAACCAACCGCCTACCGCAGGGGCTAATGTAAGACCTATGTATACGCACGCAGCTAGGAAGCCCAATGCTGCACCTCTTTTCTTAGAGGGCGTTACTGAGGTAATGATAGCGACCCCTGTACTAAAAATCATTGCGCCAGCAGCACCCTGCATAAAGCGCCAAAACAAGATCCAATCAATATTAGTGCCCAGAGCACACATCAACGCACTCAGTGCATTAAGTGAAAGCCCGAGCGCATAAATACGCTTTCTGCCGAAGTTGTCTGCAAGCTTGCCAAAAGGCAACATAAAGGCAACGTTGGCTAAAATATATAATGTTGGTAACCAAGATACTTTTATTGCATTTGCTTGCAAATCTTCAGCTAAAACAGGAATAGCGACATTCACTGCCGCCATGCCCATCGGCGCAATAAGGTAACCTGCGCAAACCGCAATTAGCGCAATGGTAGTGACGGGAAGTTGTGACAATGAAGGTTCCAAAAAGAATATAGGTTTAGATAACAAAACCCTTGGTTAGATAATTACGCTTATAGTTGGTATTAAGACCTTAAGGCTTTGCAATAATGGTCACACTTTCATGCTCTTCTGAAAATTCAATGACGATATCACCTAGCCTCAACTGCTCGATGATCTGGTCAACTTTTTCCTGCATACTAATCTCTACTTCGCCATAGTCTGTGCCTTCACGCAAAACGAAACTTTCAACCAGACTTTGTAATGTTTCACTATTAATAGTGTCGAAAGGTATGATCATACATTAATCCCCGTTTCCTCGGTTGCTTCGGTAACTAAAATTCGTTGGTGCTGTTCTTCCAAAAATTGAGATATGCGCTCTTGCAACCAAAGTTTAGGGCTGAAAGGAGTACCATGTAAAAATCCAACATGACCACCCCGTTCGCTTAACTCGTAAGCAACCGAGTTAGACAACTGATTATCGCTTGGCACAACTGCTTCAGTCATAAATGGGTCATCTTTGGAATGTAACATTAGCGTATTCGTAGTAATATTTTTAAGCATCGGCATTGCACTGCAATGGGCGTAATAATCGTCGGCACCGTCAAAGCCATGTAATCGCGAAGTGACATCCTGATCAAACTCTCTAAACGTAGATAAGTTTTTTACCTCATCCTCATTGATATTTAACACGTTGTGCATATCTAAACGCATCATTTTTTCTAGTAAATTATCTTTCATACTGTTGAGTAAGTAATACTGATACAAACGTGAAAACCCACGTTGCATGCGCAGTGCACATTCAGCTAACAAAAGCGGAGCTGAAACAGCGATGGCTGCACAAATTATTTTTTGCCCGGATGTTTCACTTAATAGTTTCAATAACATATTGCCACCCAATGAATAGCCAATGGCGAATATAGGCAAAGCGGGATAACGCTTTTTAACATGCCTTATAGTTTGCATCGGATCGACAGTTTCACCTGAGTGGTAAGCCCGGGGTGTTATATTTAATTCATGACTGCACCCTCTAAAATGCATTAGGGCGACAATAAAACCGTCATCTTTCAAGCGATTTATAAGGTGTCTTGCATAGTGCGAATTGACCGAGCCTTCAAGACCGTGAAATATAACAACGGCCCCTTTGGCATTTTCTGCCAGGATATTATCGGGCATACACCAAGCTATATCGAGAAAATCACCATCGGGTGTACTGATGCGTTCGTTAGCTGTATTCAATTCAGGCTTTTTAATCATATATCTAGGCCAAATAGTTTGCACATGCGCGTTACGGGCCCAACTTGGCGCCCTAAAAGTCGATGATACGACCTTACCGAATTTACTCTTAAACATGTGCTTCACCAATACCTTGGTCAACTGTGGTTGCGTTACTATATTATCATGTTGGGCCGCAATGCTGCTGGTTCGATCTTTCGGCTCAATTATGTCGCGACTAACAGTAATAAATTTGCTTCAAAGTCTGCCGAAGCAACTTCTAACTGTTCTTGTGCATCAAGCCATAACATCTCAATTTCTTCTAACTCGGCTTTACAACTTGCTTGTGTACTTAAGACTTGATTGAGTCTTTTTTTGTTTTCTGCATCATACAAACTAGTGTCACTTAATTCAATTTCTAGCGTCGCTAATTGTTGATTATTCGCTTCCATTCGCTTCTCTTCGTGACTAATCATGTCGCGCAGTTTTTTGGTTGATTGACGAAATTGGGCTTCCATTCGCTTACGTGTTTTCTTATCGACATCATGACTTATTTTTGATGCTGTAGTGTCTGATTTTTTATCTATAGATTCGCCGACACTAGTCGCTGGTGCCGCGCTAAGTCTATCTGCAGTTTTGTTATTGCTCGCAGAACTAAACAACCATTTTTTATAATCATCCAGATCACCGTCGAATATGCTCACACCACCGGCATCAACCAGATAAAATTCATCACAGACGGTTGATAGTAAGAATCTGTCGTGCGACACCAAAACCATTGCTCCCTCAAAAGCTTGCAAAGCAAAGGTTAGGGCATGACGCATTTCCATATCTAAGTGGTTCGTTGGTTCATCAAGTAATAATAAATTCGGCTTTTGAAATACAACAAGAGCTAATACAAGCCTCGCCTTTTCGCCACCTGACATCGGTGCAACTGCTTTTAAAGCTTCATTACCATGAAACCCAAACCCCCCTAAGTAGTCTCTAATTTGTTGTTCCGTTTGCGTTTTGTCTAACCTAAAAACATGGTCGAAGGCTGAACTTTCTAAGTGCAATAACTCAACCTGATGCTGAGCAAAATAACCGATAGTTAAGCCAGCCGAGGTGGCATATTCGCCGCGCAACGGTCGCAGCTCCTCAGCTAATAATTTGATAAACGTCGACTTACCTGCGCCGTTTTTACCCAATAGACCGATGCGGCTACCGGGCACCAAATTCATTTTCACTTGCTTAAGAATGATATTGTCAGCATAACCCACTTGCACTTCCTCCATTCGCACGAGAGGGTTTGGCAATTTTTCAGGTGGCTTAAATGAAAACTGAAATCCAGATGTTTGGTGTACGGGCAAGATATCCTGCATCTTTTCGAGTTGCTTTACGCGGCTTTGGGCTTGTTTAGCTTTGCTTGCTTTTGCCTTAAAACGAGTGATAAAAGAGTTTAGATGTGCTTTTTTGCGTTCTTGCTTTTCATATTCACTAGCTTGCAAACGCATACGTTCCGCGCGTTGATGCTCATAACTTGAATAGTTGCCAGAGTAGCTGATGAGGTTTTGTTGTTCAAAGCTAACGATGTTGTTTACACAAGCATCTATAAATGATTTGTCGTGCGAAATAAGCAGTAGCGTGCCTTTATAACGCTGGATCCATGTTTCTAGCCAAATCACGGCATCCAAGTCAAGGTGGTTAGTTGGTTCATCCAACAATAGTAAATCAGAGTCACACAAAAGGGCCTGAGCCAGGTTTAGACGCATTCTCCAACCACCTGAAAAGCTGCTAACAGGCAAAGATAGTTGTTCATTTTTAAAGCCTAATCCGGACAGAATAGTAGCCGCTCTGGCTTCAACATCATAAGCTCCAGTCTGTGCAAGCAAATCATGTAAATGACCTATTTTGTCGCCGTCATGCGCAATTTCTGCTTTAAGTAAGTCGGCTTGTAATTGGCGTAGTCTTGCATCACCATCAATCGCATAATCAATTGCAGAGCGTTCGGTACCCGGTGTTTCTTGTGCAACCGACACAATGTGCCAGCCTTTAGGTACCAAGCATTCTCCCATATCTGGTTGTATTTCACCGCGAAGCAAACCAAATAGAGTTGATTTACCACAGCCATTTGGGCCAATAACAGCCGCTTTGTGGCCAGGGTATATTTCAACATTGGCTTGTTTAATTAGTTCTTTGATACCGCGTTGTAGCGACAAATTTTGTATTTGAATCATGTGTTAGTTATAGCTTCTTGACTAATTATGTTTGGAGGTCTGTTCATATAGGATAACATTCAACAGTCTCGGTCAAAAGAATAAAAAAGAGGCAACTGTGGTTTGCTTTTAGTTTGCATTCATATCAATTTGCACAAGGTTAAATGTCTAACTTTTTAAAATTTTTCCCCAAAAATTTCTAGTATTAACCTTTTACCCCGATAAGTGCGTATAATGATTAAGAAATTGTAAAACTAGTCAGGATTTATGAGTAACAAAAATCGTAAGAGATTCATTGCCGGTGCAACTTGTCCATCATGTAAAAAGATCGATTCACTGATGTTATATTTCGAAAACAATGTTGAGAAATTGGCCTGTGTTAGATGCGACTATAAAGAAACTCAAACTGATCCAAAAGTTGCTTCTGCAACACGTGCATCTGAAAGTGTAATCGGCATTTTTAAACCTTAGGAATATGCGGTTTATCCATTTGCACTGCAAAGAATTGATTGAATCACTAGCTGGGTGGAAAACCAGACAACTAAACTGTATGAGCGCCCACCATAATGATTAAAAAGTTAAAGTTAACTCAAATTGCAGAGATCCTAGGGGTGTCTATAGCAACCGTTTCGAATGCATTTAATCGACCTGACCAGTTGTCTGCCAAAACACGCGAGCACATATTGGCCGAATCAGAGAGGCTTGGTTATCATGGTCCAAGCCATGCTGCCAGATCAATGAGAATGGGAGCGTCAGGTATTATTGGCGTCATATTTTCTGGTCCGCTCAGTTACGCATTTTCAGATCCTGTAGCTAATCAATTCTTGGAAGGCATATCAGAAGTGTTAGTCGATAAGAGTAAACAACTTTTATTGCTATCGAGTGATGTTCAATCGGTAGAGCAGAGAAGCGCAGAATCTTTGCCTGATGGTTTAATTATTTATGGTGCTATTCCTAGAAAAACGCTCGAGCTAATACAGCGCGTTAGGAAGCCCATGGTAATAGTTGATTTTGACCCTGAAGAACTGCACTCAGTTACCATTGATGACGAAGCTAGTGCCTACAAAATTGCTAGTCATGCTTTCAGTAATTCACTGAGCCAAAATTTACTTAAAATAAAAGACAACTCATTAAAAGTCTCTGTATTGGGGTTAAAATTAATTGATGTGCCAAGAGTATGTCGCCTAACGAAAGACGACTTGAGTCTTAAATTACAAATATCGCATAATCGACTTGCTGGTTATGTCGAGGCCGGGGCAGCTCACAATATTGCGTTACCTGCCGACAGTATCTGGCATATTCCAACTAATAATCATTATTATGCTGAAATAGCTGCTCGTGAGGCATTAATGACATTGCAACAGCCCAACATACTCCTGTGCATGAGTGACGTCATTGCGTTATCTGCTCTTAAAGTAGCCAAACAACTAGGCTTAAGAGTGCCCGAAGATTTACAAATTACTGGCTTTGATGGCATTCCAGAAGCATCAAGAAGTGAACCGGGTTTAACCACAATAAATCAGCAAAGTGTCGAGAAAGGGCGAGTTGCTGCAACATTGTTACTCAACTCCATAAAAAGCGGTTCCAAACCTCAGCATGCAGAACTGGAGACATTATTGGTGGTTAGAGGCAGTTGTCCTGAGTAGGCATGCTTAAATAGTTCGTCACTTCAGATAATCTATTCGTTGAATAAGGCATATTATGATCCCATGGGTTCAACTAGGCAAAGCACAAATTCCTAATAATGGTGGCGAATTAACTTTTTCTCAGCGTGATGCAGAGTTTTCTATTCGTCTCTCAGGTATCCGTGGTGAATTGATGAATAGTCGTGTTTATAATTCAGAGAAAGAGCTTTCTCAGATGGGTTGCGCGCACATAACGTCGACAGCCACTGCACACGTTTTGGTCGGTGGCCTAGGTATGGGGTTCACGCTATCAGAGGCCCTGCGGATGATCAGTAACAAATCTCAAGTCACGGTAGCAGAATTAATTCCTGAGGTTGTTGAATGGAATAGGGGTCCGTTGGGCAAATGCGCCAATTATCCGCTGCTGGATCCACGCACAAAAATCCATTTGGGTGATGTAAGAGAGTTACTGACAACTTATCTGCCTGCATTTGATGCGATATTGTTGGATGTCGATAATGGCCCAGAAGGTTTAACGCATTCCGACAATAACTGGATATATTCTTTAGAGGGCCTGCAGGATATTTATAAAGTGTTGCGACCTAAAGGCATGCTAGCAATATGGTCGGCAGGACCAGACTATTTATTTGCTACTCGCCTGAAAAAAGCGGGATACGAAGTGAGCACCCGAATTGCCAGAGCGCGCAAAGGAAAAGGTAGTAAACACACCATTTTTCTTGCAAGAAAACGCTAAATCCGATACTCGTGGTGTCAACCTACAAAGCGCGAATGTTGCAGCTTGCTATTTTAGCATCTGCCCTCAAATATAGTGGATGATAAAACCACTCCTAAAAAATAGTATACTGATAACCGCGTTCGCAGTGGGCATTGTCTGGTGTATTAAGTCTTCTGAATTTATCTTTCATATCGATCTCTCTTGGCTGGGTGTTTACCCGCAAACATTGCCAGGTTTATTCGGAATATTAGCCGCGCCACTAATTCATGGTTCGCTTGAGCACATATTCAACAACACACTTCCTATGCTTATATTAGGTACCTTATTACTCTATGGCTACCCAAAAAGTCGGTGGCGAGTTCTAGCAACCGTATGGCTACTGTCTGGTCTTGGTGTCTGGATATTTGGCCGCGAAAGTTATCATATTGGCGCAAGTGGGTTAACACATGGTGTATTCTTTTACTTATTAGTGGTCAGTATTTTACGCCGTGACAAACGGTCGGTCGCAATTATGATGACCGCATTCTTCTTGTATGGTGGCATGACAATGACTATTTTCCCGAGAGATGAAGGTATATCATTCGAATATCATCTCTTTGGGGCGATTGCTGGGGTGCTATCAGCTTTTCTTTGGCATACTCTCGATCCCAAACCAACGAGGAAAGCTTACGATTGGGAAAACCACTCTGAAGCAGACGACCCGATTATTGGCGATGCATGGCAGATGGACGAGCAACATATAGATCCCGCTGGTCACCAAAATACTCAATCCATTGATAAGGAAAAACAATAATATGGACGTAAATAGCTCCCCACCTTTTGAATTACTATTGCGAGTTCGTTACGCAGAGTGTGATGCTCAAAACGTGGTATTCAACGCACGTTATGCTGATTATGCTGACTTAGCAGCAACGGAATTTATGCGTGAGTTAGTCGGGGGTTATCAAAATTTGGTAACCCAAGGACTCGATAATCAAGTGGTGAATTTAAACATTCGCTGGCAAAACTCTGCTAAATTTGACGATATACTGTGCTTATCTGTCCACGTCAGCAATGTTGGCAATACCTCTTTTACCATACAAATCACGATGGTTGATTGGCAGACCAAGCAAACGATAGCATCTGCAGAAATCGTCTATGTGATGCTAGATATCGCAAGTTTTACAAAAATAGCAATCTCTCAAGAGATGAGAGACAAACTATTAAAAGGCGCCAATGGAAAGCGCACAAATATGTCAGGGATTGAAGTTAGTACTCAATAATGTGGTGGTAAGTCATCCCCTTGTTCGGTGTCAGTATCTGCAACTTGCATGGTTTTAATTTTATCAACTAAACCGGTTAGAAGATGAGTTTGGCGGTCAATCGTGTACTGTTGATTGGTCACTATTTCATTAAGCTGCTCAAAATTATCTTCTTGATAAGCTATTTTAAATTCTAGTTGTTCAATTGCTGCTTTCATTTGCTCAATGCTATCGTCTGCGCTGTTTGTCACTTTTCTATCCGTCACTTTATACTCTCATTCAGTCTATTTGTTATTACTATTTATAAGCCCAGTGCTCAAGGTTACCACTGCTCGATATCGACACAACCTCATCACCTACGATGCCAACTCCGTAAACAACCGCAGATTGCGGTGCTGGCCCATTCGAAGGCGCAACTCGCCATTCCTTAACCAAAGTTCCAGTGCTGACATCCCATAATGCCAATCTTTTAGCAGGCGAGCCCGTTAGTAAGTACTTCCCATCATCAGAAAATTTCACACTAGTAAAAACCCATTGCCGTTCAATAAAGTGCAATTGACTAATGGCCTTACCTGATTGCGCATCCCAAATTTGACTATCGCTTTGACTATCGGAGGTAAACAGGAATCGCGCCTGGTCATCAATAGCAACTTTTGTAACTCGATTAGCATGATTAAAAACATGAATAATCTGGCCACTCTCGGTGCTCCATAAGTAAGCCTTATAATCATTGCTGCCTGTTAGTGCATATTTGCCGTTAGGTGAAATGTCTACGCTATTTACTTTTTCTTCATGTCCTAAAAACTCTAGACGACGGCCGGTTCCCGGCTCAAAAAACATCACAGCACCATTCGCCTTACCCACCAAAATTCCACGGCCTTGGTTACTAACAGCAATATCGCGGATAGAAGATTCATCGATACGCCAAGCACCAACCGGATCTCCGCTAACCTGGTTCCACAATGCAAAATTTTCACTGTCTGCGGTTACGACATGCGTTTCGTCAGCTGAAATATGGATATTAGCCACAATATTGCGACCTTCCTCTTGATGTCGCCAACTAAATAAGGTCTTATTTTGTGTCAGTGACCATACTGAAATGTCCGCATTAACTCTCGAAATAACCGCAAATTCACCGGAATTACTTATGTCCGCAGCATACACGCCACTTTCTGAAATAGATGATATAGCATCAGGTTTAGTTTCGGGAATGGAGCAACCTGAGCAAAAAAGCACAAAAAGGGAACAAAAAGGTAAAAAGACTGTCTTATTCATCTAAAAATGGGTTTCGCTTTTAGTTTCACACGTTTATTATTAGCGCAGTATATATTGAATAGCAACTAACAGCATACCGCTGATTATGGAGAAAATAGAATGAAAAAGGCTACATTAGCTCTAGCAGTGTTGTCAGCATTGGTTTTGACTGCATGTCAAAAACAAGAAACGATTGACAAAACAGCTACTGAAACTGGAACGGAAGTTATCGCTGCAGAGATGGACGCAAAAGAAAGCGTTTACAACACAGAAACAGAAAATCATTCTTATGCATTGGGCGCAAGTATGGGTTTGTTTGCTCAGAATAGACTCGCACAGCAAAAAGATCTTGGCATTGAATATGACGAAGCTGCATTAATGGCAGGTTTTAAAGACGGTTTAGCTGATGCAACTAAGTACACAGTGCCTGAATTGCAAGAGTTTACCCGTGCTGCTGATGCAGTATTAAAAGCGAAGCAAGATGAGAAAGTCAATAATGCTTCTGCTACTAATATTTCAGAAGGTTTAGCGTATTTAGCTGAAAATGCTAAAAAAGAGGGCGTTACAACTACGGCCTCTGGACTTCAGTACGAAGTAATTACAAAAGGCGATGGCGAAAGCCCAGCGTCGCCTAAGACGACAGTAAAAGTACATTACAAAGGTACTCTGCTAGACGGAACTGAATTTGATTCGTCTTATAGTCGCGGCGAACCAGCTACTTTTCCATTAGACAGAGTCATTGTGGGTTGGACTGAAGGCGTTCAGCTTATGCAAGTAGGGGCAAAATACCGTTTTACAATTCCATCAGAGATGGCATATGGAGAGCGCGCAACAGGTAAAATAACCCCCAACTCTACGCTTATTTTTGAGGTTGAACTACTGGAAATTATAGAGCCTGAAACCGAAACTAATTAATCAACGGATCTTGTCCAATGCATGCACATAAGGTGCAGTGGGCAAGATCTTTTAGTAGGTTAAAAAATGGCAGTGAGTGGCCCGAAGTGTGGCCGCTTATCAACAGTAACTCTTTAATTTCAGGATAAATGTGCTTTAGAGGGTTATTGATAATCGACCTCGCCTTAACGCCTTTCTGCCAACATAAGCCGCAACTAGGCCAACGCATGCAATAAGAAGAGTACTGCTAGAAAACGGCAAAAGAATCCAAGCGAAGATAGCATAGCCGAAACTAAATAAACCTGTAATGAATGTTACAAATCCAATAAACAATATCACCTGCCGCCCCATTGGAACTTTGTGGATATCGTCTCTGTCTCGATGCTTTGTGTACATTAGTATTTTACCTCATGGTAAACGCACTATTTTGCTATTTGTGTACTCCTTCCCTGTGATTATAATTTAGTTTGCTCGTAAATGAACATCAGTCACTATTGATAGAGTAGTAAAACCTAGTATTCTGTATATTGATTTGGATCAATATCTCTATACTTTAGTTTACTAATTTAACTTTTAGTTCAACTTAACAATGTGAATTTCTGCCATTTAAGTTACTAGTCAGTGCTGATTTGTGAAAAGCATTAGATGTTAATGAGTCTGAAAATTAAACTACCCTAATATTTATATTGAATAATTTATTTATTTTGGGTCTTTTAACAAGGGGTTACAAAACTAAGTAACGCAATAAAGTATACAGTGCTGTGGTTTACCCTATTTTTTGTCAAATTAAGGAGGTGTACGGGGATAGTTTTTAAAATATATAATAAGGAGCTCTGGCGGAAATAGTGTTGCTAACTTATATATGATGTTTGGCGCGTAATCTGAAACTAATATTATGACCCATATAGAAATGGTAACAATATGCTAAGGCAATGCATAAGTCTTAATAGCTTTTACTCGCTATAATTGGGCAAAGCCGACAAGTATTGTCAGCTTTATTTCAGTAATTTGAGCTCTTCCCAACCGTTCGTTATCATCTTTACTTGACTCAATACCAAAAATGACGAAGATGGTCAGCCCGTTAATCTACAAGTAAGCTTTACTCTATGCTCAATGAAATGCGATATCAATTTTCCTCAGCATCAATTGCTAATCGTTTTTTAAACGAACTAAAGCACTGGCCAAAGGCAGATGTAAAAGCCAAACTCTTTAAAGTCTCAAATTCAGTAGCAGTATCGTATGAATATGAAGTGGGTACCTTTGATTACACATGCTCTGATCTTGATGACTTAGCTAGTCAGCATAATGGTACTGAAATTTAGCTGACTACGTTGAGCACATGCGGATAGAAAAAAGGCCGACCTAACATAAATTAGGTCGGCCTTTCTTGTTGCTATGCCTCAGTTATCCGGTTTTTAGTATTTCCTATAAAGCAACTATATTATCAATGCGCTGCATCATTTCTGACGTAAAGCGACCATGCTCAAGTAACAATGTCACTGTCCTACCTTGCCCCGAATTCCCCTGCGCTTTGCGGATCATTAAACTAGCTATAACTGCATCAACGATAACTTGCGGCGCTAAGGTACCTTTATTATCCCTTAATAACTCGGTTACAAATGACTGATTAGCGCAACGTATCTGAATCGGAGGCTGGTTAGCAATGCAATAGTCATCGCCATTTAAGTCGGTAAACGTATTGTCGTTGTTCATTCTACAAGTAGTTTGCTGTCCGTGGACAATAGTACATGTTTGCAAATCACCACGTAAAAACGCTTGTAGATTTCTATAAGCTTGAATTTTACTTTCGCCATCAATCTGTACTGCGTTAAAGTCAATAACAATAGGATCGTTGGTTTCAACCAAAATGTCTTGAATACCCGCATTATCAGTTGAGCCACGTTGCCCCTTGCGATCAAACAAAATTTCGGTGTGCAGACTCATTGGTGATTGCTTTAATACAAGCGAATCTGGTGCATATTTATGTCCGCAAAGCGCCACAAATTGGCTAGGGTTTGCCAAGCCTGATTGACTACCATCTTCTAAAAATGCAAGTAAATGGTGGTAATAAACGACGTAATTTTTAACCTCGAAATGTGACCCTGACTCCAGTGCAAAGTGCTTATCCAAATATTCTTTTGAGTCGTCTTTAAGATTTGCTGCAGCCCTATCTGCTTCGAAAAAGCTAGTCCATTGACTGTTGGCAGCTTGAATAAGTTGCTGGCGATCTATAGCGGGTGCAATTTTTGTATTTGCAGCAAGCGGATAATTTTGTTCGTTGTTTATATAGGCATCAGGCTGACTTAAATAATCGGCAATCAATTTTTCAATTGCTTCCCAGAATACATTCACTTCAACGAAGCTCGCTGGCAATACATTTTCGTTAATGAAAGTATAAAAGCCCTGATGAATTTGACTGTATTTCAAAGCTGGCATGTTCATATTCTCTTCCTCTAATTTTAAGCAAGTAACCCGATCTATGGTGCAAGCTTGAAATGCTTGAAATTCATATTTATTTGACTTATCTCTTAGCATAGAGTAATTTTTATATAATTTCACAATTAAAATTACACACTGTAAATTTTACAAAACGTATCTAGTGGATAACATGAAAAATACCAAATCATTGAGTAGAAAGTCTCATTTAATGGGCACTAAAATACGTAATTTGCGAAAGCGTAACAATCTAACAATGGAAGACTTGTCCGCTCGTTGCATTAGGGTGAACGCCGAAATCGCACCATCTGTATCCTATCTATCAATGATAGAGCGCGGCAAACGGGTACCGAGCGAAGATATGTTAACGGTCATTGCATCTGTTTTTCAGAAGCCTATGGATTGGTTTTTAGACGATGTGCCCGAGGAAAAAGCGATTACGCCGATAAAAGGAAGCCGGGGCGGTATTAGTGGTATTGCGTTGGAGCCTAGTTTTTTGTTTTCAAATGAAATACTGCAAATTGCGATCCCAGAAATGCTGTCTCAAACCGGCACCAGCGGGCGACAATTTGCACATTTGCTTATTCGCGCACATCAAGAACATCATCAAAATCATTTTCCTGATCTGGAACGGGCCGCTGAAGAAGTTGGTTTGAAGCGGATGCCGTTAAGTGTTGACGATTTACTTGAAATTGCCAAAAAACAGGGTTTAACGATCAAGTGGTTCAAAAAATTACCGGTCGCAATAGCAAAAGAGATCGGCGTCATTTCGTCTACCAGCGGAAATAGTTTAGTCACTAGTTTTTTTGACTCCCCTGGCACGATTTATATTAATCAAATATTGAAGTCATTTGCTAACCGCTTGAAATATGATCTTGCAGTCCACATCGGGCATAGTGTTTTGCATAATAGAGACGGTCTAAAGAGTGTTTTATTGACGGGTTTGAATCCCAACAATACGTTTTCAGAAGATGGTAGCCAACCCAAACAGTCTTCAACTCTTGACGCCCAAGATATTTTGCATGCATGGCGTGACTTCGAATCTAGCTTTTTTGCAGGCGCACTGCTTTGTCCGAAAGTTCCTTTTAGGCAATTACTTGATCGCCATGGTTACGAAATCAAAACACACGAACAAGTTGGCGTGTCAGCTTCTGTTGCTATGCGCAGAATGACTGCGGTATCTTCCTATCGCCATTGGCATTATTTTGATGCTTACGCTCCGGGCAAGCTCAAAGCTGTCTATCGTGGAAATGGTATTCCATTGCCATGGGGAAATATGCGAGAAGTCGAAGACCCTTGCCAACACTGGGCTGTATTTCGCATGATCAATACTCCGGTTGAAGGCAGTAGCGCGCAAATCTCTATATTGAACGTGGGCGACGAACCCAGAATTTATTGCTGTGAATCAATCAATGTCAAAGACATGTCAAACAATAATCATGTGTTATGCACTGGTATCGACTTAAACCCCGCAATTGACGCCCAAGGCGGTGATTCAGCCTCTATTGCTGAGGAACTTAAGCAAGCTTGCGTGCAAGGTGGTGGTTCATCGGCGATCCCTAGCAGTATAAAATCACAGCTCACTAGTGTGGCCCGCATTTTAAATATCAACTGGGTTGAAAGAGGGATTGAAAGCGACGCTCGCCTCATATGCGCTCGAGGTGCGGTTTGCCCAAGAAAACCGAGTTGTTATAGCAAATGTGGTGAATAATTAATAAATAACCGGTGCAAATTCGATTAGCCTTTACTTGACGGCTTAGTTGGTTTGATCGAGTTTCCACCTGTAACAGCTATACGCATTGCCGTTTCTACATCAATTGACAGTTCAGTTATTTTTTCGGCATCCAAGTACAGGGTATAACCACCAATTTGATAGCTGAACGGAATATAAACTGCGGTTTTTTTTTGTCCTGGATACAATACTTCAGCGATTGAATCACCCGTGATAAAACCAATTAAATGAATGCCTTCAGATACCTGCACAGAAACGGCTTTTTTAGTATTTTGGTCTTTTTTAACTTGAAATAAATCGACGGCATCTTTGATAGCTCCGAACATAGTTTTTATCAAAGGGACTCTATCGAATAGCGAGTTTGCCTTTTCAATAAACAGTTTCACAACATATAAATTCACGATAATGCCGATAGTCGCGAGTGCAAGAATGGCTAAGCCAATACCTAGCCCAGGAAAATAGTAAGCATCCGGTATCAAGGGTGAAAGTAAGGTTTCGGTTGCATTGGTGAGCCACGACAATAAATAGATCGTGATTACAAAAGGGAGAATAGTAAGTAACCCTTTGAGCACTAATATAAAGAGTTTGTTGAACATAGGGTATGCTGACCTGATTATTAATTTCTGAGATATGCTAGCCCGATTACTTATAAAAGCCGAGAGAAAGCGCTAATTATTCTGATACTTTATTGAATTCACATACCATTCACTTGCACCACTGGGTGTTTTGACCATAAAAACATCGTCTACTTCTTTTTTTAGTAGCGCCCTAGCCATAGGAGAATCGATTGAAATATAATCTTTAACATCACCATAAATCTCCTCAGGTCCAACTATTCTGAAGCGTTTTGTGGCACCTGCGTCATTCTCTATTTCAACCCATGCACCAAAAAATACTTTGCCTGCTTGCTCTGGCCGGTAATCGACGATGGATAGCTCAGGCAATAGCTTGCGTAAAAATCTGACTCGCCGGTCAATTTGTCGAAGCACTCGTTTATTAAAGGTGTAGTCAGCATTTTCTGAGCGGTCTCCTAAACCAGCCGCCCAAGTGACTATTTTCGTAATTTCTGGTCGTTTGGTGTACCACAGATAATCGTGCTCATCTTTTAGCTTTGTGTAACCTTCGCGTGTGATCAGTTTAGTTTTCAAGCAGTTATCCAAAGTAAACGAGGGTGAATCTCAATTCCTGTATATTAATGCATAAAGTACTTTCACCGCTATCACTGAATGCTATAATCAACACCATAGACATTAAGCCTCTATGCTATTTATTGCAAAAGCAATTTTTGCTAAGTTATTAATTGCAGTATGGGTTATGGTAAAATATTTATAAAAGAACAGGTGACAAAAAGTATGCAGAGCGCCTTATTCAATCAAATCCTCTATTTCAATTATTGAGTTGTTCATGATCATCGAGAAAATTGCTTCCGAGCTAAACGCTACGCCGAAACAAATTCAAGCCGCCGTGGCTTTATTAGATGAAGGGGCTACTGTGCCCTTTATCGCTCGTTACCGTAAAGAGGTTACCCAAGGTTTGGATGATACTCAACTACGTAACTTAGAGCAGCGCTTAGGCTACTTGCGTGACTTAGAAGCACGTCGTAAGGTCATTTTGAAGTCCATTAATGAACAAGGTAAATTGGAAGATGGTTTAAAGGTAAAATTACTCGCCGCTGACAACAAAACCACCCTTGAAGACTTATATTTACCCTATAAACCACGTCGACGAACTAAAGGCCAGATTGCAATTGAAGCCGGTTTAGAGCCGCTTGCCGAGCACCTTTATACCAATCCAGATGCCGAACCTGAAACCCTTGCAGAACAATTTATTAGCATTGAACATAATATTGCAGACGGTAAAGCGGCGTTAGATGGAGCAAAATTTATTTTAATGGAGCGCTTTTCTGAAAATGCAGATTTACTGCAAAGCGTTCGTCAATATCTCACTCGTAATGCACATGTGAAAAGCGCTGTTGCCCCAGGCAAAGAAACTGAAGGGCAAAAGTATAAAGACTACTTTGACTACACTGAAAAGTACGCGAAAATTCCGTCACACCGTGCTTTAGCTATGTTTAGAGGTCGTAACGAAGGTATACTTCAAATTAATATCGATGCCGACCCTCAACAAGAGGAAGGCGCGCGAAGGTCGCATGGTGAGGAGCTAATAGAGCAATCTCTGAATTTGCGTTTGACCGATTCTGCACGAGATAAATGGTTAACTTCAGTTGTTCAGTGGACATGGAAAATTAAAATCCTCCTACATATGCAAACTGAGCTTTTTGGTACGTTGCGAGAGCAAGCAGAAACCGAAGCAATACAGGTATTTGCGAAAAATCTTAACGATCTCCTAATGGCTGCACCAGCAGGACCAAAAGTCACTATGGGTTTGGATCCAGGCATTCGTACCGGCGTGAAACTCGCGATTGTTGATGCAACGGGCAAGGTCATTCATACCACTACTTTTTTCCCTCATGCACCGCAAAATCAATGGGAAAAGTCAAAACGCACTCTCTCTACTTTATGTAAACAGCATAAAGTAGATTTGATCAGTATCGGTAATGGCACCGGCTCTCGAGAAACTGACAAGTTAGTTGGTGAGATGATGAAAGCTGAACCCGAATTAAAAGTACAACGCATTGTGATCAGTGAAGCTGGCGCGTCGGTTTACTCCGCCTCAGAACTCGCCTCAAACGAATTACCCGGTATGGATGTGTCATTGCGCGGCGCAGTGTCAATTGCACGTCGACTTCAAGACCCATTAGCCGAACTAGTGAAAATTGAACCCAAGGCAATTGGTGTTGGTCAATATCAACATGACGTTAGCCAGAGTCAGTTGGGTAAATCGTTAGACACCGTCATTGAAGATTGCGTAAACGCCGTGGGCGTCGATTTAAATACAGCAAGCCCTGCATTGTTGTCGCATGTGTCTGGCTTAAACAAAACCTTAGCTAATAACATTGTCATGTTCCGTGATGCCAATGGTGCTTTTGCGGATCGTAAGGCACTTAAGAAAGTCGAAAGATTAGGACCTAAAGCTTATGAACAAGCTGCTGGTTTTCTTAGAGTAATGAATGGTAAGAATGCACTGGACGCTTCGGCAGTTCACCCAGAGGCTTATACGTTAATCGACATCATTGCAGCTAAGGCAAACGTTGCTGTAAATGATATGGTCGGCAATACTGAGCTATTAGCACAACTTAAACCGGAAGAATTTGTAACTGAAGAATTTGGTTTACCGACCCTTAAAGACATCTTAAAAGAGTTAGATAAACCAGGACGTGACCCACGACCTGAGTTTAAAACAGCTAGCTTTAAAGAAGGGGTCGAAACGATGAAAGACCTCAAAGAAGGAATGATCTTAGAAGGTGTTGTCAGTAATGTGGCAAACTTTGGCGCATTCGTTGATATCGGCGTTCACCAGGATGGTTTGGTTCACATTTCGTCAATGACAAATACCTATATTAGCGATCCTCGTGAAGTCGTAAAAACGGGTGATGTCGTAAAAGTAAAGGTGATGGAAGTCGATGTAGCGCGCAAACGAATTTCGTTATCGATGCGCATGGATGACACTCCCACAGATTCAAATAGCGCACCTAAAGGCAAGCCTGAACGTGCAGCTAAACCAAAGCCGCAAAACAATGCAACAGCGCGCAGTCATAAACCGGCGGCTAAGCAAAATGCTGGAAACGCGGCAATGGGCAATGCGTTTGCCGATGCATTCAATAAAGCGAAAAAATAGCAATGGCCGCAGTGATGTCCTATTTAGGTGATGGCTTAGCTAAGTTTTTAAGTAAACCCACTGCGTATTACCAAACATTTTCATTATTAAGTACAGACCAACTCCAAGCTAATCTTCGGGTAGGTGATCTCATTCTGGTTGAAGGCAACAATCGTATTAGCTCAGCCATAAAGTATCTCACTCAGTCTACCTGGTCACACGTTTGCATATTTATTGGCGAGCAACCTGGCCTAAATCCTATTTTAGAAGCTGATTTAGTGGAAGGTGTCATTACGGTACCACTGAACAAATATGACGGCTTTAACTTGCGAATTTGTCGCCCTGTTAATTTAACTAAAAAAGATACAACAGCGTTATTGAGCTTCGTCACGGAAAGGATCGGGCATCAATACGACACCAAAAATATCTTTGATTTAATGCGTTATCTATTACCAACACCGCCTGTTCCTCAGCGCTTTCGGCGCGGTATGCTGGCCTTCGGTAGTGGAGATCCAACCAAAGCAATTTGTTCAACATTAATTGCTCAAGCATTTCAGTCAATTCGTTATCCGATCTTGCCTATGCTAATTGACGAATATGAAGACTTAATGCAAACCGGCTTAAATAACGAGGGTGATGCTAACAACGTTATTACGCAAAGCAATGATGAAAAAGAAACGATGCAAATAAACCTAAAGAAGATCGTCAGACTCAACGACGAACAACTTTTAGCGAAACGCCATTTCAGTCATTTTACGCCAAGAGATTTTGATTTATCACCGTACTTTGAAGTGGTGAAACCCACGTTAACAGCCGGGTTTGACTATCAGGATATCCAGTGGTCTGAGCACGAATAACGCAATCGTTTATCAGCTTCAGCCCTCTGTTAATCAAAATAAAGCTGTAATATTATACGGTGAAATTCAAGCTGCTTTGTGATTGTGCCAAAACGCCTGCATAAAAACCGCTTACCACCACCGACGTCCGCTGTGCCTGTTCATTCAATTCTAAATCCGCTTTCAATACTTGTCTTGCGGCGTCAATTCCAGGCATCGACATGTCAGTTTGGGGAGGGGGTGTTGGTGATACCTCTGCCATTTGCTCTTTAGCTAGCTCACTGCGAGCCGATTGTTCTTGCTGTGCAGCATCAGCGGCCACTTTATAATCTTGCGCTGAAGGCTCTGCAGGTGCTAATGCAGCGGCCTTAACTTGTTGCATTTTACGGATTGTATCTGCCGGGGTGTTCTCGGCTGATACATCTATCGAAACCTCACCATCGACGGCATAGCGTTTCCCATCTGGACCCGATTCGTATTCATATGATGGCGCGTCGGCATACTGACCACCAACTGCGGAATGGGCCTGCTCGTGCATGCGTACTTCACGATCTCGCTCTCTTAAACCTCGAACCTCTTTGTCGTCAACTTTCTTGTCGTCGTTTTGCTGTTCTTGCTTCGACTCTGCGTTTTCTTTCCCTGCACTTTCTTGATCCGCATGATCTTTATTAGCTTCGGCATTTACGTTGTTTGCAAAGGCCTGGCTAACTGTTGGACGTTCGTAGGTAGGATTTTGGAATAAATTAGCCTGATTCGCCGCTTGACTATTGCGCTCTCCATCGCTAGCTAGTCCTCTTTCTGCAGCGCTTCTTTCACCTTGTGTGACCGAAGGAATTGCTTCACGTAATACATTATCGCGACGCACAGCATCCGTTCCTACACTATTGGTAGGATAGCCAAAGCTATTCGGGATGACGGTTACAATATTCATTTGCTTCTCTATGCTCTTATCTTAATAAAACGGAATTGTGCCTTAAGCGAAGGTATCAATGATGGTACCAAGCATTCCATCAGCGGTTTTGATCACTTTAGCTGATGCTTCTGCTTGCAAGTTTCCTGAGATTAATTCCACCGCACTTTGGTTAATATTTATTGGATTTTCACGATTCGGATTGTTCGCTGAAGACAAATCAACAGTTGCTTGCCTAACTTGCTCAACCCCCTGATTATAACCCTGAACACCAGCGTAAAAAGCAGTCGATGAATTGCCAGTATCAATACCATTTATCATTTATTCCAACCTCTTTGCTAACCAAAGCAGGCGTCCATATCCTGCATATCGAGATATATGTGTGTGCGGCTGAGACCCAAAAAAATCACTATACCCTATCGTAACCTCGTTATCGGCAGCGCTCTAAAATTCTTTAGTCATTATTTTAATTTAATTTATAAATTAGTAAGTGGAATTACAAATATCATGAATAAAGTCGACTATATGCTTAGAAAATTCATCCGCATTGGTTAAGAAAGGAGCGTGAGAAGCGTGTTTAAATATCAACTGACGACTGGTTGGCTGAAGGTGTTGAATTTGATTAATGGCCTCATAAGGTATTAAGCTATCTAGTCTTCCATAAGTGCGCAAAGTAGGTATTTTGATATCGTTAATATCCTGTCTAATATCTGCCTCTTGCAGAATTTTTAGCCCATGGAACAACGCAATGATATTCGGCGCAGGGTAAATATTAATGGCAGTGGTAATTTCTTTTATTACCACTTTAGCATTTTCGACACCCATCATTTGAATGGCTAAGAAGCGTGATAATGTTTTATGATGATTTTGCGTTAACTGCTGCATAAACATAGCCAATACGTCAGGCTTTATACCCGGCCAGTCATCCGTCATTTGAAACTTAGGTGTTGTCGCAATCGTCAATAGTCCAATTAAATTTGGATGTTGTTTACTCGCTAAGTATTGAGCCAGCATACCCCCTAAAGACCATCCAATTAATATCGTGTTTTCCTTAACTTCTGGATTAATAGAATTTGCAATCCCGGCTAAATCATAAGGACTAGGAACAAGCTCATGCTTTTCACCATGCCCAGGTAAGCTTATGGTATAGCAATTGAAACTTAGGTAGGCGTTTGTACTACGTTCTTTTAATTGGGTTTGCAGCATCTTAATGAGTTGCGTAAATGCACCTGAATTCATCCCCCAACCATGTATAAATCCGATATTAACATCTGTATTTTTGGTCAGGCTACTTGGGGTTATGGGCATGTTAGTCTTTATCCATTAGGACGAATTTTTTAAAATTTAGCTGATAATGCGGATAATGCGGATAATAATTTGAATGAAAAATAGTCGAGCGTATAAAATAATTATAAAGAGGCTAACACGGCTGAGCGTCTTTATGCAGGTATTTTTAGCCCGCTCTGTAGCGCAATTTAAGACACCAATAAAATCCGCATTTGGACATCAACATTGTTACTTGTGTCATCAGCATTGTGCTCACATTGTATGCCACTATTGTATTGAGACATTGGCTAAAAGAGGCTTTGGGCAGAATGATATAGATTTGCTACGAAATCCCCATGTATTAAAAAACCTAGACACGCCAAATTATGATCATTTATATGCGATAGATAATTACGTCTATCCTATAAAAAAACTAGTATTAGACATGAAATTTGCTCATAAACCAGTTGCAGCAAGAGCATTAGCTAGATTGTTTATGCACTTCGTGTTCTTGCATTGTATAGACCCACGGATCCTCGCACGATCACACCGCTCCTCTGGATATTCGCGCAATATTACTGGAGCGAAGGATATTCCACAACTCTTAGTGCCAGTACCTCTATCAAATAAACGTTATTGGCAACGACAATATAATCAAGCTCAGTTGTTATGTGATTGGTTGAGTGAAGCCACTCATATCCCTAACAAAGCCATTGTTCAAAGAGTTATACATACCCTGGCACAAACAGAGTTAGATAGACAACAACGCATTACAAATGTCCAAAATGCGTTTAAATGTGACTTAATTTTGAACGTAAGCCATATTGCGATAATAGACGATGTCGTTAGCACCGGCGTTACTATTAATGCCGTTTGCCGAGCTATAAAAATACTTAATCCCACAGTAAAAATTTCTGTGTGGACTATGGCTATTACCTTATTAAATTAAAAAAGCACCCTAGTACGAAACATAACATGTCGTACCCAGAATGCTTGTGCTGACTGTCAGCTTTATAATCTATTTAATTAATGGTGACATGTACAAGCTGTTTGCCATTAATTTACTGGTACCGTCCCAGTAGCCACGGAAGTGAATATTGTCAACAAAGCCTATTACCACCCCTTTACCAATAGGCTTAGCAACAATTGCGGTTGTTTTGCCAATTAGCTTTTGTAGCTCATCAGCAGTGTATCCAGCTACAAGTGGCTTTGCTTGATAAGTTGCAACTTCGGTGAAAGTGTCAATTGATGGTTTCATTACCATATTTGTGGTTTTAAATAGAGGTAAATCATTATCTTCATAACCAAACATAAGCGGATGACTAAGATCAACGTCAGCACGGTAAACCGAACCCGCGATCAGTTTTTTAGC
>Ga0307488_10000423_pt1 | contig 34638 bp, 28 predicted proteins | sample SB02metaG_FD_202248 | JGI IMG/M metagenome (GOLD analysis project Ga0307488, IMG submission 202248) | Sea-ice brine microbial communities from Beaufort Sea near Barrow, Alaska, United States - SB 0.2 | ecosystem: Environmental > Aquatic > Marine > Coastal | place: USA: Alaska | collected...
TAAATCTTCTAAAGGATTACAAGAAGTAAACATGAATACTAGAGAAACGAATAAATAAAATATTTTTTTCATCTTTTTAATTTTTAAAATTTAATTTTTACATCTAAACTAAAGGTTCTACCGAAACCAAACCAAACTAATGGATCTGCTGCATCTAAAGCATCTGCTATATATTCAGTATCAAACACATTATTAACTCTTACAGTAAGCGTTGTATCAAATTCACCAAAATTAAAACCGTGACGTAAACTTGCGTCAAAAGTATTATAATTAGGCACTTTGTATGGATCACCCTTTCTAACGGCAGGTGTGCTAGGATCAAAATCAGCTCTGTCTAAAATATTTATTCTAGAATATAAATCTGCAAAATAATTATAATCTACAGTAATTGAAGTTTTGTCCCAAAATCTATATAACATACCCAATGCAGCTGTTGTTTGTGCAGCATCAGAAACTTTTAATCCATCAACAAGTAGATCTAACGTACCTCTTTGATTTTGATTTTCATCAAAAATAGCAACGTCTTTTAAATCATTATCATTTGTCCAGTCTCCCAAAGAAAGCATCCCTGAAAAGTTTAATTTAGATGAAGGCTTGTATGTGAAATCAAATTCTACACCCTGGTGTAAAGCATTTACACCTAATAGGTTTGCTGTAAAATCTTCAGAACCCGTAACACTTGGATCTGCATTAATTCCTCTAGAGAAAGATCTATCATTCCACTGTGTTCTGTATAAATTTACATTTGCTGCAAATTTTTCTCCTCTAAAACCATACCCTAATTCTAAACTAAAAATCTTTTCGTTTTCTGCATCTGCATTTACAGTGGTATTATTAAACCCTTGAAATACTGCATCAAAATTTGCTGGTCTTTCAAAGTACCCAATATTTGCAAACACATTTTGAACATCATCTAGTCTAAAGTTTGCACCCCCTTTTAAACTGTAACCGTCTAAGTTTACTTTTGCAGTAGTCCCTAAATCTCTACCTGCCTCTGTACTTAAATCATATTGAAAATAATCAACTCTTTGGTACGTACTTCTTTGAACTGAAGTAGAAATAAATGCATTGAAATTACCTTCTTTATTTTCAAATTCTGCCTGGCCAAAGAAACCTAACCAACCCACGTTACCATCATTATTGTAGCCCATCTTATCACCAACTTGAAGCGCATGATTGCTTCTGTTTATGTTGTTTGGTTCAAAAACTCCATCATCATTAACATCACCATCTAAAAAGTATTCACCTCCTAACAAGTCGGTTACTTCTCTATAATGTTTTCCTGTATATGTTCTCCAGTCTACACCTGCAATTAAATCTATTTCGTCTGTCAATTCCGTTTTAAACGTAGACAAAACACCAAACCATTCGTGATCATTTCTTGAAGCTCTTAAAATAGCTTCTGATCCTAAAGCACCGTTTGCTCTGTTTATTTCAACAATATTGTCAATATCTACAGGCTGGTCTGCTCCACCTACTCTTTGATTAAATAAACCAACGTTAGTACCTGCGGTTCCACCTCCTCCACCAGAACCATACGATGCGTATGCTGCTGTTGATAAAGATGTTTTATCGCTAATTGTCCAGTAGTGGTTTAAAGATGTTTGTGATTTATGATAAAAGTTATCTTCTATGTTTACAACTTGTCCGTCTTTATACCCCCAATCTGGATTGAAACGAATTCCTGATTGTGCATTTCTAATGGTTTCTACTGTGCTTCTGTTTTGTCTTTGACCATGTCTTTGTGGTGACCCAAAAGTTGTAAAAGATAATTTATGATTTTCATTAATTTCTTTCGTAAAGTTTACAAAATAATTATAGCCATCAAACTGAGTTCCATCTACATACCCTTCTCCGGATGTCTTAGAGAAAGAAACAGTAGCTGCAAGGCCACTATCCATTAAGCCCGTAGACAATGTAAATCCATATTTTTGAAAGCCGTTGTTACCAGTACTTGCTAAAACATTTCCTCCTTTTTCAATATCAGAAGTTTTAGATAAAATATTAATCGTTCCACCAATAGAAGGTACAGCAACTTTAGCCGCTCCTAAACCTCTTTGTACTTGCATTGCAGCAGTAACGTCTGACAAACCAGCCCAGTTAGACCAATATACTCTACCGTTTTCCATATCATTAACAGGAACTCCGTTAATCATAACCGCAACATTTTCAGAATTAAAACCACGTAAGTTGATACGACCATCTCCAAAACCACCACCTGATTTGGTAGCGTATACACCTGGAGTAGATTTTAATATCTCTGGAAATTCTTGAGAACCTAATTTTCTCTCAATATCCGCAGCTCTAATCGTAGAGACTGCAACCGGCGTTTTTCTGTCTATTGCGAAAGAAGTAGCTGTTATAATAATCTCATTTAAAGACCCAGCGTCCTGTAATAATTGAACCTTTAGATTGTTTTTTGAAGAAGCATACGCCACTTCTTTGACTTTGTAACCAATAAAAGAAACGACTAAGATACCCGAATTTGATTTTGATTGTAAAGAAAATTTACCATTAAAATCTGTTGATGTTCCGTTTGCTGTTCCTTTTACTAAAACACTTGCACCTGGTAATGGTTGGTTGGTTTCATCTACAACCGTACCTGTAATTTTAGTTTGTCCTAAAACCGTAGCTGTTATAAAAAACACTGCTACAAATAATAAGTTTTTAAAATTTTTCATTGTTTGATTTTATGTTATTATGATTTCTGCAAAATTCTTCTTTTTACAGAGTTTTGGTGTTAATTTAACGTTAAGAATTAACAAAAAATTAAGAACCTAAACTTACACCAAATAACCATTAAGTTTTGTATCGCTGAATTTAATATATGAACATGTTTATTAACAAAATAAATAATTATACCAAGTATTTTAAGAATTCCATTTCTAAATTGAAAAACTACTGCGTATTCAATAACTTTTTGGCAAGCTCTTTTCCTAATTCTACTCCAAATTGGTCATAGCTGTAGATGTTCCATACAATTCCTTGGGTATAAATTTTATGCTCATACATTGCAATTAACTTGCCTAAAGAACGTGGCGTAAGTTTATCAAAAAGAATTGAATTACTAGGTCTATTTCCTTCAAAAACCTTAAATGGTAGCAGCTTTGCAATTTTATCTTGGTCTCCTGAAAACTTTAATTCTAAATGCACAGCTTCTTTTGATTTACCAAAAGCCAACGCTTCTATTTGACCCCGATAATTTGCCATTAACTTTTTGTGATGATCTGTTAAACCATATAAGGATTCTTTATAACCAATAAAATCTGCAGGAATTAACTTTGTACCTTGATGCACCAATTGCATAAATGCATGCTGCATATTTGTACCTGTGCTTCCCCAAACGATAGTTCCCGTTTGATAGTCTATTTTGTCGCCATTCCTATCTACACCCTTTCCATTACTTTCCATAATAGCTTGTTGTAGATAGTCTGGTAATTTTTTTAAGTATTGGGAGTATGGTAAAACAGCCTCTGTTTCTGCACCATAAAAATTATTGTACCAAATACTTAACAAGGCTAAAATTACTGGAATATTATTTTCAAAATCTGTATCTCTAAAATGTACATCCATTTCTTCTGCTCCATCTAACAACGCCTTATAATTATCGTAACCAACTGAAAGACTAATAGATAAACCAACTGCAGACCATAAAGAAAAACGGCCACCAACCCAGTTCCACATTGTAAAAACGTTTGCTTTGTCAATTCCGAAGTTATCTACAGCTTCTAAATTTGTAGACACTGCTACAAAGTGTTTTGGAATATCAAAAATTGTAGCTGATTTTAAAAACCAATTTTTAAGGGTTTCTGCATTTGTAATGGTTTCTTGTGTTGTAAATGTTTTTGATACAATTACAAATAAGGTTGTTTCTGGATTTAGTTTTTTGATGATTTCAGAAACATGATCTCCATCAATATTGGAGACAAAATGTGTGGTTAATTGGTTTTTATAATACTGTAAAGATTCAACAACCATATCTGGCCCTAAATCAGACCCACCAATACCAATATTTACAATATCTGTAATCGATTTTCCAGTATACCCTTTCCATTTACCAGAAATAACTTTATTACTAAAGCTTCTGATTTTTCTTAAAGCAGTCTGTATTTGTGGTTTTATATTTTTCCCATCAATCAAAACTGGCGCATCAGAATTACTTCTTAGAGCGGTATGTAAAACTTCTCTACCTTCTGTAACATTAATTATTTCGCCAGAAAATTGTTTTTCAATAGCATCTTTCAAATCCACTTCTTTTGCTAAGTCTACCAATAGCGCAATAGTTTCTTCAGTTATTCTGTTTTTTGAAAAATCTACAGACAAATCTCCTAATTCTAAAGAAAAATGTTCTTTACGATTCGCGTCTTTGTGCAAATCTTTAATATTAATGTGACGATTTTTATGAAAGTGATGTGTCAATTTTTCCCAAGCTTGCGTTTTAGTTGGGTTGATATTCTTTAGAGCCATTTTATTCGTTTTGTGCGATTATTTCAGCAGTTATTGCCGTTGATTTTATTTGTAATTGATATTGATCTAGTTGTCTTTTTAGCGGTTTCATGAAATCAAAGAAGACGGGTTTCATACTTTTTTTCATAGGTTTCGCAGCAGGTAATTTTTCTCTTAAAGGATCTACTTGCCTGCCGTGTTTCCAAAAACGATAACAAACATGAGGACCACCAGTATTTCCTGTCATACCTACCCAACCAATAACAGCTCCTTGCTGCACGTATTGTCCTTTTTTTACTTTACGCCTTTGCATGTGCAGGTATTGCGTCTCATACGTAGCATTGTGTTTCAATTTTACGTAATTACCGTTTCCTCCTCTTCTTCTAGATTCAGTAACCGTACCACTCGCAGTTGCAATAATTGGGGTACCTCGTTTTGCTGCAAAATCGGTTCCTTTGTGAGGCTTTATTCTATTGCCATAATATGCAATTCTTCTCTTTAAATTATATCTTGATGAAATTCTGTATTGAAATTTTATAGGAGATTTTAAAAACTGACTCCGCAGCATTTTTCCAGTATCATCATAATATTCATGAATATTTAAAATGGAATCTGCAAGGAATCTAAAAGCATATAAATCTTGATTTTTATGCTTAAAAACAGCTGATTTTACATCTCCATATCCTGCAAAAACTGTGTCATTTATAAATTTCTCTTCAAAAACAAACTTAAAAGAATCTCCTTTTTGAAGTGTATAAAAATCTAGGGTCCACGCATAAATATCTGCAATTGTCCACGTTAAATTTGGAGTTAAATGCAAACTATCCATAGCGTTAGAAAGACTTGAATAAATTTTTCCTTCTACGATTCTTTCTATTTTTTTTATTGGTTGAAGATATGTATATGCTTCAATTATAGAGTCTTGAAAATCTACAACTGTGGCTTTAATTTTATCATTTTTATATATAAAAACTTCTGCTTTTTCTAAAGAGTCTTTACTAGATAAAATCATGTAAGGCTTACCTGCTCTTACTCTTCTAACATCAAAAATATCCTTTATTGAAGCTGCAATTTTATTAATTTTAGGATAATTGACATGATGTCTGTCCATAATAATTCCAAAACTTTCTCCACTTTTTATGGTATCTAACACCATTTTATAATCAGAGATTTTAAAACCGTATTTATAAATCGGTTTTGGCTTCACTTTTGGAATTGATTCTTTCTTTTTTTGCTCAGTTTTACAAGAAGAAAAAGCGAAAATAAATAAGAAGAGATAAATTGTGTATTTCAAAAAAAGATGTGGTTAAGTTTAGCATCCAAAAGTACAACTAAAATTGATTTATTTTAATTCTAAACAAGGAAGTTCATAAAAAGGTTCGGTACATTTATTTTTAGATCAACCTTGCTACCTTTTTTTAAAATCGTTGGCCAAACCTTCATAAGCCTCTAATTCAGCGCTTAAAGAACCTACAGGTAAATCTGCTTTCATTTTAATTGGTATCTTATTTGAATCATCTGTAATCCAAATAGTTACACTTTCTTGTGCCTTAAAGATTCTACCCGACTGCACCAAGGGTCTAAAGACTAAAGCTCTGATTTTTCCAAATTTTGTACTCAAAACTTCTTTTCCTAAAAAACGAAGTTTAAAAGGATACACTCGAGAGTCCATGAACATATCAATAGCTATTTCATCTCCTTTTTCTATATTTTTTACCTCTTGATTTCTTAAATAGTAAAAAGACGAAAGGATGTCTTGAACATTAGAAAAAGGAACCGCAGTATCTTTCTGTTTTAAAAAATCTTGAACATAGGCTTTATTAGAGTTGTAATCAAAATTGGTTATTATGTGTTTTTTATAACCACCTTCATCAATTTTTCTTTTAAAAACATACGGTTTAATAGTGTCTTTGTCAAAATAGCTTTCATACACATCCTCTACTTTAAAGAACCATTTTATCATACCAGACGTCCAGCCATATCCTTTTGTATGGTACACTTTTTTACCCTTTAAACTGGTTTCTTCTATCTCTAAAATTGCAGTTCCCGCTCTAAAGAAACCGCTATAACTCATCTTATAACGCAACCTTTCTCCACCTTTAAAAGCTGCTGTTTTTTCTTGTGAAAATGCATTTAAAATCAGAGAAAAAGTAAATAATATTAGTACGTGTATTTTCATAATTCTTAAACTTATAAAAAAGTATTGACAATTAGCGCTCCTCGAAAAAAATATTCTTTTAATATCATTCGCGAATAAATAGTAACAATTCTTATAGATCCCAATCTTTTTAACTTAAAAGGTGCCCCAATTTTTTAATTCTTCTGCGCTCCATAGATAGGGGTAAAAGATTCTGCGTTGGTATTTTGGGTGCATGTATTTGCGCCAACTACTTCCGCCAGTGGCCTCTAAATCCTTTTCTTTGCCTCCTAAATATTTTCCTGCAGCATTGTAATGTGCCAGCACCCACTTTACGTTTACAGTATAATCATAATGACGCATGGCTTTAATTAAATCTTCATTTTGCTGGTCTTCTTTTGGCAAATTTTTAAATTTTAAAGACAGATTGCAATCATTATAGTCTTCCATGAAATCAATAAAAACACCAATGTATTTTTTATCGAATAATTTTATTAGAATTGATTTTTTTCCAGTTTTATGGTTTACTCCGGCTGCTTGCCAATACAAGTGATTGTACGCATTTTTAAAAGACGAATTTTGATCAATATCTTCCCTATAACGAGCATCAATTAAATTAATTAATTCTGTAGAAGCAAATTCAATTTTACGATATTGTGCTGATTGAAAACCACTTGCTGGTGTTAATGTATTTCTAAACTTTAGATATTGCTCTTTTTCCATTCCCTCTGCCATCACGTCAAAAGAACTACACAACATATCAAAATACCTACTAATTCTATTTAAGTGCATAGAAAATTTATCGACAGAAACAGCCGTTGCTTTTGCAACTTGGTCTATTTCCCACAAAATCATTTTAAACAACAACTCATTTACTTGATGATACATAATAAAAACCATTTCATCTGGTTGCGTTGTTCTTGGAATTTGCAATCCCAAAAGAGCATCTGTTTGAATATAATCCCAATATGTAATTGGCGTACTCCAAAGCACACCCTCTAACATTGCGTCTAAAGGAACTCCTAATTTGTCGTACTTTTCTTCTATTGCTTTTAAAATTTCATCTTTATTCATTGCTTCATTTTAAGGTATAAAAAAAGAACAAAGATAAAACAGTTCTCTTTGTTCTTTATATTAAGTCTCTGTTTGTTCTAAAAAGAGCACGCCGATTAAAATAAACGGAGTACTCTAAATACAATTTATTAAAACCTTGCAAAAGAACGCTCATGTATTAAGTATTGCACAAAAATTGAGAAGAAAATAACCAAATATTATTTCTTACTTCTTTTTTGTTCTGTCTCTTTTTACAAAGTCCCTCTTTTAGATTGCTCTCTTTCTATAGATTCGAACAATGCTTTAAAGTTTCCTGCACCAAAACCTCTTGCGCCCATTCTCTGAATAACTTCAAAAAATAAAGTGGGTCTGTCTTCAATTGGTTTTGTAAAAATTTGTAATAAGTAGCCCTCCTCATCTGCATCTATCATAATACCTAAAGCCATTAACTTTTCAATATCTTCTGCTAATTCATGACTAAACTCTTGCAATCTTGCAGGAACTGATCTGTAATATTCCTCTGGCGGAGTTGATAAAAATTCTACTCCATTGGCTTTTAATTGAGAAACAGTTTTAATAATATCATCTGTTGCTACAGCAATATGTTGTACACCCGATCCTTCATAAAAATCTAAATATTCTTCTATCTGAGAGCGTTTTGCTGCTTTTGCTGGCTCGTTTATTGGAAATTTGATTCTACCATTTCCATTAGACATTACTTTACTCATGAGTGCCGAGTATTCTGTATGAATTTGCTTATCATCAAAAGATAAAAAGTTTTCAAAACCCATAACATCTTCGTACCATTTTACCCAAACATCCATTTGGTTCCAGCCAACATTACCCACCATATGGTCAATATATTTTAACCCTGCAGTTGGCGGATTGTATGCTGATTCCCATTTTTGAAAGCCTGGTAAAAAAGCTCCGGTGTAATTTTTACGCTCTACAAACATGTGCACTGTTTCTCCGTAAGTATATATTCCTGCTCTAACCACCTCACCATGCTCATCTGACTCTACGACTGGCTCTAAATAAGACTCTGCTCCTCTAGAAGTAGTTTCCTCGTATGCTTTTCTTGCATCTTCCACCCAAAGTGCGACCACTTTTACACCATCACCATGTTTTACAATATGCTTATTTATAGGTGATGTACTGTTCAATGGAGTTGTTAGAACTAACTTAATTTTATCCTGCGTTAATACATAACTCACAGAATCTTTAGAACCTGTTTCTAAGCCCCGATATGCATAGGATTGAAATCCAAAAGCTGTTTTATAAAAATGTGCTGCTTGCTTTGCGTTGCCCACATAAAATTCTACATAATCGGTACCTAACAACGGAAGGAAATCTTGAGCACCTTCAAATATTTTTTCTAAACCGTCTTTTACTGATGCTGTTTCTTTTTTACTCATATTTATTTTTTACAAACCCCACTGGTTTTAAAACCTTGGAAGTTTTTGTTTATTGATTGTCTTATTTTTATAGGTATATAAAATAGTTGCGTATTCTGTTTTACGCTCTACTTCTAACCTTATTTAGCCTTCATTGAAACAAAATATTTTTTGTCTTCTACAAAAAGATATCGTAGAAAGTAAAAAGTAATTTCTAACAATAATGCTACTCTAACCAGGATTTATAATAGGCTTCATCCGCAATTTTTAGTGCTTCTTCTGTTACCTGCAAAGGTTTAAAAGTATCTACCATCACCGCCAATTCTTCTGTTTTTGTTTTTCCTATACTTTTCTCTGCAGCTCCAGGGTGCGGTCCATGAGGAATTCCGGAAGGATGCAAAGAAATATGACCTTGATCGATATCGTTTCTACTCATAAAATCTCCATCTACGTAATATAAAACCTCATCTGAATCGATATTACTATGACTGTATGGTGCAGGAATTGAGTCTGGATGATAATCATACATCCGCGGCACGAAACTGCAAATTACAAATGCATTCGTTTCAAAGGTTTGGTGCACTGGTGGCGGTTGATGAATACGACCTGTTATTGGTTCAAAATCGTGAATTGAAAATGCATATGGATAATTATAGCCATCATAACCCACCACATCAAAAGGATGTGAAGCATACATCATTTCTATAATTTCGCCTTGTTTTTTTACTTTGATTAAGAAATCGCCCAACTCATCGTGCGTTTCTAATTCATAAGGTCTTCTTAAATCTCTTTCACAATAAGGAGAGTGTTCTTGCAGTTGGCCAAAATTATTTCTATACTTTTTTGGCGTATAGACAGGTGAATAAGACTCCACAATAAAAAGTCTGTTGTTTTCATCATCAAAATCTAGTTTGTAAATAACTCCACGAGGAATTACTAAGTAATCGCCGTATTTAAAATCGATGTTTCCAAGATGTGTTCTTAATTTCCCTGTTCCTTTGTGAATAAATATAACTTCGTCTGCATCTGTGTTTTTATAAAAATAGTCTTCCGTAGACTTTTTTGGAGCTGATAATATGATATTGCAATCAGAATTTGTTAAAACAACTTTTCTGCTTTCTAAATAATCATTTTCTGGTGGAACTTGAAACCCTCTAAACCGGTAAGATTGCATATTATTGGCTTTTGCAATTTTAGGTTTAACAGAATATTGCTTGCCAATTTCTTTCACCATTGTTGGCCTGTATTCGTGGTACGAGTTGGTAGACATCCCCTCAAAACCTATGGTGCCGAACAACTGCTCGTAATAGAGACTTCCGTCTTTTTTGTAAAATTGTGTGTGTCTTTTGGGTGGGATTTCTCCTAATTTATGGTAAAAAGGCATTTTTTCTTATTAAATGATTAAACTTAATAATTCTTATGAATAAAATAAGAATTTATAGCAATAAATTCCTGACATAATACTGATTCAAGTTCAATATATGCTTCAGGACGCAAGCAGACTATTTGTCATTCAGGATTGCGTTTTATTAAGAACTTTAAGTGCGTTAGCAGGTCTAAATACATTTCAATCGATTTAGTTAATAAACAAAGGTAAGAAAAGTCTTTATGGTTTGAAGATGTTTTAGGTAAATTCAGAATTCAAATTAAAAAAACCAGTGAAAAGCCGCTTCACGTTTCTAACTTGAAGCGGCTTTTTACCGATTTTTCAAATGAGGTATCTTCTCATTATTTAAGAGCCTTTTTTTACTCTATTTTTTTAACAACTGCCTTTGGCGCTTCTTTTCTTGTACCGTCAAAACCATCTACACCACCAACTGTAGTGTATTTCATAACGTATTTTTTATTCGGAAAAATACGTTTGTAAGCACTTTGACACATGAGCGTTGCCTCGTGAAAACCACAAAGTATTAACTTCAGCTTTCCTGGATACGTGTTCACATCTCCAATTGCATAAATTCCTGGAATATTCGTTTGATAATCTAAAGCATTGTTTACTTTAATAGCATTTTTTTCGATCTCTAATCCCCAATTTGAAATTGGCCCTAATTTTGGAGACAAACCAAAAAGCGGAATAAAATGGTCTGTATCAATCGTAAATTCTTCTCCACCATTTTGAATTACAGAAACACCCTCCACCTTATTAACACCAACAATTCCTTTTACTTCTGCAGGTGTAATCATTGCTATTTTACCAGCATCTTTTAATTCTTGCACTTTGTCTACAGAATCTAATGCTCCTCTAAACTCATTTCTTCTGTGAATTAAAGTTACTGAAGAAGCAACGTCTGATAAAAATATTGCCCAATCTAATGCAGAGTCGCCTCCACCAGAAATAACTACTTTTTTACCCCTATAAAATTCTGGGTCCCGAATAATGTATTCTACCCCTTTATCTTCAAAATCTACAATGTTAGGAATTGGTGGCTTCCTTGGTTCAAAAGAGCCTAAACCACCAGCAATTGCCACCGCTTTTGCTTGGTGTTTTGTGCCTTTGTTTGTGGTTACAATAAACGTTTCGTCTTCTTGCTTTTCTATAGTTTCTGCGCGTTCTCCTAGCGTAAATCCCGGTTCAAATTGTTTAATTTGTTCCATTAATTTATCCGTTAAATCGCCCGCTAAAATCTCTGGATATGCAGGGATATCGTAAATTGGTTTTTTAGGATAAATTTCTGAACATTGCCCACCAGTTTGCGGCAATGCATCTATTAAATGACAACGCAGTTTTAATAACCCTGCTTCAAAAACGGTGAATAAACCTGTAGGTCCTGCACCAATAATTAAGATATCTGTTGTAATCATTATTTTTATTTTGCATCCTTACTAAAAATGAAGCAATCTCTTTTCAGATAAGATTACTTCATTTTTAGTAATGACGTTCCTTTAGTCATTTTATTAAATAAAAATTTTTTGATGAAGAAGTTAAGCAACGTTTATTACTTCTACTATTTGCGGCACATACTTTTTAACCGTCGCTTCCACACCATATTTTAAGGTCATTTGATTGACAGAGCACCCATTACAAGTACCCTCTAATTCAACCTTTACGATGTTTTTTTCAATGGATAAAAGTTTAATATTTCCGCCATCACTTATTAAAAATGGACGAATTTCATCTAACGCTTTTTCAACATTGTTTAATGTCTCTTGTGCTGTCATAATTTATTTTTTTACTGCGCTACAACCACTCATTGTTGTAATTCTAACAACTTCTGTTGGTGGTAAGTTCTTATTTCTTTTTAATAATTCTGCTACCATTTCTTTCGTAATGTCATTGAAAGACTGTTCTAAAGCAGTATCTTTTTGCAAAGCTACGGGACGGCCTATATCTCCAGATTCACGTATACTTTGCACCAAAGGAATTTCACCTAAGAACTTCGTTTTAATATCTTCTGCTAGATTTTTTGCACCATCTTTGCCAAAGATATAATATTTATTGTCTGGCAATTCTGCTGGTGTAAAATAAGACATATTTTCAATGATTCCTAAAACAGGAACATTGATGCTTTCTTGTTGAAACATTGCAACTCCTTTTTTAGCATCTGCCAAGGCTATATTTTGTGGCGTACTTACAATAACTGCACCACTTATAGGTAAGGCTTGTACAATTGATAAATGCACATCTCCTGTTCCTGGTGGTAAATCAATTAATAAGAAATCTAACTCGCCCCAATCACCATCAAAAATTAATTGGTTTAATGCTTTAGAAGCCATAGGCCCTCGCCAAATAACTGCCTGGCCTGGATCTGTAAAAAAGCCTAAAGACAACAGCTTTACACCGTAATTTTCTACGGGTTTCATTTTAGAGCGTCCTTGTACATTGGCAGAAAGTGGTTTTTTCCTCTCAACATCAAACATAATGTGTTGTGATGGGCCATAAACATCTGCATCTAAAATACCTACATTAAAGCCCATTTTTGCCAAAGAAATGGCGGTATTTGCTGTAATGGTAGATTTACCTACACCACCTTTACCAGAGGCAATTGCAATAATATTTTTAATATTGGGAATTTCTTTTCCGCGAATTTGATTTGGATTTTCTTTGGCTGCCGCAGGTTTTTCTACTTTTACTTTCACCTTTACAGCAATGTTTTCTGATACGTTTTTTTTGATAGCCTTTGCAATCTCAGATTCTACCTTCTTTTTTGCTTGCAGTGTAGGGTTACTTATTGTAACATCTACTTCCACCTCGTCCCCAAAGACAACCACGTTTGTAATATTATCGTTTTCTACCAAACTTTTTCCTTCTCCAGGAGCAGTAATGGTTTCTAATGCTTTGTATATATCTTCTTTTTTAAAACTCACGTCTTATTTTTATTTAATCTTAATTGCAAAGATACAGCTTACTATTCAAAAAATAAAGCCTGCAGATTGTGATTACTTATGGATTGATAGTTGGAAGTGATATCACATAATTTTTAAAGAAACAAAGCACCTTAAGGCAACCCCTCTGTAGGATCCCAGAAAACACGCTCAAAATCTTGAATTTGGTTTTCAATCACAATAATTCCTTCATTTTCCAATAATTGTTGCATCAAACTTGTACCCTCAAAATGATGTTTTCCAGTAAGCACCCCTTTTCTATTCACCACTCGGTGTGCAGGAACCTCTTTAGCTTGATGATGTGAATTATTCATTGCCCACCCTACCATTCTTGCGGACCTTGCTGCACCTAGATATTTAGCTATAGCTCCGTAACTTGTTACACTACCAAAAGGGATTAAGCGAGCAATTGTATATACTTTATCAAAAAAATTATCGGCTTCTTTCACAAACGGAAGATAGGAAGTTTTATGAACATATGACCACCCGGAGTTTCCAAAAAAGAAGAAATGTGCGTCACCAAAAAAGGCTTTTTAAAAGGCAAACATCAATCGCCTAAAAAAAGGCATTTCAATAGCACTAAAAGCGTTAATATTTTAAACGAAATTGAATATAAGTAATTGCTTTACCCACTTCTAAATACTGATTTTCGTAAAAAGTTTGTACTTCTATAACTTCTTCTGGTGCCCCTTCATTTTTATAAACAGTATGATTTGCGTATAAAACTTCATGACCTTCACCGTGCAATAAGCCTAAAGTATAGCCGTGCATAAATTCGCTATCGGTCTTTAAGTTTACAATTCCGGCTTCGTTTAAGATGTGATGGTATTTTTTAAGAAAAACAGTATTTGTCATTCTGTGCTTTGTGCGCTGATATTTAATTTGGGGATCTGGAAACGTAATCCAGATTTCAGAAACTTCATTTTCTGTAAAAATAAAATCAACTAATTCTATTTGAGTTCTTACAAAAGCAACGTTTGTTAAGTTTTCTTCGGTTGCTGTTTTTGCTCCGCGCCAAAACCGAGCACCTTTAATATCAATACCTACATAATTTTTATCTGGGTTTTTTCTGGCTAAAGCAATGGTATATTCCCCTTTACCACACCCTAATTCTACAGCTATAGGATTGTTGTTTTCAAAAAAAGAATGCCATTTACCTTTGAGAGCAAAATGAGTTACCACCTCTTCTCTTGTTGGCTGAATGACATTTTTGAAGGTTTCATTTTCTTTGAAACGTTTCAGTTTGTTTTTGCTCCCCAAAATATAAAATTAAGCTTTATCTTCTGTGCCTTCTTTTGCAAAACGACGAGATTCTCTCATCCAATATGCAAATAATACTAAAAGAACAACTAGAAAAAACCAATTTACCGCATTAGAAATCCACCATCCAAAATCTGCCTTAGCTACACTTGTGCGCAACCAATTAAAAGGAAGGAATAAAAGATCGGTAAATAAAGTACCAATCCATCTGAAAATATTGCTTGCTATCATAACTTAATTATCTTTACACTGCAAAAATAACAAAAGAAACGATGCTAGCCAATTTTTTAGGGAAATCAAAACCAATCAATTTCATAATTCTTTTAAGTTTATTTATTTGCTTATTTTTAGGCACTTCTTTTTCTCTTTTTTACACGGATAGTATTGCGTTCACTTCCCTCCTTAAAACTGTGGGTTTTATAGGCTTGTATTTGATTGTTTTCTTCTTCTATAACTTTACAGTTTATAAAAATAATTTAACCCTCGATAATTCTTATGCTTTCGCGATTTTTACGGCTTTATTAAGTTATTTATTACCCGTTATAACAAGCTTTAAAACATTGGTTATAGTACTGTTATACACGCTATGGCTCAGAAAAATATACAGCTTAAAATCTCCTAATAAAATCTTACCAAAACTTTTTGATAGCGGATTTTGGTTGGGTTTTTTATTCATTCTAGAACCTTTTTCTGCCGTGTTTACTACCTTAATTTATGCAGCAATATTTTTGCATCAAAAACCGATAATTAACTATTTAATTGCACCAATACTTGGTTTCTCAACACCATTAGTTATCTATGCTACCTACTGTGTTTGGTTTGATCAATTCTTTCTGTTTACCAACCTTTTTTACTTTGAGAGCATTCCTAATTTTGTTTTTTATTCAGGACATAATTTTTATTGGATATCCGTATGCATTGCCATCCTCTCTGTTATCTCAATATTTTTAAAGTCTCCAAAAACTTTTTCGATAAACGATTCATTTAAAAAAAGTTGGATTCTCTTGCTCATAAATATAACAATTGCGGTGTTTTTTGCGTTATTAATTCCAACTAAAAACGGAACAGAGTTCTTATTTGTACTTTTTCCTGCAGCAGTTATTATTGCAAATGGCCTGGAAACCGTCACCAATAATTTCATAAAAAATCTCTTTTTTATACTGCTTATAATAAGTGCAATTGCAGTGCCTTTTTTACTATAGTTTACTCCCGAAAGCTAAATCTCCAGCATCTCCTAAACCCGGTATAATATAGCCTTTATCATTTAAATCTGCATCTATTGCAGCAACCCATAAGTGTGTATTTTCTGGAAAATGATCTGTAATAAAGGCAATACCTTCTTTAGAGGCAATTACAGCAACAATATGTAATTCCTTTGGTGCACCGTACTTTTTAATTGCCTCATAAACGGCAACTAAGCTTTGCCCTGTAGCCAACATTGGGTCTGCTAATAATAAAGTTTTATTTTCTATGGATGGTGATGCAAAATATTCTACCACAATCTCAAACGCAGCAGCATTCTTTGGATGATGCCTGTAGGCAGAAATAAATGCATTTTCTGCATCATCAAAATAATTTAATAAACCCTGATGTAACGGCAAGCCCGCTCTTAAAATGGAACATAAAACAAGGTCGTTAGTTGATTTTTCTACTGCCTTTATCCCCAAAGGAGTAACAACATCTGTTGTATTGTAAGAAAGTTCTTTGCTCAACTCATAGGCTAAAATTTCCCCAATTCGTTCAATATTTCTTCTGAAACGTAAACTGTCTTTTTGAACGACAACGTCTCTAATTTCTGTTATAAATTTATTTAAAATAGAGTTTCTTTCTGAGAGGTAATGTATTTGCATTTTTATAAAAGTTTAATCAAACTTACAAAAAAGAAAACTTCATTTAATTTGAAATCAGTTTCTATAACGCTGCATAAAAATTAATCACCTAATTTACATATAATTAACTAAAATTAAATCTCTAAATAAAAGGTTTTTTAAAACTCAATTGAAACCCTTTTTTTATGCGCTTAGTTTGAAATTTATCATCAACTTCGCGCCTCAATTTCAAACTTTATACTATTTCATGAATCAAAGAACAATCGCACTCATTGCAGTTTCTATAGCTACGCTCATTTACGGCTTAACCTTCACCATTGCCAAAGAAGTAATGCCTACTTATATAAAACCCTATGCTTTTATTTTACTAAGAGTATTTGGAGGTACCCTTGTTTTTTGGACTTTTGGTCTTTTTATAAAACAGCAAAAAATAGAAACAGCTGATTATAAAAAAATTTTATTGGCCTCCTTTTTTGGAATTGCCTTAAACATGCTCTCCTATTTTAAAGGTTTAAGCTTAACAACACCTATTAGCGCTTCTGTTATGATGGTTACTTCACCAATTATGGTGCTTATCTTTTCTAGTATTTTAATTAGAAAGTCCATTGGAAAACAACGAATTTTAGGGGTATTTATTGGTTTGATTGGCGCTCTTTTATTAATTACTTTCGGTAATTCTTCTGGAGGAAATACCACAAACAATAATTGGGGTAATTTTTTAGTCTTTGTAAATGCGGCTTCTTATGGTTTGTTTTTGGTATTGGCAAAAAGTTTAATTGCAAAATACCATCCAATTGTAATTGTAAAATGGCTGTATCTGTTCGGACTCATTTTCGTGGTTCCTTTTGGTTATAGCGAATTAATGGAAGTTGTTTGGCAAAAAATTCCTTTACACATGTATTGGAACATTGGCTTTGTAGTCATCTTTACAACGTGTGTTACGTATGCCTTTAACTTATATGGATTGTCCAAATTAAAACCAACAACCGTTAGTATTTTTATTTATTTACAACCAGTAATTGCTACTATTTATGCGCTAACTGTTGGCAGTGATTCCTTAAATTTAGTGAAGATTAGCGCCACTTTACTTATATTTTTAGGTGTTTATTTAGTAACCCAACAAGTACAAAAATCAGGGAATTAAAGTTATATTTGCAACTTATTTAAAACAATTATTTTATGATTCAATCTATGACTGGTTATGGAAAAGCAGTTTTACAATTGCCTACCAAAAAAGTAACGATAGAAATTAAATCTTTAAACAGTAAAAATTTAGATTTAAATGTTCGCATTCCTTCGTATTACAAAGGAAAGGAATTAGATGTTCGTAAAAAATTAGCCAGTTCTTTGGTCAGAGGAAAGATAGATTTTTCTATTTTTGTAGAAATGACCGCAGATGAGACGTCTACAACTTTAAACCATGGAGCTGTAAAAGAATATATGCAACAGCTAAGAAATGTGCTTCAAAAAGATGTTTCTGATGATGTTGAGTTGCTAAAAATGGCGGTAAGAATGCCAGATGCATTAAAAACAGATCGTGAAGAATTAGATGAAAATGAATGGCATCTCATTGATGAAAATATAGCCGTTGCAATTACAGAAATTGTACAATATAGAATTGATGAAGCTGCTTCTTTAGAAATAGATTTTAAAGAGAGAATTGAAAACATAAGGACTTATTTAGCAGAGGTAAAAGCATTAGATGGAGATCGCATTGAGCAGGTGAAAATCCGTCTAAAAAAGGCAATTGACGATTTAAAAATAGCCACTGATGAAAACCGTTTTGAACAAGAATTAATATACTATTTAGAGAAATTAGATATTAATGAAGAGAAGGTTCGTCTGGCAAATCATTTAGACTATTTCCTACAAACAATAGATTCAGAAGATTCTAATGGTAAAAAATTAGGTTTTATTGTTCAAGAAATAGGACGTGAAATAAACACAACAGGTTCTAAAGCTAATTATGCACCCATGCAAAAAGCAGTAATTCAGATGAAAAACGAGCTTGAACAAATCAAAGAACAAATACTAAACGTATTGTAATCAAATTATAAGATGCTGAAACTAGCGTTCGGCATGACAAATAATATATTATATGTCAGATTTTAAAGGAAAATTATTTGTGTTTTCAGCACCTTCTGGTTCAGGGAAAACAACCATTGTTCGTCATTTATTAAAACAAAAAAGATTTAATTTAGCCTTTTCTATTTCTGCAACCTCCAGGGAACCAAGAGGTTTTGAGACAAATGGTGAAGATTATTATTTCATTGACTTAAAAGAATTTAAAACTAAAATTAAAGGTGATGAATTTCTCGAATGGGAAGAAGTGTATAGAGATAATTTCTACGGGACTTTAAAAACAGAGGTGGAGCGTATTTGGGCATTAAAAAAACATGTTATTTTTGATATTGATGTTGTTGGTGGCCTAAGAATTAAGAAGAAATTCCCAGATAAAACGTTGTCTGTTTTTGTGAAACCACCCAGTGTAGACGAGCTAAAAATTCGTTTAAAGAAACGCAAAACAGAAAGCGAAGAAAAGATAAACATGCGCATTGCAAAAGCTTCTGTAGAGCTGGCAACTGCACCTCAGTTTGATAAAATCATTAAGAATTACGATTTAGATGTAGCTTTGCAAGAAGCAGAAGATTTAATGAGTGCTTATTTAGGTTTAGAAGCAAAATAATATTTAAAGAGAATTAAGAGACAAGAAAAGACTTCTAGATACAAAATTCTTGAAGTAAGAATTTTACTCGAAGAGACCGAACGTTAGGCATACAGATAAAATGCACTTTCTGTTCGAATAATTTTGAGGAACAAAAAAATTGTACCAAAAACATTTTTATTATAATAAATCAATCACGAGAAAATGAAAATAGGACTTTATTTTGGCACCTTTAACCCAGTGCATATTGGGCATTTAATAATTGCCAATTATATGGTAGAACATTCAGATTTAGACGAAATCTGGATGGTGGTAACGCCTCACAACCCTTTTAAAAAGAAAAGTTCTTTATTAGACAATCATCATCGTTTTGAGTTGGTTTATAAAGCCACGGAAAGGTATCCGAAAATAAAACCTTCCGATATAGAGTTTAAATTACCGCAACCCAACTATACCGCTCACACCTTAGTGCATATCTCAGAGACGTATAAAGACAAGGAGTTTTGTTTGATTATGGGTGAAGACAATCTAAAAAGTTTCCATAAATGGAAAAATCATGAAACCCTTTTAGAACATCACCACATATATGTCTACCCTAGAGTTTCTGATGGAAAAACAGCAACACAATTTAACAACCATCCAAAGATTCATAAAATAGACGCGCCCATTGTACAAATTTCGTCTACCATGATAAGAAACGGAATTAAAGAGGGTAAAAACGTACAACCTATGTTGCCAAAAGAAGTTTGGAGTTATATTGACGAAATGAATTTTTACAGAAAAGAATTTCATTAACACTATAACGGTGTAGCACATAATATTGGCTGTAAAGGTTTCGTTGTATATTTGTAAAAATTCAAACAATTATTTTGGGAAGGAACGATAAAAAAAAAGGCAAATTCAAACAAAAATTAACTGATAAATATCGGTTGGTTGTTTTAAACGATGACACCTTTGAGGAGCGTTTTTCATTAAAGCTGTCTCGCCTAAATGTATTTGTTTTAGGAGGTGTGTTCTCTATTTTACTAATAGTAGCAACCATCGTTTTAATAGCGTTTACGCCAATTAAAGAATACATACCAGGCTATTCTTCATCTACATTGAAAGCAACAGTAGTGAAGCTTACGTTTGAAGCAAAGCGCCTGAAACAAAAATTAGCAGTTCTAGAAAATTATACAAAAGCATTAAAGCCAGTTTTAACTGGAGAAATAACTTATGAAGAAGTAGATGTTCTTCAATTACAAGCAGAACAAACAGCAATAGAAGAAAGTGAATTAAACGCGACAAAAGAAGATTCTTTATTTAGAGAAAAGGTAGACAGAGCAACTCGTTTTGCTATCTTAAATAACTCAAAAAGTAGAGCTAAAATTGTATTTTTCGCTCCTTTAACAGGTACCATTTCGCAAGATTTCGATGCAAATTCTAAGCATTTTGCTGTAGATATTGTTGCCAAAACTGGCACAGCAATTAAGGCAATTTCAGAAGGAACAGTTATTTTTTCTGGTTGGAGAGCAGAAGCGGGTTACGTGATTATTTTAAAACATAATGAAGAGTATATTTCTGTTTATAAGCACAACGGAATTTTATTAAAACAACAAGGAGATTTTGTAAAATCGGGTGAAGTAATTGCCAGTGTAGGTTCTACAGGAGAACTTTCTACGGGACCCCATTTACATTTTGAACTTTGGAAAGGTGGTTATGCCATAAACCCAACAAACCTAATAGACTTTAATTAATGAGTATCAAATCTTTCTTTGCTATACCCTTTGCTAAATTTGCGACTAGAAAAGTATATAAATGGGCTAATAATCCACATCAAACGCAAGAAAAAGTTTTCAATAATTTACTTTCTAAAGGAAGTAAAACTGCCTTTGGAAAAGATCATAATTTTTCTACAATTTCTAATTATGAAGATTTTAAAAAACAAGTCAAAGTAACAGATTATGAAGGCTTAAGAAAATATGTAGATAGAATTGTAGCGGGGGAATCAGATGTTCTTTGGACGGGGAAGCCCCTATATTTCGCAAAAACTTCTGGCACCACTTCTGGCGCAAAATACATCCCTATTACAAAAGATTCCATGCCAACCCATATTAAGGCCGCAAAAAACGCCTTGTTGTTTTATATCGTTGAAAAAAACGATGCAAGCTTTGTGGATGGGAAAATGATATTTCTTCAAGGGAGTCCTGTTTTAGGTGACAAAAACGGTGTGAAACTGGGTAGATTAAGTGGAATTGTAGCGCATTATATTCCTCAATACTTGTTAAAAAATAGGTTGCCAAGCTGGGAAACCAACTGCATAGAAGATTGGGATACCAAAGTAAATGCAATTGTAGACGAGACCGTTCATGAAGACATGTCTGTAATTAGCGGAATTCCTTCCTGGGTGCAAATGTATTTTGAAAAACTAATCGAAAAAACGGGAAAATCAATTTCAGAATTATTTCCAAATTTTAATTTCTTTATTTATGGTGGTGTAAATTTTGAACCTTATAAAAATAAGTTCGAAAGTTTGATTGGCAAAAAAATAGATTATATAGAATTATACCCTGCCTCCGAGGGGTTTATAGCCTATCAAGATTCACAAACAGCAAAAGGAATGTTATTGCAATTGGATTCTGGTATTTTTTATGAATTTATTCCTGCAAATGAATTTTTCGAAGAAAACCCAACAAGAATCTCTCTTAAAGATGTAAAAATTGGCGTGAATTACGCGATTATCTTAAACACCACAGCGGGTCTTTGGGGATATAATATTGGTGACACAGTTGAATTTACGGCAACACAGCCTTATCGAATTAAAGTCACCGGAAGAATTAAACATTTTATTTCTGCCTTTGGCGAGCATGTTATTGGTAAAGAAGTAGAAAAAGCATTAAATGACGCTATCAAAGAAACTGGTATAAATATTAGTGAGTTTACAGTTGCACCACAGGTAAATTCTAAAAGTGGTTTGCCGTACCATGAGTGGTTTATAGAGTTTGAAAATGAACCTAAAAACCTAGCCGAATTTGCAGAGAAAATAGATACTTCGATGCAAGCTCAGAACATTTATTATTTCGATTTAATTAAAGGGAAAATATTACGCCCGCTAATCATTAGAAAAGTAAAAAAAGGTGGTTTTCATGCATATATGAAATCTATTGGTAAATTTGGTGGTCAAAATAAAATTCCTCAATTATCTGATAACAGAAAAATTGCAGACGTTTTAGATGATTTTTTAATTGAATAAAAAGAAAATAGAAACAAAATGGGTGGAGATTATTTATTTTTAGGATTGGCAATAGGACTAATTGTTGTCTATTTTTACAACAAATACAGAAACAAAAGGCGTTAATTATATCCATTTGAAAATGGAACAAGAGAGAATCTCACTTTAAAAATTAATATAGAACGCAATTTAATTTATAAAAAAAATTGCTAAGAGTTCAGGCCAATTCCCCAAAAAATGGGAAGCACCCGAACGAACATACATAATACAAAATACAAATGAGCACAATTAGAATCACAAAAAAATTCAATTTTGAAACAGGTCACGCTTTATATGGATATGACGGAAAATGTAAAAATGTTCACGGACATTCTTACAAACTTGCTGTTACTGTTTCTGGAAAACCAATTACAGACAATACCAATCCAAAATTTGGGATGGTCATTGATTTTACCGATTTAAAAAAGATTGTAAACGAAGAAATTGTAGATATTTTTGACCACGCAACTGTTTTTAATAAAAACACACCACATGTTGAACTTGCTAAAGAATTAATGGACAGAGATCATCACGTTCTACTGGTAGATTACCAACCAACAAGTGAAATGATGGTGATAGACTTTGCAAAAAAAATTAACAGTAGATTGCCAAATAATATTAAATTGCATGCTGTAAGACTGCAAGAAACGGGCTCTAGCTTTGCAGAATGGTTTGCTAGTGAGAATTAAATTTTCTAGCATCTGTAAAATTAATCTACCTGTAATAAAACACTACTTGTAAAAGTTTAATGAAAAACCAAAAAATCTACACTGCCAATACACCTAATTTTAAAAAATCTTAGGCATAAAATAATTACTTCCCATTAAAGGTATTCATAGTATTCGCTAAGCCAGCAGTACCAAAAGAAGTAATTATTTTTGCTGAAGTTGGCAGACGCGTTATTAATTCACTAATTTCTTGTTTATTCCATTCTCCTAGCACAAAATCTACTTGCCTTCCTCTAGAGTAATTTGCACCAACACCAAATCTAAAACGTGCATACTGTTGGGTGTTTAACGTCTCTTGAATATCTTTTAATCCATTATGTCCGCCTGCAGAACCTTTTGCCTTTAAACGTATGGTGCCAAAATCTATATTTACATCATCTGTAACTACTAAAATATTTTCTACGGATATATGCTCTTTATCCATCCAATACTTTACTGCTTTGCCACTTAAATTCATAAATGTACTTGGCTTTAGGAGTATAAATGTTCTTCCTTTCCATCTAAAATTAGCGACATCTCCCAACTTCTCAGTTCCAAAAGTTGCTTTGTGTTCTTCGGCAAGCTCATCAACAATTTTAAACCCAATATTGTGCCGTGTATTTTTATATGCATCACCAATATTTCCCAAACCAACAATTAGAAATTTCTTCATCAATTCTTCTTTAGTGTCTGTTTTTAAACTGCATGTCTTTTTAAGAAAAGCCCTTATATTCATTTTTCAAAAATACTAAGAAATAAAGTAATACTCCCTTTAGAATAAATTTAGGACAATAAAAAAGCGTTACAGATTTGTAACGCTTTTAAATCTATTCTTATCTTAAGAAATTTATACAGCTGCTTCTGAGGCATCCCCTTCAGCTTCATCGTCTACAATTGCGTTACGAGAAGTTCTTACTTGAACAACTACCGTATTATCTGACTGCACAAAAGTATAACCTTCCGTCTTTAAAGATCCTACCAATAATTTATTCCCGATTTTTAATGCTGAAATATCTGCATTTACAAAGTCAGGTAAATTAGATGGTAATGCTTTTACTTTTAATTTACGGTGTGTAAAACGCAAAGAACCTCCATTTAATACTCCTGGTGAAGTTCCAATTAAATTAACTGGAATTCTCATTGTAATTTCTTTATCATCAAATAACTGATAAAAATCTGCATGTATGATTTTGTCTGTTACTGGGTGAAACTGAATGTCTTTTAGAATTGTAGGTATTTTTTCTCCATCAACAATAATTGTAGCTGTATAAACTTTTGGAGTGTACACTAACTTTGCAAAAGCTAATTCTTCTGATGAAAAATGTACTAGTTTATCTCCTCCGTATATAACGCAAGGAACCATACCAGCATTACGTAAGGCTTTCGTTGCAACTTTACCTACGCTTTCTCTCTTTGATCCTTTAATTGTAATTGATTTCATTACTTTTCTTATTATTTTGTTTACATTAAAAATTGATCACTAATTGATGTATTGTCTTGCACTTTGTGCATAACATCAGCAAATAATGGCGCGCAAGATACAACTTTTATTTTAGAAGTCTCTTTCTTTAACGGGATTGTATCTGAAACAATTAGCTCTGTTAAAGCAGAGTTTTCTATTTTTTCATAAGCGTTGCCAGAAAGTATTGGGTGCGTACAAATTGCACGAACACTGATAGCTCCTCTTTCCTTCATTAAGTTTGCAGCATGGGCTAAAGTACCTCCGGTATCTATCATGTCATCTACCAAAATAACATTCTTCCCTTTAACATCACCAATTAGTTCCATAAGAGAAATTTCATTGGCCTTTTTACGCTGCTTGTAACAGATTACAACATCTGAATGTAAATGCTTTGAATATGCATATGCTCTTTTAGACCCTCCCATATCTGGAGATGCAATTGTTAAATTATCTAATTTCAAGCTTTTTATGTAGGGCATAAAAATAGTAGAAGCAAATAAATGATCTACTGGTTTCTCGAAGAAGCCTTGAATTTGATCTGCATGCAAATCCATTGTCATAATTCTTGTAGCACCCGCAGATTGCAATAAGTTTGCAACTAATTTTGCACCAATAGCAACTCTTGGTTTGTCTTTTCTATCTTGCCTCGCCCAACCAAAATAGGGCATTACAGCTGTAATATGTCTTGCAGATGCTCTTTTAGCAGCGTCTAACATTAAAAGCATTTCCATTAAATTATCTGCATTTGGGAAAGTAGAGCCAATAATAAAAATTCTTCTTCCTCTCACAGATTCTTCAAAAGCTGGTTGAAACTCGCCGTCACTAAAATAAGTTGTTTTAACTTTTCCTAGGGTAGTGTTGTATTCTTTTGCTATTTTCTCAGCCAAAACGGTGCTTTGTCTGCAGGCAAAAATTTTTGGTGCTCGTTGATTTGTAGGCATTTAGTTGTTGTTTTTTGTGAAATTGTTGTGAGTACACAAAAATAGAATTAATTTATTTAGTTTGGAATTAATTTTATGACTTTAAAATAAAATAATTTTATACATTTGCACTGTTATTAAAACTTGCTCAAGTGGCGGAATTGGTAGACGCGCTGGATTCAAAATCCAGTTTTTTCGGAAGTGCGGGTTCGATTCCCGCCTTGAGTACATAAACCCTTGTCAATCATTTGATTTTCAAGGGTTCTTTATTTACTTTCATTATTTATGTTCGATTAGTGTACGGTAAAATTCAACAACCACTAAAATAAGGTTGTTCTAGACCTAAACTTAATAGATTAGATGCATCAAGGAAAACTCCAAAAACCTCAGCTTATTTCATTTTTCCAATACCCCCATATACTTTTTAAGATCGATTTCCTTTTAAGGAGTTTTCTCTGAAAGGTATATATAGCGTAACTGATCTATATATCCAGTAAATAATAGGTCCCAAAGAAGCGTTAATAACTTGATTTCATTTTGCTAAGCACGGTCATAAAAAATTAGTCTTCCACATACCCAGATACTCCGCCATCATTGTCTTGGAACATAGTCCTTAGGGCTATGATACTTGGTTTTGATATAACAGGAGCATAATATTTATTAAACAAGGCATAGCCTAAAGGATTGTTTTTTAGGACATCTGGTGCATTAAGCGAATTATCATTCCATTCCGGAGCAAGTGATGAATTTTCCCAAAACTCCTTTCCAAACCCCCACATAGCAAAGGTTAATAAATACTGATATTCTGTTAATAAAACTGGAATAATCTCTTGATTAGTATAAGTGCCTCCATATCCATGTATTCCAAACACTCCATTATCAACTGCTTCAACCATTGAAAGATATAATTGACTTGTAGTTGATTCTGGGTTTAACGCATCTGCAGATCCACTTACAGCTCCTCTTACACCAAGCACATGAGTGGTGTGCAGAGTGTGTTCTAAAATTTCTACAATATCATCATCTCCAGTAAACACACTGGAAATGTTTTTGTACCATACCATATCGACCATAGCAACCGCATCCTGTAAAGCTTCCAATCCTGAATAACTCTTCCTACCATCATCAGTAAGAGGGTTGGGTGAATATTCACCACCACCACCGTAGGCAATTCTTTGACCTGTTATGTAACCTTTATGAAAACCAATCTCGCCTTTAAGTACTTTTAACATATTAAGCTGGTCATTTTCATTAATGCCGGTAGCATTTTTATCCATTAAAAGTTTGAATGTTTGTGCTGTTTTTTTAATCCATTCATCTGGGACTGCAAGTTGTCCCCCAATAGGCCCAGCAGCATGTAACCGAATGCTATACACGTCTAATGATCTGTCAAACCAAGCCGAGATATTATTGTTTTTAACCAATTTACCACTTGAATAGTAATTAACGGTAGTTATTGAATCTTCTTCAATAATTTCTGAATCTGAAGAGCAAGAAAAAAAGAAAAATAACAACATAAGGCTATATAAAAAACGTTTTTTTAACATGTAGTTTTTTTGTTTAAAATTAGCTTTTTTTATTTAAAGTAAATATAATATTTGCTATGCCCTCTATTTAACTTCTGAGTTAAAATAAAACTAATTTCTAGTTTTGTGACCAGTAGAATTTGCCTATAAAAATGCTATAATTTTTCCTTTTTAAGGAATAATTTTCAATGCTTCAACTTTTCCTGTGTCTAAAAAAGCATCAAATAAAACAAGGTATTCGTCTGAAGTTTTTTCGAAATTATTTTTGAATGAGCCTTCAAACCCTAAAGAGTTTAAATCCTTATAAAAGTTAACTTTAACTTTTTCTTCCCCTTCGTTATGAGTCAAATAAGCAATAAACCAAGCTCCAATATCATATCCAATGCCATCATCATACGTGATTTCCTTTAAACTTTTTCCTAATGTTTTATAATCGGCAACTGCGTTGTACTTCTCCTCCATGCTCTCCTTTAAGTATTCACTTGAAACTCCAGGTTGTCTTGAATACAGTAATTGAGCCATATATTCTGCGCTACCTTCAGCCCACCAAGGTTTATCTTTTCCTCCCATTTTTATTGTTCTTACATCTTCATCTTTGTCAGAGATGTGAACATGTTGATAGGTATGAAAGACTTCATGTAAGGTTACAGGCTTATAGTCCTCTTCTTTAGGACCAGGATATTTTGCTGACATCGTGATGGTTAGAAATCTGTTGTCCGTATAATCTCTAATATATGTACTCACCGCAGCACCACCCTCAGTAACATATCTATGAAAGGGAGACCAACCAGTTCCTGCTCCGTAAGGATCTCCATTAACACAATCCCAAGTGGTATCCCATTTAGGATCTTTTTCTGCGCGTAGAGTGCACCAACTTACGTCTAATGCTTGAGCAGCAGCAGTACTCTCTCCTACAATCCATATTTCAATGTTCCCATAATTACCCCAAGCATCCGTAGCAATTTTATACCATTTTAAAGTCAGATCAATAGTTGCTTGTGAAACATCAGATGCTGCATAAACGGTTGGAATTGTTATTGTTGTTTGCCCCCATGTATCAGGTGTTACAACTGGGTCGTCTGAACCGTCTGAATCTGGAATTATCGTTTCTTTACTACAGCTAAAGATGCATAACAAACCTAATAAGAACAATGTAAGTTTTGACTTCATAATTTCTATTTTTTATTGATACGCATGTAGCTTTTATAGAAGCTGTGTTTAAAAACCAAAAAAACTTTAACTGACTTATTGCGTTTTCTGATAAACCACAGTGTCTTTATTTTTCAACGTATTATTTTTTTACTATTTTTAAGGTTACGGGTACTTCCAAGTGTACTTTTGCCAAATAAACTCCTATTGGCTGGTTTTTGATATCTAAATTAACTTTTCCATCAGTTACAAGATATGTTCTTTTTGAAATTAGTTGCCCATAGATATTGTAAATGGTAATAGACACTTCCTTCTCTGAAATAGGCACTGCGATTTCAAAAATACCATCACTCGGATTCGGATATGCCATTACAGTGTCTGCGTCATTTATCACAACATCTTTAATATCAAGACTTGAACCATCAGAAATAGTGATACTTATGGTTGTTTCGGAAGCTTCCGCTGATAAAAGACTATTGCTACCCGCAATGGGTGTAATCACAATACTTTCATCACCATCATCAGAACTGCTATCTCGGGAATAGACTCCTTTGGAAACACTTGAAGGATCATCTAAAGCGGTAATTGTCAACGTACCTGAAGTTTCTCCTGCAAGAATCGTGATTTCTGGAAAGTACTGGTATTTTCGAATGCGATTATTATCTTTCTCTGACGCATATACATTCATTTTAGCACTTACGTAGACATTACGAGCTCTACCTTCGCCTTCTATTATAGTCCATTCTGTATCGCCTACTTCTTTTTTTAGAACACGGGCATTGTAAGTATCTGCAATATAAATACCTTCTGAGGTATCTATAAAAATATCTTCAGGGTGACTTAATTGATTGGCAGCACCACCTTGTCCATTACCTCCAGCAATCGTAGTTCCTTCTGTAGCTCCTGGTGCCCATTTTTGAATGCGATGATTTTTTGTGTCTGCCACATAAACGTTACCTAAGGCATCTACAGAAACACCATGAGGGTTATTCAATTGATTGGCAGCCTCTCCTTGGCCATACCCTCCAGCAACTGTAATGCCTGATGCAGCGCCTGGCTCCCATTTTTGAATGCGATGATTTTCTGTATCTGCCACATACAGATTTCCTGATAGGTCCACATAAAGCCCTATCGGATTGTTTAATTGAGCTGAACTTTCACCTTCCTCGTTACCTCCAGCTACCGTAATTCCTGAAAATTCACCTGACTTCCATTTTTGGATTCGATGATTTTTTGAATCAGCTACATAAACATAACCGTCTACACTTACAGAAATACCTCTCGGTTCGACAAATGCGTTCGGAGTAGCTCCCATTTCTTCAGTTCCAGCTACAGTGCTTCCCTCTGAAGCACCTGATGCCCATTTTTGAACACGTTGGTTGAATTGGTCTGCTACATATAGATTATCTGCTGTATCTACAAAAATTCCTGCAGGATTATTAAATTGACTGGAACCTATTTGACCATAAAAGGAGTCACCAGTTCGTTTAGCCCCAGCAACAGTAAAGGCTTCGCCTTTAGAACTAAAATCAACAACATAGTCGTCTATAAATGTAGCTGTACCGAAAACAGCAAGCTCAATCGTGGTTGGCACTGAAGTTGGCGCATTTATCGTTGCCGTAACAACTGAAACACCTCCATTTTCTTCAATATTTGTGTCATCAACAATAATTGAGGTAACCGTAGGAGCATCTTTACTCAATAAATTCAAGGTAGTGGTCTCTGAAGCAGTGGTCGCATTAGTCAATCCTGAATTTACAGTCAATACAATGGTTTCCGCGATCTCTATATCATCATCATCCACGCCCTTGGTACTCACTGTAAGATTCCTAGAACTTACACCTGCTGGGATGGTAATACTTGTATTGCTTATTGTATATTCTGTGGTTTGGTTAGCTGTACCTGATACAGAAAAATTAATTGTAATTTCTTTATTTGAAGTCGCACTTAATGTAGCAACAAGCTCTACGTCTGTATCGGAGTTTTCTTCTATATTTTCAGCACTCCATTTAAGACTTATAACCGGTAGTTCATCGTCATCTGCAATAGTGATGGTATGTGTGGTGGTATGGTCTGAAGTGGCGTTGATAACTGATATTGGTGCAATTACAATCGTTTCATCATCATCATCTGAAGTGTCTTCAAGAGCAGTTATCGTTAGAGTTCCAGTGGTTTCACCAGCAGGAATGGTAATTCGAGGCCCATAGTGGTATTTTTGAATCCGATGATTTTTCATATCTGCTACGTATAAATCCCCTAGAACATCGACAAAAATAGCTTTAGGACCATTGAATTGATTGGCCGCAGTTCCTTGTCCTTGATCTCCTGCCACTGTAATAGCATCACCGTCAACAAAAAGTTCATCAAGGTGTAGGGTAGAACTTTCTACTACTTTCCATTTTTGAATCCGATGATTGTAATAATCAGAGATGTACATATTCTCTAAAGGATCTACAAAAACACCGATAGAAAAATTTAACTGATCGACATCGGATCCTTCTTCATTCCATCCCGTAGCATTGAGAATATCAACACTTCCTTCTCGCCATTTTTGGATACGGCTATTCTCTGAATCGGCTACATAAATATCTCTAGAGGGCGTTACAAAAACGTTGTTAGGATGCGCAAGTAAATTGTGATTGACTCCAAATTCACCCCCTCCAGCTACTCTAATTCCGGATGTAGCGCCAGGTGTCCATTTTTGAATGCGGTTATTTCCTGTATCTGCTACAAAAACATTCCCATCATCCGTTACAAAAACTCCCTGAGGATTGTTTAATTTATCAAAAACGTTGATATCGTGTGCCGAGACACCGATCCCATTACCTCCTGCAACAGTGCTCCCTTGAGTAGCACCTGACTCCCATTTTTGAATCCGGTGGTTTTTTGAATCTGCGATATATAGGTTCCCCGATGTGTCTACAAAAATACCATGTGGGGTATTTAATTGGTTCGCAGCAGCACCTGCACCGTTACCTCCTGCCACAGTAATACCAGATGTAGCTCCTTTAGCCCATTTTTGGACACGATGGTTTAATAAATCAGTAACATATACATTCCCGGCGGTATCTACATAGAGGCCACTTGCGAAATTGAATTGATCGTTAGCAGCACCTGCACCGTTACCTCCGGCAACTGTACTGATGGTAAATTCACCTTTACTACTATAATCTGCAGCATAATCAACCTCATAACCTGCATTTCCTGTAACGTCTAGTATAATGTGCGTAGGTTTTGATGCTGGCGTATCTAAGGTTGCCGTAATCACTGAAACACCACCGTTCTCTTCAATACTAGTCCCAGAATTAGTTATAGAGTTTACCGTAGGATTGTCATCACTCAATAAGTTTAAAGTCACGGCTTCTACAGTAGTAGTAGCATTGGTAGGTGTTGGTGTTAATATAATGGTTTGTAACACCTCTATTTCATCATCATCCAATCCATTGGTGCTAATAGAAATAACTCCTGATTGGGCTCCTGGTGCAATGGTCATGCTCAAGCTGCTCACCGTATAATCTGTAGTTTGAACAGCAGTCCCTGATAAGGTAAAATCAATGGTTACTATTTCGCTTGACAGTACATCGAGAGTGGCGGTAAGGGTCACATCGGTCGCTGAACCTTCATCAATAGTATTCGTACTTAAAGCAAATGCAACGGTAGGTGTACCATTATTATTGGCAGCAATACAATTCGCATTATAGTATTTACATAAAATCACATCAATACGTGCTACAATAGAATCGGCAACAGCTTCATTGTAATTGTTTAACATGTTGTCATATCGTACATCATGATTTGATTCTAATTTTGGGGTCATATTATCATATACCTCCTGAAAGGCAGCATTATCTGCAGGTACAATAGAACGATAATGCAATAAACGTTCTTTAATTTTATCATCTGTGGGTCTAATTTCTAATTCACTAACCAAGTTGTCAGAAGCAAGAACTCCCCAGAAATCAAAAAGAGGTGCCATGTTGATATTCATTTTCTCAGAAGCAGCACTAATATAAATATCATCTTGGTAACTATTGCCCGCGAAGGGATTTATCAATCGTTCTTGATAAAAATAACCATTGATTTCTCCTAGTTTTTCCCATGAATACAATTGCGCAATATCCGCATATTTGGCATGCCCTCTGGTTTGGTAAGGCATTTGTCTTCCAGCAAGATAATTGTCATAATTAACGGTGTCTGAATCCATTCTTTCTCCAGATCTAAATGGGGGCGAAAGTATCCAATCTAAGGCTGCCTCATCAAAATTCAACCGTTGTTGATTAGAATATATCAAAGCATCCTCCATACTTTGTCCAAATACCTGATTATACACTGTAGCTGCAGGTAAGTTTACAACAGTCTCACCTTCATCATGTAAGGTAGGAGGATTGTGTAAATGCCCATATTCATGGAGTATCACGTGATGTGTTACACCCACTGTACCGCCACCTGTCATAAAAGCATCGCCATTAATAACATTTATAGGTGCCATGGTTGGGGTTGCATTAAATAAATTAGCTCCAGTCACCTCAAGAGGCATTGGGTTTGCAGCGGGAGCAGCAGTTCCCGCATAATTATTCTGACAGTCAATTAAAATATACTCTGCCCTAAAACGATCTAGAGGCCTCCCAAAAGCAGTATTAAAAGAATCAAAAGTTTGATCCCAAAGCGTTATGACATCATCAGGATTGTCTACCGTAGTTGCTGCTGGTGCTGGAAAAGTAGTTATGAATTTTGAGCTTTCCCAATCTACCCATTTTATATAATTATTTGCTAAGTCGGCTTGATAGTCTGCCAGCGATCTTTCAAATCCAGGCTTGTTACAATAATATGGTGATTTTACCGCGCCGCTAACTTGACAAGGCATCGTACCGAAGTCAGAACCATCAGGCAATATGATATAAATGGCTCCACCAAAAGGATTTGCGACTGTCAAAGAAGTAGAAGTCACATCGTAGGTTGTGTAAACTCTAGGAAAACGACTAAATTGAGTCCAGGTCACTTCTAAATCCCCTAAATGGGCACCCAACCTTACTTTAACTCCTTGATTTACAACATTACTTGGAAAAGTAAGAGTTACCAATTCACCCGGTGCTGCGTAATACCCTGTTGGGCGTATCACCCTATCTTGATCATTGAGCGTAAAACCAGGATCTGTTTTATAAAAGCCATCGACATTAAAACCAACATCACTCACTCTAGGTGCAGAACTATCAACTGCACCCGGAAAAACAACATGGTCTAAAAAAGTAACACCCACCATATTTGAGGTATTGGAAGTGGTGTATAAGTTGTCAATGATCCACTGCTGCAGGGTATATTGTATGCGCTGTTCTATAAACATACTACTTACTGTAATCTTAACTTCGGAATCAAAAATAGCCCCATTCTGTGAGTCGTAAACAGCTAAATAACTTGTAATAATATCTTCATTTGGGGCGTAGCTATTTTTATCCCAGTTATCTACAAAATCACTATAAAGCGTCTCCCTCTCTGCATTGCTTAGTGAAATAGTACCGTTCATGTGGTTTGTAAAAGAAGTTAATACCGTACCAATAACAGCAGGTTCTCCCGGGGGTACAGCATCATAAAATGAGAGCTTATCAACATTTACTTTGGCATACACACCTGTTTCCCCATTAGACATCCTATTATATTTATCAGTCCCCACCCATATTGATTGATTATCAAGTGAACTTTTAAACGTTTCTAGATCAACATGAGAATCACTAAAAAAGGATATGCTAACGTTGCCATTTATGGTGTATTGTATATAGGGTTTTGGTACGTTAAAAAACATTTTCACGGTCACATCATACCAAACATCTGTTTCTAATGGGGTTATCCAATCTAGTTGGCCTTCACTTTTATTATCACCATAAGTAGCCATCAATTGGTAACTTCCCCAATAACCATAATGCAAGTCAAAACCTAAAGCTGGTCGGCTATCATATTTATTAGACACCAAGACTCTTCTTCCTTCATCTACTATTTCACCGTTATAAGGGTTTGTTGTATAATTATCTACAATTTTAAAACGAATGTTGTACATAAATCCCTCTTGTGAATTAATGTTACTACTCAACTCAGAAGGGAAATTCAAAAACTCATCCCCTTCTAACTCAATAACCGAGTGATCACCATCGGAAATGTAGTTTGCATCTCCGTAGATGTTGGGTAGGTAACCATTAATAGCATCATTGGCATCGGTGTCAAACGAATACGACGCAAATTGAGCTTGGATCTGGTTGGAAAATGTAAAACATAAGATTATGAATAGGATGGTAATATTTTTCATAGAGCCAAATAATTTAAATGATCAGCATACTACAAAAACAAAAATAGAATCGTGTCATATAAAAGTTAAAGTTATCTCAAATAATAATAATATGGAATATATCTAGTGAAAATAATTTATTACTGTTCATATAATCAAATTTATCCACCTTAAAATAAGAAAGTATTTTATACTTGATAATAAAATGTCATAGATAATTTACTCCGCAAGCGATAGCTCCAG
>Ga0307488_10000425_pt1 | contig 34411 bp, 35 predicted proteins | sample SB02metaG_FD_202248 | JGI IMG/M metagenome (GOLD analysis project Ga0307488, IMG submission 202248) | Sea-ice brine microbial communities from Beaufort Sea near Barrow, Alaska, United States - SB 0.2 | ecosystem: Environmental > Aquatic > Marine > Coastal | place: USA: Alaska | collected...
AGTTACAGGCAAATGTTCTACACCATTTAATAAACGGAACAAGTCCAGTTCAACCTGTGTGGGCTCCAGCAGCGGAGCTCGGGGTTGCTTTACTTATAATTTTAATACTACTATTTGCATCGTGGCACGTATACTTATCAGCTCCAATATTCTTAGCGTCTATCGGCGCACTTATATATGGAACCTCGTATGCCTATCAATCTTCCTACTTATTAGACGTCTCTGGAACAATTTTAGTATCATTCCTTTTCTTTACTATCGTAACTTTCAGGAATTTTCTCCAGCAGTATTTCATGAGAATGGAAGTTAAAAAACAATTCGGCACGTACGTAAGCCCTGCCTTGGTAAAAAAGTTACAAAAAGACCCTTCACTACTGAGATTGGGTGGGGAGACAAAACGACTCACTTTTCTTTTTTCTGACATTCGAGGATTTACACCAATTTCTGAAAAATACCAATCAGACCCTCAAGGTCTTACTAGACTGATAAATCGTTTCCTAGACAATCAGACTGAGATAATTCTCAAGCATGAAGGAACAATCGATAAATACATGGGAGATTGCATTATGGCTTTCTGGAATGCTCCATTAGATGTAGAAGAACAAGAGAGAAAAGCTACAGAGTGCGCAATCGAAATGAGAATCGCACTAGGAGAACTAAATGAAAAACTCAGAGAAGAAGGCTTGGACGAAATTAATACGGGAGCGGGAATCAACTCAGGGCTTTGTGTCGTGGGAAACTTTGGAAGCAGTAGTCGTTTTGACTATTCCGTTCTTGGGGATTCTGTTAATTTGGCTGCTAGACTAGAATCTAGCTGCAAAGACTATGACACAGACCTTATAATATCAGAACATAGCTTAGTAGACGGTTTTGACTATACCTACTTAGACAATGTAACAGTCAAAGGAAAATCGGAACCAGTAAAGATATATACTATCACCAAGTGAAAAATATATCTTGACATTTAGTGTCGATTTTGATATAATTTACCTAATAGAATTTTTAATTCAAAGAACTGGGATAACTTACATGAACACAGAAGAACAGAAAAATTCTGAAAATATTATACAACTGGATTTGAGAATGTCAACACACGAAGTAATGTGTGATGAACGCTGGAAGACTTGCTTTGCCAGGCTTGACGATTTAGATACTAATATTAGCAGACTCGAAACCATAGCTATAGGTGCTTGTGGCACTATAATTGTGGGTAGCGTTGGTGTAATTATCAGCATCGTAATGATGGGCAGTTAAATAGGAAAGACATATGAAAAATAAATTTTTAGCATTACTACTCGCTTGTAGTGTAACACCAGCTTTTGCAGGTGTAGACGCAGGAGTTAGCTATACTTCAGACTATATGTGGAGAGGGGCAACTCAAACCATGGGTCAAGGAGCATGGCAAGGTAGAGTAGAAGTTGATAAAGGTGGCTTATACGGTGGTATATGGGCATCAGAAGTAGATTTTAATGATGAAGCTACATATGAAATGGACTTATATTTAGGTTACAAGTTAGATTTAACTAGCATGTGGTCTGTAGATGTAGGTGTAGTTCAATATAACTATGACAAAGGATACGAAGACAAAGAAGAAATGTTTGTGAAAACAGGTTTCGGACTAGTCAGCGTAGGATACTTTGTCGACATGGCAGACTCAGATGAAGACTTCATGAAATTTAACGTAAGTGTACCATTTGTTAAGTGGGCAGACGTTTCTCTAGAATACGGAATGTGGGATAGAGATACGGATTATGCAGGCTTAACAGTTTCTAAATCATGGAATGATTGGAAAGTAGGAATGATGATAATGGAAGAAGCAAGACAAGGTCAGTTCATGGACCACACTTCTTTAACCTTATCTAGAAGTTTCTAGGTGGCATATTCTCAGAAAGTAGTTGACAGATTTGAAGACGTACTAAAAAACCCTGAGAAGCATTCGGTTGGTCGGTTCGACCCTAAAGAACCAAATGTTGCGACAGGCATGGTGGGAGCACCAGCCTGTGGCGACGTGATGAAACTAGACTTAAAGCTAGACGATAACGATACAATAGTAGATGTTAAGTTTAAGACTTATGGTTGCGGTTCAGCAATAGCCTCCTCTACAATGTTTGTAGAGATGTTAAAAGGCAAAACTATAGAAGAAGCAAAATTAATAAAAGATAGAGACATCGCAGATGCTCTAGAACTTCCACCCATCAAGCTTCATTGCTCAGTACTAGCCGAAGGTGCTATTACTAGTGCGATAGAGTGTTGGGAAGAGAAGAAAGCAAAAAGGCGACATAACGGAGGCCCAATATGATAGATGGTTATACAACTAAAGAAATGAAACCAACAGAAATGAAGGAACCGAAACCAAGTGGGATGGGAAAACCAGAACATATGGAAGATGGTATGATATTTGAGAAGAATGGAATGTTTTTCTTTAAATGGAAAGGTGGAGAGTGCGGCTATGGAAGCATGGTTGACGCAGAAGCTGGATTAGTCAAAGTAAGTGGAAACGCTTAAAGCATTTATAGCAAAAGTAGTTAAGTTTTACTACTGGTTTATAGACTGGTTCATTGTATATCAAGAACTCACTGTTAGCTATAATTCAACTTACGGAGATGCAGACGACCAAACTTTTGTAGTACGAAAGTTTTACAGAAAACAACCAAAGTTTTTAAAATTTAAGACAAGAGAAGGTGATACTGTAGAGATACGCGGAGCTGAAGGACTTAATTACAGGATATCAGAATTATGAATCAATTATTTATAGGAATAATACTAGTACTAAGCTTAGGCAGTTACTACTTATACCAGGAAAACCAAACATTAGCAGCAAATAACATGCTATTAGAAGGTGCAGTAGCAACTCAGGAAGAAGCAATAGCTTCCCTGCAGTCTGACTTCGCACTACAGGCAGGTCAACTACAAGAGATGACTGTCAAAAGCCAAGCGGCACAAAGAGAGTTAAATAGATATACTCAATTTATACAAAATTACGAACTGGCAGCAAAAATCATTGCAGACCCAGTAACAATGGAAAGGAAAATTAATAATGGAACAAAACACATTATGGAAGAAATCGAGAAACTTAGCGGTACCGTTGATGGTCTTGACGATGGCTTGCAGTTGCAGCCTAATTCCAACTAAACAGATAGAGATTACAGCAAAGCCTCTGGAAAGAACTATAGTTCAACCAGTAATGCCTAGAGAAATCGACTTACAAGACCCTACATGGATAGTCGTCAACCCTGATAACTGGGAAGACCAGTTAGCAAGAATAGAACAACAAGAGGGTGAACTTGTATTCTTAGCAATGACCATACCAGATTATGAAGTTATGGCGTACAACATGCAAGAATTAAAAAGATACATCACAGAACTTAAAGACGTTGTAGTATACTATAGAGAAGTTACTATGCCGCCTAAAGATGAGCCTACCAAAAAGTAGACTCAAAGTTTGCAGTACGTGTCCGTACTACAATCGCTTAAAGGTGTGTAAGGTATGTAAATGCTTTATGCCTTTGAAAGCAAGAGTTAAGAGTGCTAAGTGCCCTCTTAAGCTATGGGAGAGATAGCATGATGGAATTAATAGGAACAGTTACTATGATAGTAACAGTAGCGAGCATAATAGCCGCTTCAACACCAACACCAAAAGACGATGTGTGGATTGGGAAGCTTTATAAGTTTATTGACTTATTAGCCCTAAACATCGGCAAGGCAAAACAATAATGCCATATCACACTAAGCCAAAGAAGAAAAAGAAAAAAGGTAAAAAGAAAAGAGGCATGAAATATGGCCGCTAAGCGTCGAAAGAAAGCGCCTAAAGGGTATCATTACATGCCTAATGGCAAGCTAATGAAAGGTACTAAACATGGCGGTAAGAAAAAGAAGAAGAAGTAAAGCTTCTGCCAAGAAACGTAATATACCTACTAATAAAAAGTTGTATGCAAGGGTAAAAGCAAAAGTTAAAAGAAAGTTTGCTGTTTATCCTAGCGCATACGCTAATGCATCTCTTGTAAAACAATACAAGGCAGCAGGAGGTAAGTACAGACGTGGCTAAAGTTGGTTTAAAGAAATGGTTTGGCCAGAAGTGGGTAAACATAGGAGCCAAAAAAGTAAATGGTAGCTATCCTAAGTGTGGCAGACCGAAAGGTAAGCTAACTGGAAAAGGCTATCCTAAATGTGTACCAGCAGCAAAGGCTGCTAGAATGAGCAAAAGTCAGATTAAATCGGCAGTAAGTCGAAAGAGGTCTAAGAAGCAGGGAGTTGGTGGTAAGCCCACCATGGTTAGAACTGCTGCAAGGAGAAAGAGCCGTGCCAGCAAAAAGAAAAAGTAGTAAAAAGAGTACTCGTTTAAAAAGAGTGGGCGTATCGGGATATAATAAACCAAAGCGTACGCCCAACCACCGAACGAAGTCCCATGTAGTGGTAGCAAAAGTAGGAACTAAAGTTAAGACTATACGATTTGGGCAACAAGGAGTGTCAGGAGCAGGAAAATCTCCAAAATCAGCGGCACAAAAGAAACGCAGAGCTTCATTCAAAGCTCGTCACGCCAAGAATATAGCTAGAGGCAAAATGTCGGCGGCTTATTGGGCAAATAAAGTAAAATGGTAAACAAAATTAAAGAAACAGCTTTAAAAGTTTGGAACATGGTAAATGGTAGAGACAAAAACCTTGATGGTAAAGTCGATATTAAAGATGCAATGTTAAGAGCTAAACAGAAAGCAAAGAAAACAAAGGAGAAATAAATGTCCATGAGATTATACGCAGCTGAAGCTGCATGTGGTACTACTGTGGGAGCAGCTTCTACTTTTGCGGATTCAACACAAGTAAGACTATTCAATAATAGTAGTGCTAACCAACTCGTAACAGTAGCAAACGCAGCAGATACAACACTAGGTACAATGACATTAGCAGATGGTGAAATAACAATCATCATGAAAGACCCAACTGACCAAATATTTGCCGCAGCTGCGACAGTATTAGGTACACCAGTTAAGTATAGCTAGTGCTAGATAATTGGCTAAAAGACGTTGCAGAAACCGCAGCAGTCACCCTTGATGTATTAAACAAAAAGGCTGAAGAGCGCGGTGTTGTAACTCATGCCGATGAAACAGTACAAAGCTTATGTATGGGATATCTATATCTATTAAATTTGTGCGACCAGAACCATATACTGGAAAGAAGAGACTTAGAAAGTCTTACAGACGTAATTAAAAAACATACAACAATTCATTAGATATGCTAGACATAAGTAGAACAGATATTATTAGCTCTGAATTAATGCAGTTTAACCAAGCCGAAAGGTTTATTAAACTCCCTATATCAGAGTATATGAACCTATTAGGTATTGAACCTAATAGCTCACAGAAGGCATTAATCAATGCCATTAACAACCCGAAATATAGATTCGTGTGTGCCGCCTTATCAAGGCGTCAGGGAAAAACGTATATAGCAAATGTCATAGGACAACTTGTATCACTCGTGCCAGGCTCCAACATATTAATTATGTCACCGAACTACTCTCTTTCACAAATATCCTTCGATTTACAAAGACAATTGATTAAACACTTTGACTTAGAAGTAACAAAAGATAATGCGAAAGATAAAGTTATAGAACTATCTAATGGTTCTACTATACGTATGGGTTCTGTAAATCAGGTGGACTCTACAGTAGGTAGAAGTTATGACTTAATCATTTTTGACGAAGCCGCACTGGCTGACGGAAAGGATGCTTTCAATGTGGCACTCAGACCAACATTGGATAAAGAGAACAGCAAGGCAGTATTTATTTCAACTCCAAGGGGGCGAAACAACTGGTTTGCGGACTTCTACCACAGAGGGTTTAGTGATGAATTCCAAGATTGGTGTTCTATACGAGCTACCTATCATGAGAATCCTAGAATTAGTGAGCAAGACATAATAGAAGCAAAGAAAGCTATGTCATCATCAGAATTTTCACAAGAGTACTTAGCTGACTTTAATACTTATGAAGGACAGGTTTGGAACTTTAATTTCGAAACTCAGGTGGGAGACTTCGAAAGATTAGACACTAGTAACATGGACGTCTTCGCAGGATTAGACGTAGGTTATAAAGACCCAACAGCACTATGTGTGATAGCATATGATTGGGACGTGCAAAAATACTACCTCATAGATGAATATATGGATGCTGAAAGAACTACTGAACAGCATGCTATAGAAATCAGAAAACTAATACAGAAACATAATATAGACTATATTTATATTGATTCTGCCGCACAGCAAACACGTTTTGACTTCGCTCAAAACTACGACATATCTACTATTAACGCTAAAAAATCTGTACTAGACGGTATAGGACAAGTAGCAGGTATAATAGATAATGACACGCTACACATAGACCAAAGATGTTCTCAATCATTATCATGTGTAGACCAATACCAATGGGACCCCAACCCTAACTTAATGAGAGAAAAGCCAAGACACAATATGGCAAGTCACATGGCTGACGCGCTTAGATATGCGCTGTATACCTTTGAGACCTCCGCCAACACATTTTAAAAAGTATAACCTACCAAAAAATTGTTCTTGACAAAAAGGTGAAATTTTGGTATAATTTTCAGTAATAGGAATTTATGGATTTAAAAAGAGATTTAGTCAAGTACGTACGAGACAAAGCGAAATCAGGTTATCAAAAAGATACCCAGTGCTTTATCTGTGGAGAAACAGACAACTTAGAGTTTCACCACTTCTACGGAATGACTGAGCTACTATACACTTGGATGAAGAGTAACAAAATTACGATTACCTCAGCCGATGAAATTATGAATCTTCGAGAACAGTTCATTGAAGAACATCTTATCGAAGTATACGAAGAAGCAGCTACACTATGTAAAACTCATCACTTAAGACTACATAGTATTTACGGCAAAAGGCCAAAGCTGTCAACAGCAACAAAACAAAAACGATGGGTGGAGATACAGAGAGACAAATATGGCATGGTACGATAGATTCTTAGGAGTAGATAGAGAGGAGAAGTTAAATTCTGCTCAACCTTATATTGCCTACGACGAAGGACTGTCGATAGATACTCGTGAGAAGAAAGATAATTATCGCTCAGCTTATGAAGAACTAGAGGTAGTGAATAGAGCAGTTAACATGATTGTTGACGATAGTGCTGATATTCCTTTTGATATTGGAGAAAAAATACAAGGTATTACTCCAATAGTACAAAATATTCGTAGAACAAAAGTAGATTTACTACTAAACAAAGAGCCAAACCCTTTTCAGGATATCAATAGTTTTAAGAGAAATCTAATTATTGACTTACTGATAGATGGTAACATCTTCATTTATTTTGACGGTGCCCATCTCTATCATTTACCTGCTAACAAAGTTACCATAGAAGCTGACACTCAGACCTATGTGAGCAAGTATGTATTTGATGGTCATATAGACTACACCCCGAAAGAAATTATACATATTAAAGAAAACTCATTTCATTCAATCTATAGGGGTGTACCTAGACTTAAATCAGCTTACAGAACAATGTATCTGTTAGATAGCATGAGAAAATTTCAGGATAACTTCTTCAAGAATGGAGCAGTTCCAGGATTAGTACTAAAGAGTCCTAACACACTTTCTGATAGAATTAAAGAAAGAATGTTAACAGCATGGGCACAAAGATACAATCCAAAAAATGGTGGTAGAAGACCACTTATACTAGATGGCGGATTAGAAGTAGATAGTTTAACTAAAGTAAACTTTAAAGAACTAGACTTCCAGCCGTCAATAGCCGCTAATGAGAAAGTAATATTAGAAGCTATGGGTGTACCCCCAATTCTTATGGATGGTGGTAATAATGCAAATATTAGACCTAATCACAGATTGTACTATTTAGAAACTGTACTACCTATAGTTAGAAAACTAAATCATGCGCTAGAAAGATACTTCGGCTTTAAGATTACAGAAGATGTGCATGGCGTTCCAGCTTTACAGCCAGAACTAAGAGACCAAGCAGCCTACTACGCAACACTAGTTAATACAGGTATAATGACACCTAACGAAGTCAGGGAAGCAATGAACATGGAATCAATTGATGGACATGACGACTTGAGAATCCCAGCAAACATAGCGGGCAGCGCAGCTGACCCAAGCGAAGGTGGCAGACCACCTGAAGAAACAGAGGAAAACAATGAACAAACCAGCGATTCTTAAAACTCTAATTGATTACTTTCTTGATAAAGGAAAGATACTTTCAGTAGATGAATATAAAGCAACATCAGACGCTCCAATGCGTTTTATGGTTGCAAAAAGAGCATTTGGCTCATGGGCAAGAATGACACAGATGGCAGAACAGAAAATGAGAGTAGATAATACTCCTATGCCTGCTCCAACACCTGACCCAAAACCAAAAGCAAAGCCAGCTCCTAAAAAGGTAGCTGTAAAAGGTAAGTAGTATGTCAGAAAAAATCTTTCATTGGTCATCTACTTTCAAAACACTAGGCGAAGATGATGATGGTAGCGTAAACATAAAAGGTTATGCTAGCACTAACGCATCAGATAGAGCTGGTGATGTAATTGACCACGAAGCATGGACTAAAAATGGGGGATTGGAAAACTTTAAAGGTAATCCAATAATTCTTTTTAACCATGATTATAACAAACCGATTGGTCGTGCAACTTCACTAGAAGTTAACGAAAATGGCCTCGAGCTTGGAGCTAGAATCTCTAAGTCTGCAGGCGATGTAAAAGAATTAATCAAAGATGGCGTACTTGGAGCATTTTCCGTGGGTTTCCGAGTCAAGGACGCTGATTATATAAAGGAAACTGACGGATTTATGATAAAGGATGCTGAACTATTTGAAGTGTCTGTTGTGAGTGTACCTTGCAACCAGGCCGCAATGTTCTCGATTGCAAAATCATTCGATTCTCAATCAGAATATGATGAATGGAAAGCAGAATTTTCGAAAGAAGAAAAACAGGCTCATGAGATGGAAGCAGTAAATACTGACGAAATTGATGCGCCACAAGCCGTGGGTAAAACCACTCAACAGGAGAGACATATGTCTACAGAAAAAACTACTCCAAATGCTGAGTTTGACTTAAAGGCATTCGCGGAAGAGGTGGCAAAATCAACTGCTGCTAAAATCGCAATGCAACAAGCAGAACAGAAAGCAAAAGAAGTAAGCGAAGCTGAAGAAAAAGCTGTGAAACTGGAAACAGAAGTAACAGAAAAAGAAGCTGAGCAAGAAAAAGTTAAAACAATAGTAACTGCCGGACTTTCAGGAGCTGAGAAGCTCGTAAACGAAGTTGAAAAACGCGTTTCAGAAAGACAAGGTGATTTAGAATCTGTTGTTAATGAACTACAAAAAGACCTATCAGAAAAGAAAGATGAGATTAACGCTATGCGTGAGTCAAAAAGAAACTTCTCTGACAGAGGCGACAGCAACTGGCAGAAAGCCTTCCAAAGCGACATTGATGACGCTTGGGTAATGGGACTTGCTACAGGAAAAGGCTGGAATACTAATATGGCTTCAGATGTCATGCAGAAAGTTAACGCGCATTCAGGCGTTGGCGTTTCATCAGCTGACTTTGAGCAAACAGTATCAACAAATATCGAAAGAGATATTCAGTTAGAGCTAGTACTAGCACCGTTATTTAGAGAAATCCAAATGACTTCAGCTACTCAGATTCTACCTATCTTACCAGACGCTGGTTACGCTGAATTTACAGCTAACCAAGTAGCATCTGGGTCTTCACCTCATGGAAACTTAGAGGAAAGAGGAGACACAGTTGATGGTACATACTCTGGTATAGATATGACTGAAAGAACACTTTCAACCAAAAAACTTATTTCACAATCTTACTTAGGTAATGAGACTGAAGAAGATGCAATCCTACCGATTCTTCCTTTAATTAGAGAGTCAATCATTAGGTCTCATGCAAGAGGCATTGAAAATGCACTACTTTTAGGTAATCACGCTGATGGTGTTTACGGTACAAGTGGAGCAGCTTTTGAAGGACTAGTCACAATGGCTGGTGCTAACAAAACTCAATCAGCTACTGCATTCGCATCTGAGTCTTTAACAGCTTCAATGTTGTTAAATGCTAGAAAGAATATGGGCAAATGGGGTATGAATCCTAGAGATGTTATTTACATCGTGAATTCAACTGAATACTTCAACCTATTATCAGACGCAGAGTTCCAAGATGTTAACTTAGTTGGCAACATGGCAACAAAACTGAATGGTGAAATCGGAGAAGTCTTCGGCTCAAAAGTAATCGTATGTGACGAGTTTAAAACTCCAGCTGTAAGCAAATTCTTTGCTTTAGCTGTCAACGCGAAAAACTTTGTAATGCCTAGATTAAGAGGTGTTACTATCGAGTCTGACTACGAAGTAGCAAACCAAAGAAGAGTATTAGTCGCTTCGCAAAGACTAGGTTTTACCGACCTTATCGATGCTTCAACAGCGTGTCATACACTTCAGTATAAAGCTAGTTAATTAGTTTTAGAAATCCCGTGGTGGGGGCAACTCCACCACACTTTTTATAGGAAAATATATGGCAGATTTAGTTACATTACAACAATACAAAGATTTTGCAGGACTAAAAAGTCTAGAGCATGACGCACGTATAAATGTAGTAATCGACAGTGTTTCCCAACTCGTCAAAAGTTATTGTGGTACTAGTCTTGTAGACTACGCTAGCACTAACAAAGTAGAGTATAAAACAATTAAAGATTCACTAGTAAAAACTATAATATTAGATGAATCTCCTTTGATAGAGGTAGTATCTGTACAAGAAAGAACAACTCAATCAGACGCATATGTTACACTAATCACAGAAAATTCTGATAATAGTGGTAAATATGAGTACATAGTAGAGGATGAATCTGACAGCATAGTAAGAACAAATAGCACAGGTGAGATATCTTGGGCAAGAGGTCCAAAATCAATAAAGATTACATATAAAGCAGGGTATACAACTACTCCTCATGATTTAAGATTAGCAGTATATGATTTGATTAAGTACTACATGAAGGACGAAAGAAAAGAAAGAATGTCTATATCAGGAGCAAGTGTAGAAAATGCACTATCTTCAAGCCTAAGTGGCAATATAGGATTCCCAGACCATATCAAAAGAATATTGGATATGTATAAAGTATATAGCTAGTGGCAGCTAATAATCTTTTAAAAAGAATACAAAAACTACGAGATAGTATAAAAAACTCTGATGTAGTTAGAAATGACATAAACAAAGAGACAACTAGGTGTACAGTTAGTGCTCCAGAAATAACGGATACTTTAATAGAAGCTTTTAGACATTATAATCCTAAAAAAATAAAAGCTGATAATAATGGTTCTTTATTAAAAGAAAAAAGAAAAGTATTCTATCATTTTTCAATGGTAGTAGTAAGTGCTTGGAAAAAAAATATTAGAAGTAATCCTAAGTTAGTAGTTGCAGAAGGAAATTCAGCAAAAAATGTAGCTCAATTTTATATAACTGTTGGAAATGCTGAAAAGTATTTTAATGTAACAAATAAATCCATTACAGAAAATGTAATGAATAAACCTACCTTTAGAAAACACTTTTCAATAAGAAATCAAGAAAAGTTTACTTCAACAGGCGACGTAGCTTCTGCAAAAAAAGAGCCTGGTATGAAAGGAAGCTTACAGGCCTTTCAAATGGCTCATGGAGAGGGACATTCAGTATTTGAAGCAAGACAATCCGCAGTAGAGCAAGAACTAGAAGCTGCTTTAGCAATGGAAAATCTACCTAGTAGTGCTAGTGAAATAGTATCTACTTCTAAAGATAATTTTGATAACAACATAAAAATAGGAGGAGATAGAAACTTTAAGTACGACCCTAAAACAGGTAAAATTTCTTCTAAAGAAACAATAACTGTAGATTTATCAGTTCAGACAAGAAGAAAGAACATAAAAGATGCTGCACCTTCAATGAAAGCAGGAAAGCCTCTTAATAAACTGCTAAAAGACTTAGAAGAAGATTTAAAAAATGAGATAGAAAAACAAGGTAACTCTTGGGGACCAGAAGCAAAAGGTTCCAATAGTGTAAAAGAAGGAGTCGCAGACGCAATAATTAATAGCACTATAAAGAAAAAGATGTATGCCAGTAAAAAAGGCAAAAACCTTACTAGGTATAAAACCCCTGTAAGAGCAAGTACAGTAACAGAACAGGCAGCTACTTTTACTACACAAACAAAAATTAAAGATTTAAAAGGAGGAGGACCTGCTAGAGGCATGAAAGCTTCTGGGGGACAAACACCAAATAACTCCGAAAGAGGAAAAGGTGTATCTCCTGAAACTTTTGCTACTAACATGGCAAAAGTATTAACAATAAAAAGAGCAATTAATAAAAGATTGCCCGCAGAAATTAGAAGAAATATGGGGAAACCTGCGCTAACTAATAGAACTAGTAGATTTAGTAATTCGGCAATAATAGAAGAAATGACCCCCGCAGCAAAAACATTAATGGTAAAGTATACCTATAGATTAAACCCCTATGAAACTTTTGAAAATACAGGTAAAAAAAGGTGGCCTTCAGGGTATAATCCAAAACCTCTAATTTCAAAAAGTATTAGAGGATTAGCACTATCAATGTTTAAAATAACAAATTTAACTACTAGGAGAGTTTAATGGCTAATACATATAGAACAGCAAGAAGTAAAGTCGTAGAAGCACTAGTAAGTAAACTAAAATTAATTGATGGGAACACCCCATACAATTCAAACATATTTGAAAACTGCCATAGCGGTATGGTCTTTTTAGATGAAATCCGAGAGTTCCCGAAATTATGCGTGGTAGCTGGAGATGAAACTAGAGAGTATCAACCAGGTGGTTTTAAATGGAGATTCTTGACTTTAGACGTAAGAGTTTATGTCGAAAACCAAGAAGACCCGCAGGAAGTCTTATCTCTACTGATGGAAGACATCGAAAGAGTAGTAGACGACAATGATATGTTGGTATATGACGATACTGTCAGTCCAGCATTAACAACAACTTCCTTAACTTTAGGTTCAATGTCAACAGATGAAGGTGTTTTAAAACCACTAGGAATCGGCGAATTGACTCTAACGTGTAGGTATTAAAAAGAAATTACTAACGCTGATAAACATCTAGCGACGTACTTTCAAAGTAAAATAATAGGAGAAAGCAATGGCTTTAAATCTCTCGAGAAATACCAAAGTATTTGTCAGTTCAGTAAACGGGTGTAATCCCGCTGATGGCGTCAAAGGTGGTATAAAGAATGGAAGAATTACTAATGGAGGAGCAGATTATGCGGTCGGAGACATCATAACTTGCGATACTACTAGTGGTACTGGTGAAGATGCCAAATTTATAGTGAAAGCTGTAAACTCAGGCGCGGTCACCAAGGTAGCAATGCCTAACAACTGTAAAGGTAAGAAATTTGTAGTTGGAGAAACAGCAGCACAGGCTACTAATGCAGTAGTAACTGGTGCAGACCATAGTGTTACATCTTCTGGTGAAGGTTTTATCTTCACAGTAGCAGCAGTAACATTTGGTACAACAGCAGATGGCGGAAGAATAGGAACTGGATTGTTCAAAGGAAATGAAGTAGATGCAAATACTTTCAGACTTGGTGTACTAGATGGATACAGCTTCTCACAGGGAAGTGATTCAACTGACGTAACTATATCTGAAGCAGGTGCTACACCTAACAGGGGTTCAAAAAGATTCAATGACTCTTTACCACCTGCAGAATGGTCATTTGGCACATATGTCAGACCGTTTGTACATGGAGCAGCAAGTTACAGAGCAAATGGTACATTTGACTGTGTAGAAAATGTTTTATGGGCAGCACTATCAGGAACTGGATTACCAAACTCATCAGACACAGCAGGTGCTGGTGTACAAGTAGGTACAAGTGCAGTTACGGGTTCATTATGTAAGTTTGACCAATCAGACGTTCATGAACTTATGAAACTAAGTATTTATTTCGCACTAGAAAATACAACATACAGGTTAAATCAAGCACAGATTAACCAAGCAGAAATTGACTTTTCAATTGATGGTATAGCACAGATTTCATGGTCTGGAAATGCTACTACAATTGACCAAGTATCAGAAGTTTCTGAAGACCCTTCAGTAGCAGTAGAATTTACTACAGCAGCACAAGGAGCAGATTCAGCAGCTATACTAAGCGCAGTTACTTTGAATGCAAATTCAAAAGCATTAACTGACAAAGCAGAAAACTGTGAAGAGTTTAACTATGTAGATACAACTGGTCCTGCAGATGCAGATTACCTAAGAAATAAACTTTCAAGTTTACACTTAAGTACTCTACTACAGGGTGGCGGTAAGGCTGACCAAGGTCTTGACGCAAAAGAATATGAAATCAATATTACTGGAGGCTCTTTAACTATAGCCAACAATGTTACTTATGTAACACCAGAAACTATTGGTGTTGTGGATAAGCCGATTGGTTCATTCACAGGTGCTAGGGTAGTTAGTGGTTCTTTAACCATGTACCTTGACACAAAAGCTAACGGCTCAAATGACTTGCTAACTGACTTAGCAGCGTCCACTGACCTTGTATCAAATGCTTTTGATATGAGACTATTTATGGGAGTATCAGGAAGTGTTACTCTAGTAAATGGAGTCGGTGAGGCAATGGAGGCTGATGACTTTACAGCTCCAGGTGTTGAATTCAACATGCCAAGAGCTCATTTAACTGTACCAACAATTGAAGTAGGAGACTTAATCTCTGCTTCAGTAGAATTCTCAGCTAATGGTTCAACACTATTAGACGGAGATGAAATGGAAGTTAAATATTTAGGCGCAACTACACACAGCCAGGCTGGTTATAAATCTACCGGTTCTCAAGCTGAAGCAGTATTAGCTTAATATAATGTCTCATAGTTTCCTCAAGGAGAGTAAGCTATACATCGTTTATGGCGGTAACAAGTATAGAATATATACTAATACCGCCATATCGTTTTCTCAAACTGTATCGCAAGATTCGTATCAAGTAAAGACTTTACACAATCAAGCAAACATGTTCGAGGGAGCAACTATAACATCTGCCAACGCAGTTGATTTTAGTTTTGGAATTCCTTTTACAAAAGAAAAAGACGAAAGTCCAATGATTGATTTACTAAGTAACCTTAGCAGCGAACAGCAGTTAACAAGCTTTGATATCTACATTGCAACAGGAAGTCAAGTCTTTAAAATAGATAACGCAGTTATTACATCAGGAGATTTTGCGATTTCGCCTAATTCACAGTTTGTAATATCAGTACAAGGACAAGGAACTAAACTACATAGAGTTGGTAACGAAAGTTATACCATACCTGGAAGCCCTCAATCTGAGAGCTCCACAAGAACTCCACTATTGGTTTACCCAGTAGTTTCTATAGATAGTTTAAATATGAATAATATCATATCAACTACTTTTAGTGTTCAGAACAATATAACTTGGTCTGAATTCAAAACCTTGCAAAAAAGTCTTAATGTTACTAACGCTAGTAATATTATGCGTCCATCTGAATACGTGGTAGAGAAAAGAATTGTTTCGGGAGCAGTTAATCAATACCAAACAGATAATAATATAACACAATTTGATGACTTTAGTACTAGTAGTAATATTACTATTAAAGCAGTAGAGGTAGGTAATGCAGCTAATGCAACTCCCTTCCTTCAGATACAGCTAAACCCTGCATCTTTTACTGCTAGAATGTCTGTCGCAGATACATACTCACAGAGTTATGACTTTGCTTCATTAGATAATACTAATACAGTTGCTAACATAATCACACAATATTCATAGGAGAATATAAACATGGAACTTAAAAGCCTACTGGTTGACAGTAAAACCACATTGGTAGAATTTCCTGGACTCGACGGATTTGAAGTCGAACTAGCAAACCTATCTCGAAAAGAACTCGTAGCATTACGAAAAAAATGCACACAACAAAAATTTAACAGAAAGACTAGAGCATTTGAAGAAACTCTAGATGATGATAAGTTTGTAAAAGAATTTACTAATTCAACTGTAAAAGGTTGGAAAGGACTTCAACTAGGATTCCTAGAAGATTTGGTACTAGTAGATTTAAAAAGTCAAGACCCTTCAACGCTATTAGAGTACACAGAAGAAAACGCTTTATTACTAGTAGAAAATTCATCTGAGTTTGATAACTGGCTCAATGAGGTAGTCTTTGATTTAGAAAACTTTCGTACAGACTTCAAAGGAAACAATAAAGGAAAAACTAACCCTACTCCTGAAGCATGATGCAATAGGCATGACTAAAGACCAATACTTACGTATGGTCGAGCAAACCGGAGAAGAAATAGACTGGGATAGATGTCCTCCAGAGTGGGACGACTTCCCATCTTCTGTAGAAACAGCTATGGGAATATTCAATGCCTTAGGGGACAAAATATACCCAGAAATTGGTTATATTGGAAAGGACTTTACAACTTTAACTTTTCTTTTAGATATGTACAAGGTTAAAGAACAAACAGAAATAGAATGGATATTTGAGCTACTACTTCACTTAGAGAGTGACACTATAGCTAAGTCTCAGCGACAAATTAAAGCTGAGTATGATAAAATCAAGAAGAAATAAAATATGGCACAAGATAAAGTAGTATTTGAGATAATTGCAACTGCTAAGGGCGTAAAAGTAGTCCAGCAGCAAACAGATAAACTAGCAAAAAGCAGTGATAAGGCTAGTAAATCTACAGATAGACTATCTAAGTCTAGAGACAACTATAACCGTAAAGAAAAGGGTGCGGCTGGTATTTCTTCAAACCAAACTAAAAATTTCTCTAAAATGCAACAAAGCGTTGACGGCGGTGGTGGAGCAGGCGGACTAGTTCGAGCCTATGCATTATTAGCTGCTAACGTTTTTGCATTAACTGCAGCCTTTGGAGTTCTTTCAAGGTCTGCGCAAATCGACACTTTAGTACAATCAATGGAAACTTTAAGTACTACAGGTGGCATATATATAAAAAATCTAGCCAGAGACATGCAGCAAGCTTCCGGGTTTGCCATAGATTTAGCACAATCATTCAGACAGGTATCGCTAGCAGCAAGTGCTGGTTTAAATACGGATGAAATTGAAGGATTAACAATGGTCGCAAAAGGTGCGGCAATCTCATTAGGAAGAAACTTGCCCGACGCTATGGATAGAATATTCCGTGGTGCAATTAAACTCGAGCCAGAAATACTAGATGAAATCGGACTATTTATTCGTGTAGACGAAGCTGCACAGAAGTATGCTAGAAATAATGGTAAAGTTGTTTCATCGTTAACACAGGTAGAAAAAAGACAAGCTTTCTTAAATGAGATATTAGAACAAGGAACAAGAAAATTCTCAGAATATGCAGAAACTATTAAACCCGACCCTTATGTAAGAATAGGAGCAGCTCTTGGAGATATAGCCCAAAGCGGATTATCGTTAGTTAATAGCGTATTAGGACCTTTATTAAGTTTCTTAGCCGAATCAAAAAGTTTATTAGCCGCTGTATTTGGTGTTTTAGTATTTACATTATTAAGTAAAGCTTTACCCGCTATGGGATTGTTTGCAAAGTCCCAAGCAGAGCAAGCTACTACGGCAGCAAAAAATGCTCAAGCATATACCGATGGATTACAAGCGGGTACAAAAGCTCAAGTAGCAGAAGCAAATAAAAGACTAGAAGACGATAAGAAAAACCTGAAAAAGTCACAAGCTATATTTAAACAGAGCGGCCCTCTATCAAAAGCAAAAGGAGCTAAAGATATTGACAAAGCTATAGCAAATACTACAAGAGGCCAAAAAAGAATCAATGCTTTAATAGATAAAGAAAAACAACTAAAAGTTCAAATTAAGGCCTCTGAGGAAAAAGCCCAAGTGTTACTAAAAGAAGATTTAGCCCTACTTAAAAAAGAATTAAATATTCAAAAAAGTATATTAAAAATAAGTAAAGAACAAGCGGCTAATGAAGCTAAAGGGAAAATACCAATATCCCCCACGTCAAATGCTGCTATTAAACAAGCAAAGCTAGACTCTAAAGCAGGGCAAGCTGCTGGGCTTTCTCAAGCTGTAGGAATGGCTGAAACTCAAAATTTAAGCGCAGGGTTCTCTGAGTTAAATAAACAAATTAAAAATGGTTATGAAGGAGTAGACGAATTTACAGGTAAGGCTAAACAAATACCTTATAAGTTCATGGAAAGAGGTAGTATGAGAGTTAAAGGTGGGTTTGCCTTAATGTCTTCTGGTCTATCGAAAATGATGGGTCTGTTAGGTCCTGTGATGATGGCTTTTGCTATGTTTTCTCCCCTACTAATAGGATTTAGTAAATGGCTAGGATTTAGCAGTATAGAATCAAAAGCTTTTACAGAAGAACTACTTAAAGTATCTGAAGCATCGGAAAAACTAACACAAAGATTTGATAGTCAAGCAACAGCAATGAATAATGATGCTTTAACTTTTAGAGAAAATTTAAAAGCAAGTATAGCTTACAATAAAAACCAATTGGAAACTCTCACAGGAATTAATAATTTACAATCAGCTTTAGAAGATTTTAATTCAACAGCTACTTTTACAGTTCAGAAATGGCAGAATATATTAAGAGTATTTGGTCAAGATAACAATACAAAAACAGCAAAAGCACAAATTGCATCAGCCCAACAAAGTTTACTGGGGGCTATTAAAGCAGGAGATAAAGGACTAATACAGAGAACCTCAGAGATTACAGGCACCTTTGACACTAAACAAGCAATGCGTTACTACAAAGAAATTGCGATAGGTGAAGAAAAAGTAGTTAGAGCAAGAAAAGCTGCTGGGGTCATAAATCCAGCGGCAAAAGCATTCATGGTAGAACAAATAAAATTGGCAAAAGAGAGAGGGGAAACCGGTGCACGCTATACGCAAACTGGAACGTTTAATGAGGCACTGGTGAGGGATGGTAAACGTATGAGTACTGTTACTCTTAACCTAATGAAGGCTCAAATGGATTTAAATGCTGCAAAAGTACAAGGAGATGAATTTGCTAAAAATGCTATTGGTACTGAAATGGACGCAATATCCGTGGCTGCTGAGGGCTTAACGTTTGTTAAGGCGAGAGAAAAAGCTCAAACTAACTTAGACTCAGCTTTACAAGGTACAACTGAATCTATGGGTAAATTTAACCAACAATTTATGCCAAAAACAAAAGTTGATGATATTTTAGGAAGTTTCAATCAAGTAAGGGCTTCACTAAATGAGTTAGCAGACGTAGACCCCTCTATGGTTGACGACTACTGGAGTAGTTTTGCAGACCCCGATAATCCTCTAGCTAGAATGTTCTCAAGATTTACTGAAGACATAGTAGATGCCTCAGGTAATGTAATAGGTTCGCAATTATTAACAGGCTCAAATGTGGAAGAAGCCTTTGAAGCAGCAAAGAAGAAGCTAGAAGGATATCAAGAAAATATACTAAAAACAAAAATAGAAATTAAAGCTCTTAGCCAAGAGCAAAAACTAATGGCAAAACTAGCAGGAGCAGGACTAGAAACAAATAAAAAACAACACAATGCAGAATTCGAGATACTACAGAAAAAACATACGATAGCAAAAGACTTAACAGAGGTGCAGTTACTAGATTTAGGCCTTGATAGAATCTCCCTAGCCTCTCTGGAAAAAGAGCTAAAAGGCCAGACAGATTTAGAAAAAATTAAAGGTATATTATTAAGCTATGATATGAATATAGCAGAACTTCATGGTATAAGGGCTACTCTTACCAACGAAGAAATAGAAAGTTTAAATGAAGCAATAAAATTAAAAACAAAGTTAAAAGATGCAGAACTTACACAAGCAAATGAAGCAATGAAAGTTTTAAGTGCTACAAAAGCTGTTAATGATGCAAAATCTAAAGGAGTAGCTATAGCTGCAAAATTAAGTGCTTTATCTACTGGACGTACTAATTTAAATCCTATGGAAGAGGCAAAGGTAGCTATAAAACAAGCAGACTATGAGTTTGAAAATTCAAAAAGAATAGCTAAGCAAAGACACACAATTATAGGACTACAAATAGAAGTTCTTAACTTAGAAATAGAAGTTATAGGAAAGAGACAAGGTTTAACAGCACAACAAATTAAAGCTAACCAAGTTGGTGCAAATGCAGTTAATAAATTAAACAAAGATGCACAGAACGAATTAATTAGTAATGCTGAAGGAACATTTGTAAATACATTAGCCTCATCTGTTTCAAAAGGTTTTGAAGGAGGATTGTACTCAGGGGCTGTGGCAGCAGGAGACGCTCTTAGCAAGATAAGTGGCAGAGTAGCCTCAGGAGACCTTACCGATGAAGAAGGTAAAGATGCTACATCAAAAGTAACTATGACTCTAATAAGAGAACAAGCGCAAGGTTTAGCAGATAGTTTAAAAGAACTAGGGCCTGAAGGAGCTACGATTGCAGCTGTAGTACAAGGTGCTATGGTTATGGGAGATGCGTACTCAAATGTAGGTAAAGTATTTGAGAAAAGTGGAGAAGGAATGGCACATAATGCTGCTATGGCTGCTGCTGCTGCTGCAAGTATTGGTGCAATAGGTGCTATAATGCAAGCTAACTCTAAGCAACAAATAGCAGAAGTAGATACAATGATTGACGCTGAAAAGAAACGTGATGGCAAGTCAAAAGAATCTCTAGCAAAAATTACTCAAATGGAAAAGAAAAAAGAAGCATTGGCAAGAAAAGCTTTTGAGCAAAATAAGAAAATGCAAATTGCTCAAACTATTATGTCAACAGCAGCTTCTGTAATGCAAATAATGGCAAATCCTATGGATATTACTAAAGGTTGGGCAGCTATGATGATACCTATGACTTTAGCCTTGGGTGCCGCACAGGTAGCTATGATTGCTAAAACAAAATTTAGTGGTGGTAGTACAGATGTAGGCACAGCTGGTAAAACAACCATGAGTGTAGGAAAAAGAAATAACACAGTAGATGTATCACGAGGAGCCAGCTCTGGGGAACTTTCTTATATGAGGGGAGAAAGAGGAGTTGGTAGTGGAGCTAATAACTTTACAGGTTCTGGTGGAGCAATGGGCAAAAAAGGTTATGCTTCTGGTGGAGAGGGAATACTTGTAGGAGAAAGAGGCCCAGAAATAGTAGTACCAAGTCAGAAAGTAGATGTAATACCTAATAGTAGATTAGATGGAGCAGGTCAGAGCATAAACTTTAGTATTAATGCAGTAGATGCTGCAGGAGTAGAAGACTTACTACTAAATCAAAGAGGGAATATAATTAGAATGATAAGAGAAGCAGCAAATGATACAGGCGAAAGATTTTTAGAAACAGTTGATACACAGACATACGGGAGTAATACATAATGGCAGCATTTAGCGCATTCAATAATAGATTACCAGACCCAAATTGGGGGATAAATGAAGCAGGAGACGGACATGCAACTAGTTATGTAGAAGGACCTGGGTTTTCTAGTGTTTCTTTTCAATCAAATCAACCTACTGCTTTTAGTAGAACTTTAAGCGGTAGAGTTACTACTCGTGCTATTGCAGGTCAAAATTGGAAAATTAATATATCTTATAATCCTATGACTCGTGCTCAGTTTGAACCTATATACAATTTTTTACAAGAAAAGAGAGGAAGATTAAAACCTTTTGAAGTGGTACTACCTCAATACGATTCTCCTCAAACAGCTATAACAGTTACTAGTGGAAGTAACTTACTAGTAGACGGAGCAGTACTAGCTGGTGCAACCAACTTCAAAGCAGACAATCATAGCCATACTTCTAATGGTTCTTTAAAACCCGGTGATATGTTTACTTTTAGTGACTCTACTAATTCAAACCATAAGAAAGTATATCAAGTAACAAGAGTACTAAATAATGCAGATTACTTAACAGGTGGAACTCGTCCAGCAGCAGATGAAAGACTATACTATGTTACTCCTGCTATAGAAAGAGCAGTCCCAAACAACACACAATTAATTACAACCAATCCAGTCTTTAGAGTAGTACAGTCATCAGACGTAGTATCTTACTCTTTAGGCACAAACAATTTATATGAGTTCTCATTGAGCTTAGAGGAAATTCAGTCATAATATGTCAGTAGAAAGAAATATCGATTCTAATATTAAAACAGCACTTGTCAATAATGACGATTTTGCGTACGCTCATTTAGTTAAATTTGAAAGACCTTTTAAACTAATAAATGGAAAAGCTCCTACAGATGCAAATAGATATGCATACTACACCGATGGAGCAACAGATATTGAGTTTGATGATGGCAGTAAAGCCTCAGATGGAAGTGCTAATAATTCTCAAGTGTATAAAGCAAACAGAATCTTAGCTATAGGACAATATTCAGAAACAACAAGAGCAAGAGCAACCTCTATGAGTTTAACCCTTGCAGCTGAAGACTTAGGAGCTACAGTACAAATAGCAGGAACTTTATCAACTACAGGATTATTTACTCCAACAAGTACAGTACATAATGGAGAAATTTTAGATTTTGCTTTAGAAGGTTTTAAAGAAGGAGACTTAATAAAATTTACTAATGGCTCAACAATATCTAAATATATAATAAAAAACTTTACAACAAATAATACAGTAATACAAACAGAAAGAATAGGACTTAATGCAGACGAATACGAATCATCTTTTCCTGGTAGTAATACTACAGCAACTTTTTTAATACAACAAGATTCAATAGAACTAAATGCACCTATGATGGAAAGAGGAGTAACAGCAAGCAGCACTGCAAACGCTAGTCCTAACTTTGTGAATAGAGAAGTATTTATTCATAAAATACTAATAAATCCAGATACAGGAGTACGAATAGGTACTAGTGTAATAATATTTAAAGGTATTATTGCAAGTGTAAATATAGACGAAAACCCTACTAGTGTAAAAGTAAAGTGGAACTTAACTAGTCATTGGGGAGACTTTGAAGAAATAAATGGAAGAATGACTACTGATGAAATTCATAGGTCTTTAACCTCTGCAGGTAACCCTGATTTAGATTCTACACTCAGACCCGAATATGCATCTGACCTTGGTTTTATGCACGCAGAAACATCGTTAAGTGCAATCGCAACTTATAAGACACAAGAAACAAGATACAAAATGAAAACCAAAAAGCGTGGTGGGCCTGCGGGATTTTTTGGTGGAACAAAACAGGAACAAATAGAATATCAAGTTGACATACAAAATGAAGTAGACTTAAACGTTTTTTTACAGGGTAAATATTTACCTGTAGTATATGGAGTACAAAGAATTAATGGTAATCCTATATTTGCAGATACTTTAAATGATAATAATAAAATAATATATACAGCAAACACAATTTGTGAAGGAGAAATCCATGGCTTATTTAATATATATATTGATGATGTTCCTTTAATTTGTACAGATGATAATGATTTTGATGTTAGAAGTCCTGGTGGGTCCGACGCAGATAATACTCAGTTACAGTGCCATGGAAAAATGTCAAGAGGACAGACTATAAGTGGACAAGTATACGACTCTTCTGCTACTCAAGTATCTTCTGCTCAGGAAGCAGCAAATGTAACAGCACAAGAAGCTAGAGAAGTGGCTCCTCAAAGCAATCAAGCTGACGCAATGTCCATTATAAAATTAGTGCCAGACAATTATTCAGCTTATGGTAGTAAGCCTTCTATTGCAGCAGGAGATGCCAAAGGACTAGAGCATGGTGCTCATTATGGAATAATGCACCCTTATAGTATAGACCAAATGTTTATGCATGGTAGACCAAATCAAAAAGCAGCAGCCATGCTAGTAGAACAGGCAGAGTCCGGTGGGGCTGTTGGAAGCATATCAGTACTGCATGGAGGAACTTCAAATTATAGTGGAGTTCCTACAATAACTATTAGTTCTCCTTCTTCAGGAGTAACAGCTACAGCTGTAGCAGAAATGGGAAGTACTAATACCAATGATGCAAATAGAATCAGAAGCGTTAGAATTACAGAAAAAGGGTCAGGTTACACTAGTGCACCTACTGTAACAGTTAACCAAAGTAAAGGAGCTAGATTATCAGCAAACTTAGGTGGTTATAAAAGACAAACAGATTACTGGACTGGTACACTACCATATTGGAGTTCTCAACATAGATTATTAGATACAGCCTACTCAGCAATGAAATTTGAAATAGATGCTGATGCCACTACTATTCCTGAAGTAGAATATGTAGTAAAAGGTAAAGTACTAGACTGTTTTAACTATGATAATTCTTATATTCCAGACGCACTTTTAGGAGCAGATGACTCTAGTGCCGACTTCACAGAAAGTGACTTAGTAGTAGTAGAGACTAGTGTTGATGGTACTAACTGGGTAGTTGACTCTACAGGTATTAATGCAGGAAATAAATTTAAAATTATGCATAAGTCTGTATTTACTACTTCCCGTGGAACAGCACATTTCAGATATAGACTAGACACTACCCCTAACTTGGGATTGGTAAATGGAAGAGCTACAGATAAAACAAGATTAAGACTTAAAAAAACAATTAGTGGAACTCCTAAATACTGGCACATGCTTACTTGGGACCATGAAATAGTAGGTTCAACAGTATTCCCTAATGACTGGGTATCAGCAGGAAGTAATGTTTCCGTAAATGGAAGTGGTGCAATAACTATATCAGGAGTATCAGCAGCTAATAAAGCAAAAATAGGACCTTCTAATCCTACTATTCAGTTCTATGCAGACGAGTGGTACACAGGGGCTTTTGCTACTACAGTATCAACCTTAAAGTATGCTATACTAAAAGGAACTTGGAGTGGTTCTGGGGATGCTAATGTATTAACTTTTACTGGTACAAACTGGACAGGAGTTACTTTCCCTAACACTATAAAAATTAGAAACGCTATAGAATTTAATATGACTTCGGTATCAGCTGTAGCAAATATATCAAACTCAAGTGCATTAACTAATAGCTTTACAGATGCTTTTAATAATACAGTATTTGAGAGAGGAGCAATATTAAATAATTTAACTACTGGAGAAAGTAGAGAAATAGTTGCTTTTGGAACAGGAAATAACTTAGTAGAAGTAAATACTCCTTTTTTAACTCCAGCTTACAGTGACCACAAATTTAGTATAAATGGAAGTGGAGCCGATAGAAGAGCTTCAAGCAACCCAGCATTACAAACTTTAGATTATATAATGAATAAAAGATTCGGCAGAGGATTAGAAGAAGCTGACTTAGATATAAGTAGCTTTGTGACCTCAGCAAAATTATGTGATTCTCGTTCAGACATAACAATACAACTAGCAAACTCTCCTAGTGGAGTTGAAGTAGGAGACATTTTTCAAATAACATCAGATGGAACAGCCTCAGGTACACACGTAGCCTCAGGTGTTGTAGCTTCTGGTGGAATAGATGTTACGAACAAAACAGTAACACTAACAAAAGTTATTAATAAATTTGCTAAAAAGTACAGCACTTATACTAGTATTAATACAGGTGACATAGTATATACTGATGCAGGAAATTTTTATAGAGCTACAGGTTCTATATCACTTCCATCTTCTACAGTACCTACGCATACATCTAACACTACCGCTAGTTTAGCAGCTCTTTCAGGGGATGTACAAATACATAAAGTATCAGGAAGTGGAAGTGTTAGTGTATTGAATATGGCGAAACAGAATATTCCAATTGATTATTCTTTATATGATGCTGACTGGGTTAAATATTGGAGATACTATGGGTGGAATCATCATCATCAAAATGAAGTAACAAGACATCAAACTAACTTTATACTAGATACAGGTAAATCAATATTTTCTAATGTCAATTCTTTACTTAGCCATTTCAATGGAATACTTTCATATGAGAATGGTAAATACGTACTAAGTGTAGAGACTCAAGAAACTGCACCAACAGCTAGTTATACAGATGGAGTAAACACGAATCCTTATTATATAGATAAAAGCGATATAATAGGAAAAATATCTGTAGTAGATAATTCACAAAAGAACGCTAAAAATACTATTAAAGCTAGTCTACAAGACCCGCAATTAAATTGGGGAACTCGTAGTGTAACATTCTTTAACTCAGACTTTTTGAAGGCTGATAGAAACGTTCCAAAAACTGCAAGTTTTCCTTTTACAGGAATAACTAATTATTATAATGCCAGAATAAATACAGAAAAAGAATTATTCCAAACACGATTCTCAAAAGAAATAAGTTTTGAACTCGGGCCTAAGGCTATGCTATTAAGAGCTGGTCAGGTATTAAGTATAAACTATGAGTCTTTTGGTTGGAGTAATAAATTATTCCGAATCGAAAACCTTAACTTTAAAGCAAATTGCAACGTTTCAGTAAAATGTCGAGAGTATGATGATAGCATCTATGAAATCACAAAACAACAAGCAATGAAGATTTCTCAGGAAACTTCAGGACAGTATGCTTTGAAAAGACCTTCTAAACCTACTATAACTTCGGTAAGTACTAATAAAATCGGGTCTATGTTATTAAGCTGGACAAATGCAGATGACTTCATAGAAGGCTCTGACTCTACTGAAATATGGACTCATACTAGCGATAGCTTAGCTGATGCAGTATTATTAGCTACCGTAGATAACTCTAGTACTTATATGTACAATGCAGCTGTAGCTCAAACTATATATTTCTGGATAAGACATTCTAGATTTAGTAGAGGTTCTACAGGTAACAACCAATTCACAGTAAAGAGTGACTATAATGCTAGCGCAGGTACTCAGGGTACTTCACTAGCTATTGCAGCTGGTGCTCAAACAGTAAAGTTATTACCTAGTACTCATGTTATTGATTACTCAGTGGTAGGAGCAGAAACTACTACAGTTAGTTTTACTACTGTACCTTTTAATGTATCAGGCACAGTTTTTTATGAATTCATAGTTGGCTCTACCTCAAAACAAAATACAACAGGAACAACATTCACACTAGCAGACTCAGATGAGCCAGCTCCAAGTGAAGCACCTGTAAGAGTAACAGTAAAATTAAGACAAGGTGCCAACAATGGAACTATTATAGCTCAAGATACTGTATCTATATTTGCCGTACAAGATGGACAAAGTGCTGTAACAGGATTCTTAACAAATGAATCACACACAGTAGCTACTGATACTTCTGGAGATGGAGCAAGCTTTTCAGGTGCAGGTGGAACATTCAAAGTATTCTATGGTAATCAAGATATTACTGGCAATGCTAAAGTAACCTTCTCTGCTGCAACTGGTACAAATTTAAGTGGTTCTATTAATGCAAGCTCTGGAGTGTACACTCTTAGTAACTTAACAGCTGACCTTGGAAATGTAGTATTCTCTTCATTAATTAAAGGTAGTGTTATAGGTGGAGTAGACGGAACAAATGATATAACAATTTCAAAAACATACTCTATATCAAAAGCAAAAGCAGGACAGAACGGAACAGGGTCAGCTGGAGCTAGTTCAAAAACAGTTTCATTAACAGCTTCTGACTATTCAATAGTATATGATAAAGACGGTGGAACCCCAAATCCTTCTGCTAGTACTGATATTACTTTAACAGCTACTGCGCAAAACTTTACAAATCCTTTCTTTAAATTTACAGGAGATGGTATAACAAATGAAACTTCTTACACAGATGGAGCAAGTTCTACTAATGATACTTTTACATTTCAAGTTCCTACAAGTCACTTTGCAGATGTAAAATCTTTAAGAGTAGGTGTATCAGAAGGAGAAGAAGCTGCTACTGAACTAGCTTTTGATACTATAAGTATTTTTGCAGTAAAACCAGGAGCTACAGGAACAGAAGGAGATGACGGCTATACAATTATCTGTAGTAATGAAGCACATACATTCCCTGCAGCAAGTAATGGAGCAATTAGTAGTTTTAGTAATAGTGGAACAGACTTTGAAGTATTTTCAGGAGGTACTCAACTAACTGGTATTACTAGCGGAACTCCAGGCAATGGACAATTTACAGTTTCAGCTGCCGTAACTGGTATAACAGCAGGAGCTCAATCAGCCAGTTCTAATAAAATAGTATTCTCTAATCATAGCGGAATGAGTAATGCAACTTCTGTAGCTTCTATAGTTTATACAGTAAATGTAGAAAATACAACTAGTGTAACAAAGAAACAAACATTTACAAAATCAACAGCAGGAGCAACAGGTATTCCAGGTACTGCAAACGCAGTAGTATATGCTTATCTTAGAAAAGCAGGAGATGCTCCTACAACAAACCCAGGAGCAGTAACAGTATCTTTAACAGGAACTACTTCCGGAACAATAACAACAGGAAGTTTAGCCAACAGCTGGCAAAAAACTATACCTTCAGGGGACAATCCTTTATATGTTGTAGCAGCAACTGCTTCAGGCACAGGAAGTACTGATAGCATAGCAGCAAATGAGTGGACATCAGCTGTAGTATTATCAAAAGATGGTACAGATGGAGTAACAGGTACTAATACTGCTATTGTAGTTTTGTATCAAAGAACATCAAGTAATAATGCACCTAGCAGTACTCCAGACGGAAACACAACATACACTTTTAATACTGGAGCAGTTTCTTTAACAACAGCAAACGGCTGGTCAACAGCAAATCCAGGAGTAAATTCTAGTAACCCTTATTTATGGATAACTCAGGCAACTGCTATAGCTTCAGCTTCAGCTTCTACAGATACTATTCCAGATTCAGAATGGGCTGCTATTAAATTATTTAGTACCTTTGCAGCAGATGGAGCTCCAGGAAATAAAACAGCATTAGTATACGCTTATAAAAGGTCTAGTTCAGACTTAAGTGGTATTAATGTAGCTTCAGCTGGCCCAGGAGCAGTAACAGTTAGTTTAAGTACAGGGCTAATAACAACAAGTTCATTAGCAAATAGTTGGTCTAAGACACCAGTTGCAAGTGACGGAAATCCTTTATACATATGTGCAGCTTCCGCAGTAGGTACAGGAAGTGCCGACTCTATAGCAGCAGCAGAATGGTCTGCTCCTTCAAAACTTGTAGAAGATGGTGAAACAGGTTCTGCAGGAAATAGTGTAGTAGTACTATATATTTATAAACAGTCTTCTTACACAGCAGGAATACCTTCTATTAGTGGAAATTCAAACTATAATTTTAATACTGCATCATTAACAAGTATTCCTACAGGTTGGAGTGCTACAAATCCAGGAGCTTCTTCAGACCGTAGGCTAGCTACATATAGGTCAGAAAAAGTATTAGTAGGCACAGGAACTTCAAATTCAGTAGCTTGGCCAACAGCCGAAATTTATTTTGAATCCTTTGATTGGAGTCCTTCAATTTTTAAAAGAAGTGCAAGTGCTCCTAGTACACCTAGTACTGCTTCAGATAATCCTCCTTCAGGGTGGTCAAGTAGTATTCCTACAGGGTCTGACCCAGTATGGCAATCAACAGGTACTTTAAGTAACTACTATAGTAGTACTTATAGTTGGTCAGCTCCTATAAAAATTACAGGCGATACAGGTACTGCAGGTTTAAACAGTGCAACAATAGTACTATACAAAACATCAACAAGTGATAGCAGACCTGACCACCCAAATTCAGTTCTAACATGGAACTTTGCAAACAAAACATTAACACCTACCGGTGACCTAGATGGCTGGTCAGTGAATGCTATACCAGCATCAGATAATACTTACTTATGGACATGCTCAGCTACAGCGGCTGCATCAACTGCAACAGATACCATAGCAGTAGATGAATGGTCAACAGAAACAAAAATTGGTAGTCCTAAACCTGTAAGGTCACACTCAGGGACAATATATTATGATGCTAGTACAACAAGTGTTCAATCAGCTCCAACAACAAGTGGAGTAAGTATCAATTTTGACTCTCTCGTATTATCTGGTTTAGCAAGTGGTTGGAGCACTACTAGAGCTACTCCTGCTTATACCATCTTAGACTTTACAATTACAGAAGCTACTTATGGTGGCTCACAAACAATAAGCTTTGGGAATCCAAAACTTGTTGGAGATATTCTTGATAAAGGAATAACAGATTGGATAATAGATTGGGACGACGGTAATAATAGACTACAGTTAAAAGTTGATGGTGCTGTAACAGCAAATGCAAATTACCCAAACTCAATTAAAAACAATCAAATATCTTTAAGTGGATTAGGTGGCGCTGCGGCAAACTCAATACCTACATTTACTAGTGGAAGTGCTGTACCTACTAATGGCTCACAGCCAAATGGTTCTACATATAGAAGAACAACTACTCCTAATAGACTTTATACAAGTAACGGTAGTACTTGGACAGAACTTACTATTAATACTAATACAGAATATAGTGCTGGTGACTTTAACATAGCAAATCTAGCTGGTTACACAGCAGGTGCCTATCTTAATTCAAATGTCAGTGTACCCTCAGTAGGTGACTTTAACATAACACAATTAGCTGGGTATACAGACGCTCTATTTAAAAACTCTTCTGTTGCTGTACCTACAGCTTCATCAGGAAGCACACTTCCTGCTGAATCAGGATTAGTTCCTGGAGAAACTTTTGCAAGAGATGATGGAGTTCTCTTTATAGCTACAGCATCTGATAATTGGGTAGAAGCTGCTAACACTACAGGTAATGATAATACTGTAACACAAATTAGACAAGACAATACAGGAACATATAGAACAGGCAGCATCAATTTAGTTAGTGGAAGTAATATGAGTATTACAGAAACTAGTGCTGGAGTATTTAACTTTGCAGCTACAAATACTAACACTCAACTATCAGACGCACAAGTAAGAAGTAAAATTTCTGGTACAGGTGTAATATCCTATAATAGTTCAACTGGTGTAATTAGTTCAAGTGCTACAAATATAAGTAATACTAATCAGCTAACAAATGGAGCAGGTTATACTACCTATACTTCTAACCAAGCTACAAATAATTCAAGTAATGTTCATTTTGAAGGTTTAATGGTTGGACAAACTTCAGGTTCTACAGCTAATACTATTAAGTGTGTTGGAGATGTTGTAGCTTTCTCATCTTCAGATAAAAGATTAAAAGATAATCTAACACCTATCAGCAATTCACTAGAGAAAGTTGGTAAATTAACTGGTTACGAATTTGATTGGAATGATAAACAAAGTGTTCATACAGGACATGATATAGGAGTAGTTGCTCAAGAAGTAGAAGAAGTAGCCCCAGAGCTAGTAGAGACAAGAAAACACGATGGATTCAAAGCTGTTAAATATGAAAAGCTAGTTCCTTTGTTGATTAATGCAATTAATGAATTAAAAGCTGAAGTAGAGGAACTAAAAAGTGGCAATAGAGAGTAGCGGAACAATATCCTTAGGAACTACAGCAGGTACGAATAGAAGTATCTCTGGAGAGTTTGGTGGTAGCACGCCCCATGCATTGAGTGAGTATTATAGAGGAGGCTCAGAAGTTCCTAATACTAGCGCAAATAATGATGTGCCTACTAGTTCAACAATAAAATTTAGTGATTTCTATGATTCAGTAAACTTTGCAGCAACAGGGAATGAAGCAATTGGTTCTTGGCCTGTTGTATTTGGCTCTATTACTCATCCAGGCAATAATACTAATAGTAATGGCTTTAATAATCAGGCGTTTACAAATGCTAACTTTGCAGAGGTTATAGCAACTATAGATTTCTATGTAGATGAATCAAATAATAGAGTAGAAATAAGATACTTTGGTTCGAACAGTAGTGCAGCTTCTTCTTATACTGTAGTTTATCTTACTTATGTAGACTTAGATATTTCTCAAAGTTCTGTATGGCAAGTAAAAGCAGATTGGAATTACTCTACTTCTGTTGGAGCAGGAGCAGCAGCAGGAACCATTGTTGAACCAGCTGCAAATTTAGACAACGCATACAGAACACTAAGTGCAAGTAGCAGAACCTCATATACCTGGAAAGTAACATCGAATAGTGGAAATGAAACAGCAACTATAGGTTCAGGGGTTGGCGACTCAGTTACTTTCTATCTCAAAAATACAGATGGTACAGGAACAGCTAGAGAAGTTAACTCGGGCTCAAAAACTTTATTCTTAAAAGCAACAAGAGGGACTCAGCAAGAAATAGGTGGTGGCGGAGGCGGCGGCGTATAACTTATTTAATGGTAGTAACCCAACCCCACCTAGAAAATATTTCTTGACATATACCTTAATTTTTGGTATAATTATAAACATGGAGAACATAATATAATGGCAGCAGGAACTTACAATTTCACAGTAGAGCAAGGGTCGACTTTCATACGAAGTCTATCCCTACAGGAGAACGGAGCAGCGATGAACTTGACTGGGTACTCGGTCGCGTCGCAGATGCGTTCAACTCACGACTCAAGTACAGTCGTAGGCACATTTTCATGCTCAGTTGCTAACGCTTCTGGGGGTACGATTAGTATGCTCATGTCAGCGTCTGCTACAGGCGGTATAGAAGAAGGTATATATGTTTATGACGTTGAGATAACCAATAGTGGTGGAAGTGGAAGTATTAAAAGAATACTTCAAGGTAAGGTAACAGTAACACCTGAAGTCACAAGATAATGGCAATAACGGTTACAGTTACTGAGACTCCAACTTATGTAACAGTCAATGAGACTGATACAACTGTGACTCTTAATCAAAGTGATAACCCTATAACAGTAACAACAAGTACTGACTTAATTACAGCTTTAGGATTTGCATCAGATGTAACTTATACATCTCACAACACATTACCAGGAGGTAGTGTACAAGCTGCTTTAGAAGATTTAGCAGACCAATTTTTCAGACAAGCCGCAACCCCTTCAGGTAATAATTTACAAGAAGGAGATATGTGGTACAATACATCTACAGAACTACTACACGTTTATAGAGAAGTAAGCACTGGAGTTTACGAGTGGCATATAATTGCCTCAGCAGGGGGTTCATCCCCTACGAGTTTCACTATGGACGGTGGCTCATTCTAGGATAACAATATGGCAATAAATATTATTAAAATTAAAAGAACGACAGGTACTACCGCACCTAGTTCTTTAAACGCAGGAGAGCTGGCTTATTCAGGTGGAGCAGGTACTCAAGGAAACAATGGTCAAAGATTATTTATCGGAGACCCAGCAAACTCAAACGCAGTAACAGTAATTGGCGGTAATTACTTTTCCAATCTATTAGACCATGCACATGGTACAACAACAGCAAGTTCAGCTTTAATCGTAAACGCAGCAAAGTCAACTTCTGAATTAAGAACACCAGCACTATACTTAGGTACTTCTGGAAATGATACTTTAGTTACTTCAACAGCTGCAGAATTAAACGCACTAGATGGAATTACAACAAATGTAACTGAGCTAAACTACTTAGATGGTACATCATTAGGTACAGTAGTAGCTAGTAAAGTAGTAGCAGTAAACTCGAACAAAGATGCATTAGGTTTTAGAAATATTAGTTTAACTGGTAATGTAGCAACAGCTAGTATTGATGTAACAGGCAATCTATCTGTTGACGGAGTCTCAAACTTAGATAATACAGATATAGATGGCTCACTAACAGTAGATGGAGCAGTAGATATAAATGCTACTACTTTTGATGTTGATACTTCAGGTGCTATTACTATAGACAGTTCAGATAGCAATGGTATTAAAATAGGAGCTAACTCTTCTGCTAAACCCGTAACAATTGGGCATACAACTTCAGAAGTAACAGTTGGAGATAATTTAACAGTTACAGGTAACTTAACAGTAAGTGGTACAACTACTACTGTTAATTCAACTACTGTTTCAATAGCAGACCCAATATTTGAAATCGGAGAGTCAAGCAGTGATGATAACTTAGACCGCGGTATTAAAATGAAGTATAACGATGGTGCACAAAGAATTGCATTCATGGGCTTCGATGATTCAGATGCTAAATTTACTATGATACAAAGAGCTACTGATACTAACAATGTATTCAGTGGAGCTTTAGGTACTTTGAAAGCAAATATTGAAGCTGGTAACTCAGGTTTAAAAATAGGACCTTCAATACCTTTTACAGATAATGGTGGTGGAGTTTTAACACTACAAAACGTAGATGCAATAGATGCCACAACAGAAGCAACACTAGAAGCTGCAATAGACAGTTTATCAAACTTAACAGTAACAGGAACAATAGGAAGTGGTACTTGGCAAGGAACACCTATAACACATGTTTATGGAGGTACAGGTTTACAATCACCAGGCTCTACTGGTCAAATAATGGTATCAACAGGCTCAGGTTTCCAAATGCAAAATATTGATGGCGGAACATACAGCTAATGTCCCAAACAATACAATTAAAAAGAAATACTACAAATACTACCGCACCAGAAAGCGGAGATTTAGTAGTAGGAGAAGTAGCAGTCAGCGCAGTTGACGGTAAACTTTATATCAAAACAACTGGTGGCGTTATAAAACCAATCGACGCATCAGAAGACGACGCAATAGCACTCGCAATAGCACTAGGATAATAATATGGCAAATGCATTTAAAAACGCTGGTTTAGCAGCA